>Ga0116170_10002811_pt1 | contig 16583 bp, 17 predicted proteins | sample AD_JPNHW1_MetaG_FD_89797 | JGI IMG/M metagenome (GOLD analysis project Ga0116170, IMG submission 89797) | Active sludge microbial communities of municipal wastewater-treating anaerobic digesters from Japan - AD_JPNHW1_MetaG | ecosystem: Engineered > Bioreactor > Anaerobic > Digestate | place...
CTGGCGCCCGATCTTGAAACGGTGTTTCTCATGTCTTCACCGAAATTTTCGTTTCTCAGTTCAAGCATTGCCAAGGAAGTGGCACGCTATGGAGGCGACATCAGCGGCCTGGTGCCCGAAATCGTCGCCCGGGCCATGCGTGGCAAGTTTGGTGTGTCGGTATAGCCAGAGTTGCTTTATTTTGTCGGGTCGTAGAAGGGTGACATCTCACGAAGCTTCTGAATCACTGGTGGGATAACCCTGAGAGCGTAATCGATTTCATCTTCAGTGGTAAACTTCGACAGTGAGAACCTTACGGAGCCATGGGCGTAAGAAAACGGTGTTTCCATGGCCATCAGCACGTGCGATGGTTCAAGACTGCCGCTCGTGCAGGCTGACCCTGAGCTGGCAGCGATGCCGGCCGCACTGAGATGCAGAAGAATCGCTTCCCCTTCGATGAATTCGAAGCCGATATTGCTGGTGTTGGGCAGGCGCCAGCGAGGGTTACCATTAATATAGGTATGCCTGATCGTCGAATGCAGGCCTTCTTCAAGCTTGTCGCGAAGCTTTCTGACGCGATTGTTTTCTTCGAAAATATCATTCATGGCTTCTTCGCAGGCTTTGCCGAGTGCTACCACGTATGGAACATTCTCAGTGCCGGCCCGTCGACCGTTTTCCTGGTGCCCGCCGATCATGAATGGGCTTATGCGCGTACCCTTTCTGATAAACAGCGCACCGATGCCCTTTGGTGTGTGCAGTTTATGACCTGAGAGCGACAGCAGATCAGCGGGAATCTTTTTAAGATCGATGGGGATCTTGCCCACAGCCTGCACTGCGTCAGTATGAAAAATAACACCCTTTTCGCGGGCAATGGCCCCGATTTCGTCGATCGGAAACAACGTGCCGGTTTCATTGTTGGCAGCCATCACCGAAAGAATCGCCGTGTCTGGTGTCAGGGCGGCACGCAGTTCGTCAAGGTTGAGGTCCCCCTGGCGTGATACAGGCAGAATAGTCAGGCGGTAGCCTTTTTTCTTTTCAAGGAAACGATAAACATTTAAAACCGCCGGGTGTTCGACCTTGGTGGTGACAATGTGCTTCTTTTCAGGGGTGGCCTCAAGAACGCCACGAATGGCGTGGTTATCTGACTCAGTGCCACATGAGGTAAAGACTATTTCGTCGGGCGAGGCGTTGAGCAGCGCAGCAACCTGTTCTCGGGCCGCCTTGACATGCACCGCGACCTGGCCGCCGAAATTATGCATCGAACTGGGATTGCCGTACAATTCGCCGAAAAAAGGCAACATGACATCGCGAACCCCTGGCGAAACCATGCAGGTGGCGTTATTGTCGAGATAGACCTGTCTGATATCGCTCATTATTTGACCTCGACGATGGTAATTTTGCTATCGACTTCTTTGCGAAGGGTTTCTTGAACGATATTGTGCAGTGTTGCTTTGGCACCGGCACAACCGGCGCAGGCGCCGCGCAGTTTAACATAAACATCGACGCCATCAATATCGATCAATTCAATGTCTCCGCCATCCTGGCGCAGCATCGGAGCAACCTTGCTCTCGATGATCGCGGTTATCAATTTGATACGTTGCAGATTGGTCATGGCAGGCGTTTCTTTGGGTTCGGCTGCTTTGCCGGTTTCTTCGGCCAGAATGCGTTTTATGTCTGGAACGCAGCCGCCGCAACCCCCGCCGGCCTTGGTGTAGTGCGTGACTTCTTCAACGGTTGTCAGCTTGTGTTCTCTGATCTGGTGACGAATCTTTTCTTCATCGACCCAGAAGCATTTGCAGACTACGGCTGCATCCTGGTGTTCTTCGACTTTCTCGCCTTTGAAATTGGCAACTGCAGCTTCAAGGGCTTCTTTGCCCATAACTGAGCAGTGCATCTTCTGTTCAGGCAGGCCACCGAGGAACCTGGCGATGTCGTCATTGGTTAACTTCATGGCTTCTTCTACTGAGAGGCCTTTGATCATTTCGGTAAGGGCAGAAGCGCTGGCAATGGCACTTGCGCAACCGAAAGTCTGAAACTTGGCATCTTCAATTTTGCCAGTTTCCTTATCGATTTTGAGATACAATTTGAGGGCATCTCCGCAGGCCAGGGAGCCGACTTCGCCGACTCCATCCGGGTTGTCTATTCTTCCGACGTTGCGTGGGTTGGAAAAATGGTCCATGACTGATTTTGTGTAATCCCACATATTTGTTCACCTGTACCTGTTTAAGTTTGCTTCGGCGGCGAACCGCCTGTAATTTTTATAATAATATAATCATTCGGGGCAAGAGTTCAATAACTATATGAAATGATACTGGCAGAAAGTGCAAAAATTCACAAACTAGATTTTGGCAAAATTATGGCGTTTTTCGCGGTAAAATACGAGCTATTGCGTTCAAACCCTTTTATAATGCTAAAATCATTGAGGCTTGACATCTGGTTAATATACCAGTATAAATGTTCTACCTTGCAATCCACTTAAGAAAGAGAAGCTAATGGTAAATGAATCCTCAACTGGGAGAGCGCTGCTGGTTGTTCTGTTGTTGGTAGCGGTTTTCCAGCCGGGTGTTTTAAATGCCTCGGCACATTTCACGAGTCTCAAGTCTGCTGGCATGTTGGCCAGCCCGGCCTTTGAACAGGCCGAAAACAAGGATAACCCGGCTGAAAAGGCAAGTTTCTTCGGAACACTTGGCCCCGATGCTTCAGCCAAGGGCGCAGTTAAGACCTTTATCATCAAGACAGGCAAGCGCCGTAACAATGAATCAATAGCAAAAGATTCAGAAAATTTCTCAATTGTTAAAGCTGATCGCGCCGAAACAGGAAGCAAGGGTCTGTTAAGACCTGTAGTTGGCCGCATCAGTTCACTGTTTGGTCGTCGCCGACACCCCACAAGCCATTCATGGCATTTCCATACCGGGGTTGATATAGTGGCGCCCAGAGGCACCCCGATTTTCAGCAGCCAGGGCGGTAAGGTCTCTTACGCCGGCTGGCGTCGAGGTTACGGTCTGGTAGTCGTTGTCGATCACGGCAACAATCTGCAGACAGCTTACGCTCATTGTTCAAGAATCAACGTTAAAGTTGGTCAATCCGTTAGTGCTGCTCAGCGCATCGCTCTGGTTGGCAGCACCGGAGTTACCACCGGAACGCACCTGCATTTCGAAGTCCGCCGCAACGGCAGCGTCGAAAATCCACTGCGCTATCTGAGTCTCTAAGCTAAGCAAAGGCTTTATTCAGGCCAGTATCTGCACAAACATATTTCTCGTCTTAAGAATAATTTTTAAGACGGGAAATTTGTCTTTTCTGTTTCGCAACCCAAGAAAGCTTTTTCAAACTTTCGATTTTCTGTTAATATTGCGATAGCCACATAAACAAAGGATAAAAAAAGTGAGTAATGATTTTAGAGGAAAATTTCTTAGAAGCGGCAGTTTTCGCCTGCTGTTTGTTTTGCTGGTTGCCATATCCGTAACTTTTTTCATGCATAGAATGCGGGTGGCACATCGGGAAAGCCGGACTGGATTTAAGGCAATTTTTGCCGGTGATCCTGAGTTCAAACTCGATAGCCTCGGGCGTCTTGGTGACGATAAAATTGATGAAGCCATCCAGAAGGTTCTTTCGGGTGTTAAACTCCCAGAAAAGCATCAATCAACCATAAGTAGCACGTTTTTCTCTCCTTTCATGATTCGAGAATCATTTATTGAAGATAACTTCGCTACGGCACCGGTTTCACCAGACAATCTCAGAGCCATAATCTCCTCTTTTCCTGATTTTGACAACTTTGTTGTCAGCCTGACATCGCACCTTAACAAGCCAGAACTGGCTTTCGACGGCACGGTTCCGGCCTCTGATACCGTTGTTTTCAGCAAAGCCCTGGTTGATCCATCTGAGTTATATAACGAGGCCCTGGTCTGGTATTTCGTCGGCCGACACCTCGCAGAGCAAGGAAAGGGGCAGCAGGCGTTTCGCGTGTTTCTTGGCATTATTGATATGGCATTGGCATTCGAAAACAATCGTTTCTGTCACCCAGATAAAGAGCGTCGCCTTTTTTCCTGTCAGCTGATAGAGGTCGCAGCAGTCGGGTTGGTCGAATCTGCGGCATTGCTGTTTGCAAACAAAGACGAAATGATGGCTGGGCTGCAAGAATTACAACGCCGGATGAAGGGCTTTGTGAGCATCGAACAAATTCTTGCTTTTGATAAAAAACTGCCAGTTGAGTTCGGGCAGCAACTAGCCCGAGAAGTAGCTGCCGGCACTGCTCAGAGTAAATATCAGGCCAGCATGACCAGACTGGCTTCTATTTTTGGCAATAAGGCCAATCTTCTGAAAACGCTTGATCCTCTTTATGACCCGCTGATCAAGGTTGCCGCAAAGCCATACTCACTTGCCCAGAGAGAATTCAACAGCTGGAACCGGAAATATGCCGAAATTTTTGCCAGACATTCTCCAGATAGTGACCTTGGTGTCCTTGAGGCAGTCTTTTTTGTCGATAACTTTGTAGAACAGGGAATGCTTCACAAATTCACCAGCAATCTTCCTTTTTATATGCTGACTGATATTAAAGCCATGCAGCTCCTGGAAGGCGCTAAAGCCGCAATCATTCTGCATGGTTATTTTAAAAGTGAAGGTGCCTGGCCTGATTCTCTGGCCAAGCTTGAGGAATGGCTGCAACAACCGTTACCCCAGGACCTGATTAAAAATATCCCGCTACAGTTCAAGGCCGGTAACCCGCCCAGGCTTGCCGCAGTCGGCAGAGACGGTCGCCCGGATACCAATGACGATCTGGTTTTTGTTCCATTCGGTCAGAAGGCCAAAGAATAATTTTCGGCAGCGAGCCGACCCTGCCTTCAGGGACTGTCGTGATTCTGAAGCGGTTAAATATTGCCAGGCGGTTCGGTGCCGCGGCTGATGATCTCGATATATTGCGCATAGCTGAACATGCGGTTACGCTTTTGGGCGGTCAGTTCTCTGACGATGCCAAGTTTCTCCAGGTGCTCCAATGCTTTGTTGACAGTAGCCGGGGTTATGCCGGTCTTCGCGACCAGCGAACCGGAAGTGGCAATGGGGTGTTCCATGAGGGCCCGGTGTACCTGCTGGGTTGATGTTGCCGCCCGGCCGAGACAGGCGATCTTATCGCGATCCTGATTTGCCAGGTCTAAGAGCTGCCTGGCGGTTTCGACCGCCTGAGTTGCGGTGACGATAACCGCTTCGGCAAAAAAGTCGAGCCAGGCTTCCCATTCGCCGTTTAATCGCACGTTATTGAGAAGTTCGTAATAATATTGCCGGTGTGCCTTGAAATAAAGACTGAGGTAGAGCATCGGCTCGCGCAGCACTTTCTGTTCGTGCAGCAGCAGCACGATCAGCAGGCGGCCCAGACGGCCATTCCCGTCAAGAAACGGGTGGATCGTCTCGAACTGCACATGCGCCAGCGCGGCTTTGATCAATACAGGAGTTGGCTCAGGCTGATCGTGGAGAAAGAGTTCCAGCCTGCTCATACATTCTGGCACCTCTTCGGCGGGCGGTGGCACGAAAGCCGCGTTGCCCGGACGGGTGCCGCCAATCCAGTTCTGACTGCAGCGAAATTCACCGGGGGTTTGGCTGCTCCCTCTGCCTCTGGCGAGAAGCACGCCATGAATTTCGCGAAACAGCCTCAGGGAAAGGGGAAAATCTTCTTTCAGGCGACACAGGCCATGGTCGAGTGCCGCGACGTAGTTGCTGACTTCCCGCACGTCATTGAGCGGCACGCCGGGTTCCTGATCCAGTTCAAACATCAGCAGGTCAGACAGGGAAGACTGCGTTCCTTCGATCATGGAAGAGAGCACCGCTTCCTTGCGGATATACATGTAGATAAACAGAGAGGTGTTCGGCAGCATTGTTGCAACGCTGTCGAGTCGGCCAAGTGCCAGCATTGCCCGGTCGAATTTGTCGCGCAGCCCGGGTGACCAGACGATGGGCGGGCACGGTGGCAAAGGTGCAGGCACGAAAGCCCGGGCCTTTTCGCCCACTGTCGATATGGTCACATACCTGCCCTGTAATTTCCGTTTCATTTTGCCTATCCCGAATCTGAAATAAGATTCCAGCTTATTTTAATTTGGTTACTTATCTTAAAATAAGAAATAAAGAAGTAAAAGGCAAGCAAAATTACTAAAACACTTCAGGTCTGTTCGTTCAGATCGGAAAAACCGCGATAAAATGCCTTCCGGAAAAGGCAATTAGGTTATCTTAACTCAAACGCTTATATAGGTTCATTTGCGGTGGTTATACCACTTGTGGCTAATTCTTTTGAAGTCTCAGGGTTTTTTAGCAAAGGCCATACTATTATCTTTTTTAAGCTTTTTCCATCCCACTTATGCCCATGAAGCATTAACATGTCGAAAAATAAATCAGCATTGCTCTCAACAGTTTCAGATAGAGTTCGCGTTTGATCTGGTATTCAATGGCTGCAACAACCGTTACCCCAGGACCTGATTAAAAATATCCCGCTGCAGTTCAAGGCCGGTAACCCGCCCAGGCTTGCCGCAGTTGGCAGAGACGGTCGCCAAGATACCAATGACGATCTGGTTTTTGTTCCATTCGGCCAGAAGGCCAAAGAATAACCTTCGGCAGGCAGCCGAACGCACATAAAAAAGCAACCGCCAGCCAGAAGCCGGCGGTTGCTCTATTACCAGTTAATAGTCAAGCAGAGTCGTTCAGTCGATAAGCTTATTTGCCGGTCGGTGGAAGTTTAACCCAGACCTGCAATTTAGATTTTTCATCGATTCTGACCAGAACATAATCTTTATAGGTTTTATTTGTCTGCATAATTTTTCACCATGTTTGCTTAAAGCGTTACGACTGAAGATTATAGTAGCAAGTTGTGTGCCAATCATCCCTGATAGTCATCGGTTCGAAATCGTGAATACTTTAATTAGTCATGAACAGATGATTTGGTGCGGGTCATGCCTGTAAATCCTTTGTGATAAAAGATTTTGGCTGTACACCACGTGATGCGGTCGTATGGTTGCCGAAAAATCAGCAGGCTGTGCAAAAAATTAACTTTTGTGCAAAAAATGAGCAGGAAATTGAGTGAGCCTTTATCGGTATGTGCGAAATCTAACCATTTTTAATCAAGGCCTGGTATATCAAGCTCTTCAGGTTGGTATTTTTCGGATTCAGGGGCGGGTTTTTTGGTCTGCATGTACATCCAGAAGGCACCGCAGACCCCGGCGACCCCCATCAGCATCCAGAAAAGGCCAAGATCAAGAAAACGACTGCCGCCAATATTGATCATGAAAGAATAATTTTCTTTGCTGATAAATTCGAGTTCCTGGGCTTCATTGAAAGTCAGAGCTGAAACGCCGACCCGCTGTAGAGGCTGGTCAGGGTTGTGAAGGGCTGCAAGAATCTCTTCTGACGACATGGAATCAGAGGCCGGCAGCAGAAAAAGATGGTATTGGGTCGAGGTTATACCAGGTGTCGATGTCTTGCGAATCATCGTGCCGCTGAATTCCCGGCCCAGAGATCGAAAAGACGAAATCAACAGCCCACACGACAGCATGAGAAGAAGCAACGCGAAAACTCTCGTCTTTATTTTGCCTGAGTGGTTGCTGATGATGTTCATAGTTAATACTCTAACCCCGGCAGACAAAAAATGCAAAAAAATTGCAGGCTTCATATAAATTAAAAAAAAACGGTGGTACCCTTCCGGGTTCTGAAACTATGTGTTATATTAAATCAGTAAGTTTAACTTTGGAGGGTGAAGTACATGAAAAAGTTTATCATTGGGCTTATCGCAGTTCTTATATTGGCTTCAGCACCGGTCATGGCTGGTAACCCATACGGTTCAGGTAACTATAATAATAATTCAGGCCAGAGCAGCAACTCAGGCTATGGTACTGTTGATGCGAACGATAAAGCAGTGATCACCCTCCTCTGGATGGTCTACTCAGATCTGCAGATGTGCCGCATTTCGCTCGACAAATCAGTAATGGATAACGTTTCTGCTATCGGTCATCTTAACAATTCCCAGTCGGCTCTCAAAGTAACCGACATGGATCCAGCCTATCATTCGCTGCTCAACGAAATTGACAAGCGCATCAGCAAGATTAAATTCTACCTGGTCATGAATGAAAGACAGGCTGTTTATGAACGCGTTAACCAGTTGATGGCTGTTATCAAAAACGTACTCGGCGCCAGCGGCAATGGCCTGCCTTCCTACAACGGCGGCTACAACAATGGTTACAACCCGAACGCCAACAATGGTTTCACCAGCCCGGTCAATGGCAACCCAATTGGCAACCTGCCGAACGGCTCGGGTTTTGTGCCGAACCAGCCCGAAATCCCGGTTAACGGTGGCCAGTCTACTCAGATGCCGGTTCTTCCTTCTGGTGTTGTTCCGGTGCGCTGAAAAAATCTTAGATCTTTGAAAACGGCGGTGCGAACCGCCGTTTTTTCACTTTAGGGGCATTCGTTTTCTTGAAAAACATTTTTTTAATAACCGGCTTTATGGCTGCCGGCAAAACTACCGCCGTTGCTAATGCTGCTGCCAGGCTATCTCTGCCTTTCCATGACCTTGACGAGCTGATCGAGGCTGCTGCCGCCATGAGTATAACTGAAATTTTTGCTCAACGTGGTGAAGACAGCTTTCGCCAGCTTGAACACCAGATTTTTGCCCGGCTGGTGCGCGAAAATGTTGCCCCGGTGATTATTGCCGCAGGCGGTGGTCTGCCGGTTTTTGCAGCTAATCATTCTCTAATGAAAGATTGCTGCGTCATTTTGCTCGACACCCCATTGCCTCTTATTCAGCAGCGACTGGCGGCCAACTGCCCGGCCCGGCCGTTGCTTTCCGGCAGAGATGCCGATGCGGTCCGCGCCCTGTGGTCTGAACGGCGGCCGATCTATTTAAATCATGCTGATTTTGTGATAGTAGATGGTGATCAACTTTTTGTGCTGATCAGCAAAATTATTTCAGGTGCCAAAAATCAATGAATTCCAAAAATGAACGTATCGGCAGCGAATTTCTCAGGCTTGTAGATATTATGCGCACTCTCAGGTCACCCGAGGGCTGTTCCTGGGACCGCAAACAAACCACCGCCTCGATGGCAGAACACATTACCGAAGAGGCTCGTGAAGTCGTTGAAGCAATTCAGGGTGGTGACGACCTGCATATCAAAGAAGAGCTTGGCGATCTTCTTATGACTATTGTTTTTAGTGCCCAGATCGCTGCTGAGGCAGGAACCTACGACATGAGCGATGTGTGTGCCGGCATCTGCGACAAGCTCATTAACCGGCACCCGCACGTTTTTGGCGATGCCGCCCGGGGCGCTGACCCCGAAAAGGTAATTCAGATGTGGGGCGAGATCAAAAAGCAGGAAAAAGTTGATCGAAAGCGCCTGTCTAACCGAATGCGCGAGGCCCTAGATTTCCCGTCGTCGTTGGCCGGCGCCGAAAAGATTCAGGCCGAAGCCGCAAAAGTTGGTTTTGATTTTCCTGATGCCCACGCGGCACTGGCTAAAATCAAAGAAGAAACTGCCGAAATCGAAACTGCAATCGTTGCCAAGAACCGTGAAGAGATCGAAGACGAGATTGGTGATGTGCTTTTTGCAGTGCTGAACGTTTCGCGACTCTCTGGCGTTAACGCTGAGCAGTGCCTGCGACAATCGACCCGCAAGTTCGTCGAACGCTTTTCCCGTGTCGAAACGCTCGTCGAAGAAGATGGCGGATTTGCCGGCAAGGGTCTCGAAGAACTCGACCGCTACTGGGACCGCGTCAAACTCGAAAAGTAACCCGACTGGCAAGGCAGGCGTGTTCAGTCGAGTGAACTGTTTAGCAGCAGGCGAGAAAGTCTGTTGACTGGCGAAGCCGCTACTGGCGCAGGTTGTCTTTGAGTCGCAGCAGTTGCTCGCGGCGGTGCGGGTCGCTTTCGACTTCGAGGCCGAGATCGATTTCGAGAAGGGCGCGGCGGAAATCACTGTTCCGGGCAAAGACTTCTGCGAGAACCAGACGAGCTTCACCGTTGTTCGGGTTGGCTTTTAAAGCGCCTTCAGCATCGCTCTGGGCTCTGAGAAAGTCGCGGTTCTGCATGTGCAGGAGCGCAGAAAGAGATAGGGTCTGGCTGTTATTCGGGTTGACCTTCAGCGCCTGATCGAGGTAAGCCCGCGCGTCCGCAAAGCTCTCTTCGAAAATAAGCACCTTGGCCATCGAGTAATTTGGTTCTACAAGATTTGGATTGAGCCTGATGGCATTGCCAAAGAAAATTCTGGCGGCATCAAGATGACCTAATTTGGCGAGTTCAAGGCCGGCAGTGTATTGCAACCGCAGGTCATTCGGGTTTTGCATTGCCTGTCTTTTTAACTGGTCAGCCGGGGTGTCTGCATCGAGACCCGGTGTTGATACAACGGTTTCGAGGCGGGCCATGTTTTCAAGCTGGCGCTGTTGTTGCAGGCTGGCTACATGCGATGCGTAGCGGGCATCCTGCATGGCAAGAATATCGCATTCTCTGATGATGCGCCGGCCGTCATCTTCGTAAGCGCTGCCTTTAAGCTCGGGGGTAAGATGCGTTATCTGTTCTCTTGAGATTTTGTAGTCGCCGTTGATAAAGTTAATGAAGGCCGTGAGAAAGGTTTTATCGAGCGCCGAGCCATTCGCTTTAATCATGCGTTCGACAGCATTCATTGTACCCTTGTCGTCGCGGCCGAGCAGAGTTCTGTCCATGGTTACGGCAGAACGGAAAAACTTATAGGCGAGATCGAGACGGTTTTCTTTTTTGGCATCGATTGAAGCTTCAAAGAAGATCTGGGGCAGTAAAGGGTTCAGGCGATGATATTTTTCGAGATCGGCAAGCGCCTGCTCGATATTTTTCTGCTTTTTGAGAATATTGTATGTGTAGAAGTATGGAGTTGAATTATTGGGATCGATCTCGATGCAGCGCTTGAAATGTTTCATCGAATCATCGAAACGACCAGAATCGTAATAAAGCGCTCCCAGCCAGAAATTGTAATCAAAATTGCGGCTGTGATACTTTTCGCCGAGGTTAACCAGATTTTCGAGACCCTTGAGCTGACCGGCAGTTCGCAACAGTTTAATAAGCGCAACCACCCCTTCTGGTGAATCAGGGTAGTTTTTGACCAGCTCTGTATTGTATTTTAAGGCAAGTTTTAGATCGTTCTCATAGGTGCTGGTGCGTGCCAGGCCCTCGTAGACGGCTCGTCGCATTTTGGTGGGCAATTCTGCGCTGATCAGCTGTTCGTATAGTATGCGTGCGACATTTATGCGGCCGGTGATCTCATAAAGATAGGCGAGTGAGTAGGCATTCTCGGGGATCTTTCTTGATTCAAGGGTTTTTTCAAACGCAATAATCGCAGCGTCGAAGAACTTCAGGCCGGCGAACGAATACGCGAGCATGCGCTGCAGATCAAAATCAGCTACATCGCGGAATGGCGAGAGAATCTTGACAACTTCTTCGTAGTTGCTCTTTTCAAAGGGTTGTCGGGCTGCCTTGACCGCCGCCGCACTGTTGGCGGACCCGGCCTGTTCAGCAGAGCCTGAAGTTGTTCCGGGGGTCTTCGCCGGCCTTGTCTTGCCGGGAGTCTGTTTGCCGGAAAAGGGATTAAATAGAAAAACCCCCAGTGCCAGAACTATCAGTAATAAAAATATTGGTAGTTTTATTCCGTCCATGCGTAAAAATATAGCACAATTTTTTATCGAGCAAACAAATTTCGCTAAACCTGCGGTAACAAAAATTGGCCCGTATGCCGATAAAAAATCTGAAATCCGCCTTTAATCAGGAGTCACATCATGAGAGTAGAAATCAATGTCAGCGACAACCAGGCCCGTGACGCTGAAAATTCCCCGAGCGAAAGCACTGCTGAAGCTGCTGCTGGAGCCGTCTCATGTGACGTGGCGATCGACATCGGTCAGGTGCTTGCTGCAAATCAGGCGTTGTTAAAAAACATGGCCCGCAAAATGGAAGCCATGGAAAGCAAATTGAACACCATGGAACGTGTTTTTAACGAGCATGCGGCGCGTATCGCCGAAGACCGGCAGACCGTGCTGTTGCTCACTGGCCCTGTCAAAGAAGTAAAACCATGGGAACCACCCACAAGAGAACCCGACGAAGAGCACTTCCGGAAGTTCTCGTTGGTTGACAGGCTTTTTCGCCCATGGCGCATGCGGCGTCAGTAAAGTGAGAGAGCCGAAATTACTGATAACTGCACCAACAAAGTTAAACCTTTTATTGAACCCTTCAAAAACAAAATAGAGTCTGTTCGACGGCCCGTCTTCTCTCCGGGCCTGTTTATGATTTATTAGAGGGATCTTTAATTATGCAGTTATCAATGAGTCATTAACAGGCATAAAAAGGCTGCGACCGGCGCCGGCCGTTCAATAAATAGCTGCTGACGCGCCCAAAGATAGAGTTTTGGCGGCCCTGACGGAATTCTTACTTGTTATCGTCGTCTTCAACGACCACGATATCTTTGACTTCTTCGATCTTCAAGGTGCCGGCCTGAAAAGCCAGATAATGTTTGCAGGTTTCGCATTTTGAATTGTTGTTGTAGATTTCCCAGCAGTATGTCATGTTTTGCTCCTTATTAATCAGCCTCTTCAAATGAATCAGGCTGCTTTTGCCCATCTTTCTTCGTCGTCACCGATGACTTCTTCGGCCAGTTCGTCGGCTATATCAAAGGCCTTGATCAGTTCAAGCTTGAACTCGGGTTCGAGCCAGATCGCACGTTTCCAGGCCCGGATTGCCTGAACAACTTTGCCGACGGTGGCCAGTGCAATTCCCAGGTTGTAGTGCGCCTGGGCGTTGTGCGGGCTTTCATGAAGCGACTGCTGATAAGCATCAATCGCTTCGGCGGTCTTGCCGCCGGCTTCAAACGCCAGAGCCTGTTCAAACAGTTCCTGACCCTTTTTTTTTGTCCAGAAGTTAGGTGATTCCATATTCTATCTAACTATCGGCAAAAAAATACCTTTGCTTCACAGGCATCTATGATACCACAAAATGACTTTTTTTGCATGTCGCCAGTCGCCCAAAAAATGGCCGTTAAAAATTCGCCGGTTGCAATTTAATAGCAGGTTGTTTAAAGTTCGAGCCAGTAGTCTGGAGGTTTTTATGCTAAGAGAGTTTTGTGGAAAACGGCCGGTGGTGCCTGGTTCTTGTTTCGTGGCATGCAGTGCCGATCTGGTGGGCGATATCACCCTTGGCGAAAACGCCAATATCTGGTATGGAACGGTCATCAGAGGCGATATCAACAGTATCAGTATCGGTGCTGATACCAACATTCAGGATGGTTCAGTTGTGCATGTGGACCGGATAACGGGCAAGCCTGGTTCGGGCGCGGTCAAGATCGGTTGCAATGTGACGGTCGGGCATCGGGCCGTTATTCATGCCTGCGAAATCGGCGATAATTGCCTGATCGGAATGGGTGCCATAGTTCTTTCCGGAGCGGTAGTAGGGGAGGGGAGTGTTCTGGCTGCCGGTTCGGTAGTCAGGGAAAACGAAATCATCCCGCCCGGATCGCTGGTTGCCGGTGTGCCAGCCAAGATTAAGAGTCAGGTTGGCCCTGAATGGCAGCAACGCCTTCGTGAGTCAGCCGAGCATTATGTCAGTCTTGGGCGGCAGCATAAAAACTCTACAAGGGTTTTAGAATGATTGCGGGTTCGGGGTATGCCGGGCAAACAGTCAGACATGCCCCGCAACCGTTGCAACGCTCAGGGTCAACCACCACGGCTGTGGCGGGTTGAATCGAAATCGCCGCCTGGGCGGCCGGGCATTTATCATAACAGGCCTGGCAGTCGTTTTCATGGCTGCGCAGGCAGTTCGCGGGCTTGATTGATGCCAGGGCGATCTTCGGTCTTTGTTGATGGTTGCCCTTGGTCAAGGCTCCGCTGGCGCATGCCGTGATGCAGGGCAAATTCTCGCAGAATCGGCACCAGGCTTCGCCCACCCGAAGTGCCGGAGTGCCCAGGTCAAACTCGTTGGCCATCAGCACCGGTTTGAGTGCAAAAAAAGGGCAGGCCTTAACGCATTGGCCGCATCTTGTGCATTTTTCCAGAAACGCTTTTTCGGCGCAGGCTCCGGGTGGCCTGACCAAATCAGGAAATCGCGCGGCAAAACCGTCGAGTTCTTCCCCGAAGGCCGTGTCGATGCCATCGAACAAATCGAGAAAATAGTTTTTAAAAAAGCTTTTTCGATCCATTGTTTATGCGATCTTTCATAAGTGCCGAGGTCCGCCTATGTGTCAATGTTCCTGCCTGATTATCTTAAAACACCACGCAAGCCAGGGCAAGCATCGCGAAAATTATTGAATCCTGCAAAAATAAACTTGAACCTGTCTTTCGGCCTATTCAAATTTTAGCCACGGATTAACACGGATTAACACAGATGCACACTGGTGTAAACTACAAAATCCGCTTTAATTCTGTAGTTGTCAATAAAACACGAAAAAACTTTTTTGATAACTTCAACAAATGAGGTTTCGCTTGACAAGTCTGACCGTTGAACCGAATCTGGCCTGTTTTAACAAGATTCACAACTTCTAAGTTGTGAATCGCCTGTTAGCGGGGGCTTTGCGCGGAATGCAAAATTATCCATTTCATGATTGACATCATTGATTTATCTGTATACAATTGAAAAATCAAGGCGTTTATCCCATTTATCCGTACCCTGTGCGTCGCAAGGTGATTCGGGTATAGCAGATAAACAACAGGTGTAACCGGGGGTTTAAGATCCCCACGGCGGCCAGGACCGTTTTCCGGGCAAATGAAGTATGAAGTAAAACTGGAAAGGGGACAGGTAGTGAAAAAAATTGTTGCGTTGCTGGCGATGATCGTTCTGATCAGTGGGGGGGCTTTTGCAGGTGAAATCGTTCTCGATGGTCATGGCAATGGTCTCAAGGTTGTCTCTCAGAAAGCAGCCGGAACCAAACTGAATTTGCGCATGAAATGCGCCATCGACAAACTTTACACTTATGATGCCAATACCGTTAAAGGTGACTTCACCGTTCTGTATTCACCCAATTTTTATTTTGGTGGCGAATACGGCGCTCCACAGCTTCCGGTAATCAATAAGCTCATCCAGGTTCCCTTCGGCGCCTCTTTTAAGGTCGAAGTAAAAAGCTACGATACTAAAGAATACAATCTTGCCGATTTCGGCGTGTCAACCCCGATTTTCCCCAGACAGCCTTCTGCCCCAAAAGATGGTTCAGAAGTTCCTTTCGTCTATGAAAAATCAGCCTACATTTACAAAGGCTTCAATGGCCAGCAGCTGACCTCTATCCAGGAAGCCGGCGTTATGCGCCACATGCGCCTTGCCAACCTGACTATCGCTCCGGTTAAGTATGATGCGGTTTCAAATAAAATCGTTGTTTATAACAACATCGATTTCGAAATCGTTATGACTGATGCCGATATGAGCACCAGCAAGGCAAAACATGATTCTCTCTGGTCACCAGCCTTCAGCTGGATGGAATCAATGGTAACCGTTCCGAATGCTCTCAAATTCGGCAAACGCAGCAACAAGCAGGGCTATGTAATCGTTTCTGACCCCGCTTTCAAAAAAGAAATCGAAACTTTCGCAGCCTGGAAAACCGAAAAAGGTTATCAGGTTAAAGTTGCCTATACCGACCAGTTCGGCACTGGCGCTGCAATCACTAACAACCTCAAGACCTGGCTGCACGGTCTCTACAACAACCCGACCGCTGATTTCCCGGCTCCGAGCTATGTGCTTTTCGTAGGCGATAATGAACAGGTTCCGGCTTTCAAGGGCCAGACCGGTTCACACATCACTGAACTCTATTATGTTGCCGTAACTCCTGGCGATTTCCTCCCAGATATGCTTACCGGCCGTTTCTCAGCCAAAACTGTTGATCAGCTCATTCCGCAGATCGAAAAGACCATGGAATACGAAAAATTCCAGATGCCTGATCCGACCTTTCTTGATGACGCAGTTCTGGTCGCCGGTTGGGATGCCAGCTGGTCAAGAAGCCACGGCTGGCCCCACATCAACTATGCCACCAAGTATTTCTTCAACAAAGAAAACGGTTTCAAAAACCTGACTGTTTCATTGTCTGCCGGTTCACAGATGAATACTGCAGCCATCGTTGCTGCAGTCGCCAAAGGCGTTTCTTACGTGAACTACACCGCCCACGGTTCTGCTACTTCATGGGCTGACCCCGCGTTCTCAATCGCCAACATCGAAAAGCTTGGCAACAAGGGCAAATATCCCCTCGTCGTCGGTAACTGCTGTCTGACCAGCAAATTCGAAGTCGCTACCTGCTTTGCCGAAGCCTGGCTCCGGGCCAAAGATTGCGGCGCTATCGGTTACATCGGTGGCACCAACAGCACCTACTGGGATGAAGATTTCTGGTGGGGCGTAGGTCTGCACTCAATCGTTAAACCGAACAACGACGGCGTTCCCCCCCTTAAAGAAAACACTGGCGTAGGCGCCCTGGATGCCCTGTTCGAAACCACTGGCGGCATCAGCAACGCTGGCTTCATGCTCGCCGGTAACCTGGCTGTTGAAGCTTCAACTTCAAGCCGCAAACAGTACTACTGGGAAGTCTACCACCTCATGGGTGACCCCTCCCTGGTAACCTTTCTCGGCCAGCCCAAAAAATAAGGCTGATCTGACC
>Ga0116170_10002812_pt1 | contig 16582 bp, 8 predicted proteins | sample AD_JPNHW1_MetaG_FD_89797 | JGI IMG/M metagenome (GOLD analysis project Ga0116170, IMG submission 89797) | Active sludge microbial communities of municipal wastewater-treating anaerobic digesters from Japan - AD_JPNHW1_MetaG | ecosystem: Engineered > Bioreactor > Anaerobic > Digestate | place...
CGCGCAATCCGTATCGCATGAAAGACTTCTACCACGTCGATCCCGAGTACGGGACGGATCGGGATCTGAAGGACTTCGTGGCTGCGGCGCACGCATTCAAACTGCGCGTGATGCTGGACATGGTCTATCTGCACTGCGGGCCCAAGGCGGTGTTTCTCCAGGAGCATCCCGACTTCATCAAGCGCGACAAGGACGGCAAGCCGATCAATGCGGAGTGGGCGTTCCCGGCCTTGAACTACGCCAATCCCGAGTTGCGCGAGTACATGTGGAAGAATCTGGAATACTGGGTGCGGGACTTCGATGTGGACGGCTTTCGCTGCGACGTGGCGGACGGCGTGCCGCTGGATTTCTGGGAGGCCGGGCGCGAGCGGCTGGAGAAGATCCGTCCCGATATCGGCATGCTGGCGGAAGGCACGAAGCGAGAGAATCAGCTCAAAGCGTTCGACCTCTGCTACGGCTGGGGAAAAGCCTTCATGGAGTGGAACAACGCGGCAGCCGTTCGGAAACAGTGGACCGCGGCGCGCACCGAGCGTCCCATCGGCGGCGCGAAGTTTGCCCGCTTTATCGACAACCACGATTTCGCCAACGACGACTATGAGAACCGGTTGGAGAAGCGGTGGGGGACGGCCCGCGTAGAAGCTGCGTTGGTTGTCCTTTTCACGCTGGACGGCGTGCCGTTCCTCTACAACGGACAGGAAGTCGCGGACGCTGCGCGGCACAGCATCTTCGGGCGTGCAGCGATTAACTGGGCGAACGCCGTGACGCCCGAAGGACGGGCGCGTTTTGCGCTCTGCCAGAAACTCTGTGCCGTGCGCATAGGCGAGCGGGCGCTGACCCAAGGCGAGGTCGCGTGGCTCGACAGCGACCAGCCCGAGGCGGTGCTGTCGTTTGTCCGTAAAGTTGGCGACGAGCGCGTTCTGACGGTGATCAATCTGACCGACAAGCCGGTGAAGGTTTCGCTGAAAAGTTCGGATGGGAATTTCAAACCGCTGCTGGAGAAAGGCGTGACCGGCGAGGATCAGAGCGGCTTTGAGTTCGGTGCTTATGGCTATTATGTCGGCAAGAAATAAGGGCCAGAGATGACGCGTGAAATAAGGCGGTGGATGGGAGCGGCTTGGACGTGTACGACATTCGTCGCACTGGCGGTGAACGCATTCGGCGGCGACGGTGCCGAAGTGCCGGGCGTGATGAGCGAGGCCTACTGGAAGTTTTGGAGTCCAGAGGTTCAGTCGCGCATGGATGCCGGCATCCGCTCAAACCGCATGGCCGATGCGTGCCTGAAGCTCTCGGTCAAGCCCGGCACCGAGGTGACGGTCGAGCAAACCTCGCACGCATTTCTTTTCGGGGGCAACATTTTCCTGTTCGGCGATTTGAAAACACCCGAGAAGAATCGGCGATACGAGGAAACGTTTGGGACGCTTTTCAACGCGGCCACCGTTGCCTTCTACTGGAAAACGCTGGAGCCGGAGCAGGGCAAGCCCCGTTTTTCTGAGGGGAGCGCGTACGAGTATCGCCGCCCGCCGACCGACCCCGTGGTGGCTTTCTGCGCGTCGCGCGGTATCAACATGAATGGCCACGCAATCGTCTATGGCATGCGGCGCTGGGGCCATCCGGCGTGGATGCCCGACGACCGCAAAGCCATGGAGCCGATCTTCGAACAGCACGTGAAAGAATTGGCGGAACGCTACGGCGGACGCGTGCAGCGCTGGGACGTGGTGAACGAATCGATCGACCAAGCCAACCGCGGTCTGATGCCGGACGACTACACGTACAAGACGTATGCGTGGGCCGAAAAGTATTTCCCGGCCAGCGTTCGCTTTGGAATCAACGACTGCGATATTCACTGGGGCCCGTCGCGCCGCTACGTGGAAATCGCACGCGACCTGATAGACCGCGGCGCGCGCGTCAACACGGTGGGCGTGCAGATGCACATCTTCAACCCCAAAGAATCGCAGAGCATCGCGAACGGTGCGGATGTTCTGACGCCCGACAAGAACCTTTCCGTGCTGAACTGCCTGAAAGGGGCCGGACGTCCGATTCACATCAGCGAAGTGACGGTCAGCGCGCCGGACGCGAGCGAAAAGGGAGGCGAGATCCAGGCCGCAATTGCCCGGAACCTGTACCGCCTATGGTTCAGCTATCCCGAAGTGATGGGAATCACGTGGTGGAACGTTGTGGACGGCGGCGCCGCTCCGGGCGAGCCGTCGTTCTCGGGGCTTTACGACGCGGAGTTGCGCCCGAAGCCTGTCTACCATGCGTTGGACACGCTGATCAATCGCGAGTGGCGAACGAGGCTGGTCCTTAAAGCTGAGCCCGGGCAAGTCTTGACGTTCCGCGGGTTCAAGGGCGGCTACCGCATCGCGTGGACCGACGCGTCGGGCGCAGCGAAAAGCGCGACCTTCACGTTGGCAAAAGACGGCGACGGATTGTAAGGCGGCTCGGCGTTCGGCGTGGCGGGCTCCCGTAACAGGAGAAGTATGCAGCATTTTCCATTCTCTTCCATCGCGGTGCTGGCCTGCGTGAGCGCCTTGTCGGTTTCCGACCTGAGAGCGGACTGGGCCGTGCGGGACGACCGCGGCATGCCGGGGCTGTGGAAGGACGGTCAGCCGGTCACGCCGATGATTTTCTGGCAGTGGCATCCCGAGCCGTATGAGGTCGAAAAGTTCTCGGCGGCGGGAATCGGCCTGTTCAGTTTCTTCGGCTCGAAGCAGCACTACGAGCATCCGTATTGGACGAAGGACGGCCGAGTCGACTTGGCGTTTCAGGACGCGGAGATTCGCGAGCTGCTGTCAGTCAACCCTGCCGCATGTTTCTTGCCGCGCGTGTTTGCAACGGCTCCGGAGTGGTGGATCAAAGCGAATCCCGACGAGGCGTGCCGGTTTTCTCGGACGGAAAAAGGCGTGCCGACGCGCGAATCTTTCGCGTCGGAAAAATGCCTGCGCGAAGAGGGCGAGGCCTATCGGCGGGCGGTTCGTCACCTGTTGGACGCCAGCTACGGCAAGAACCTGCTCGGCATCCACGTGGCGAACGGTCCATGGGGCGAGGACTTCCACTGGGACGCCTACTGTTTTGCCACGACCAACCCGGCGGCATCCGATCTCTCGGAGCCGATGCGGCAGCGCCTGATCCGCTATCTGCGCGAAAAATACGGAAACGATCTCGGGCGGTTGCGCGATGCGTGGAAGGATGCCGCGCTGACCTTCGAGTCGGTGAAGGTGCCCGATGCGTCGCAGCGCATGCGGACAACGGCCGGCGCGTGGCGCGATCCCCAGAAATCGCGGGCCGTCATGGACTACTTCGAATGTCACAACGCGGTGGCCGCCGAGCTGGTGGACCATTACTGCAGGATCGTCAAAGAGGAAAGCAAGGGGAGTCTGCCGACGATGGCGTTCTTCGGCTACACGATGGACGAGAACTGGCCCATCGAGTGCGACCACCGCGGCATCGCCAAGTTGCTGCGCTCGCCGAATCTGGACATGCTGTCGGCGCCCCACACCTATTACCGCCGGAAGCTGGGCGAGGACGGCGAGATGCGCCAGTATCTCGGCAGCGCAGCGCTGCACGGCAAGCTGTTCTTTGACGAAGGCGACGATCAAACGTATCTTGAAAAGCGTAAGCCCAAGCCCGATGCACGCTGCACCGTGAACACGGCGGAAGAGACGCAGGCGCTGCTCTACCGCGAGTTCGGCAACACGGTGACGCACGGCGTCGGGCTGTGGTACATGGACCTCAACGGCGGATGGTTTCGCGATCCGGTTTTGGTGGACACGGTGGGCCGCATGAAGAAGTGGGCCGATGTGTCGATGCAGCACGCGCGGAAGCGCGTTTCGCAGGTGGCCGTCATTTCTGCGCCGGAGAGCGAGTTTTATCTGGGATATCGCCAGACGTCCGACAACGAAATATCGTACGGACTTTACCACTGCCAGATGGAGGCTTTCTACCGCGCGGGCGCGCCGTTCGACTGGTACCTGATCGACGACCTCGAGGCGATCCGTGATAAGGGCTACCGCGTGTTCGTCTTTTTGGACTGTTTCTATCTGACCGACGCGCAGCGGAAAGCGGTGGAGTCGCTGCGTTCGGACAACCGGACGTTGGTCTGGTTCTACGCGCCGGGGTACGCGTCGCAGGAGAACCTGTCGCTGGCGAGGATGGAGGCGCTGACGGGGTTTCGGTTTGAGGCGGCTGAGCGGGGGACGCTGAAAGGCGTTCTGGCCGACAGCGGGGCCGAGGTCGGCCTCGGCAAAACGCAGAAAACGCTGTTCACCGTGCGACCGGAGGCGGGCGTCAGCGTGCTGGCGCGCGGGGTCGGTGCGCTGAAGGATCGGGCGGTTATGGCCGAGAAAAAGAACGCCGCCTGGACATCGGTGTTTTCAGCAATACCCGGGGTGACGTCGGAGCAGTTGCGGGCGTGGTACCGCGAGGCGGGCGTGCATGTGTATTCGGACTGCGGCGATGTGCTGTCGGCCAACGCGTCGTGGCTGATGCTCCACACGCGAACAGCCGGTCCTAAACGGGTCGTTCTGCCGAAGACGTGTCGGAAGGTCACGGAGATCACGACGGAAAAAGTGATAGGTGAAAACGTCGGCGCGTTCACCGTTGATCTGCCAAAATATGCGACGGCGGTGTTTCTGATGGAGTAGCGCGGATGAGCGATCCGCGCGGTTTCTCGTCAGTCGCGCATGCAGAGGCCGCCGTCGACGCAGAGCGTCTGGCCGGTGATCCAGTCGGCGTCGTCGGAGGCGAGAAAGCGGACGACACCCGCGACTTCTTCGGGCGTGCCGAAGCGGGCCATCGGAATCGCGGCGAGCTGCTTGACGCGCCGGGTTTCAGGAATATCGGCCGTCATGTCCGTCGCAATGATGCCGGGGGCCACGGCGTTAACGGTCACGCGCGAGGCGGCGAATTCGCGGGCCGCGGTTTTCGCGAGGCCCAAGAGCCCGGCTTTCGAAGCGCTGTAGGCGGCGCGCATGAGGTCGCCGAGCAGTCCGGCATCGGAAGAGATATAAATGATGCGTCCGGCTTTCTGGCGCGCCATGGGACGCGAGACCGCTTTGGTCAGCAGAAAGGCGGCGTCGAGGTTGGCGGTCATGACGTCGCGCCACTCCTCGAACTTCGTGAAGGCGATCAGATTGCCCTTCAGAATACCCGCGTTGCTTACGAGCGTATGGATTGTCCCCAGCTTTTGTTCCACGGCCTTGACCAGCGCATCGATTTGCGCGGGGTCGGCCAGATCGGCTTGGAACGCTTCGGCGGCACCGCCGAAGGCGCGGATGGTGGCTACCGTGTTCTCGGCATCGGCCTGCGAGGCGCGGTAGTGAACGGCAACGCTGAACCCGTCGCGCGCCAGCGCGAGGGCGCTGGCGCGTCCGATGCCTTTAGCGGCTCCAGTGACAAGTGCAACTTTCATGTCGTAAAAACAGGGTTCGGGTTTTCGGGTCGGGCGAACACACAGGTTCGCCCGTACGTAGGGGCAGGCCTGCGTGCCTGCCCTAGAGATAGGGTGCGAGAACTTTTTCGTCGATGAGTTCGGCGCCGGTTTCGGCCTGGATCTTGGCGAGATCGAGGCCCTTCTCCTGCGCCAAGCGTCGGGCGCGCGGCGTGGCGCGTATGCGGGTGCCGCGGTCGCGGGCCGGCGTGGCGGCGGCCGCTGCGGGAGCGCCGCGGTAGGCGGCCATTCGCGCGACATTCGCGGCTTCGGCTTCGGGGTCGCTTTCGCCGGGCGTGCCGATGAGGCCGGCTGTGAAGCCGGTGGGAATGACGCTCTTCGCGGCGGCATAAATCGCAAGCAGCGTGCCGTCCGCGGGCGCCTCAAGCTCATACACCGCTTTGTCGGTGGTGAGTTCGGCGATGGTTTCGCCGGCCTTTACGGTTTCGCCGATCTGCTTGTGCCACCGGGAGACGGTGACATCGATCAGATTGGCGTCCAGTTGTGGAATTGTGATGCGTGTCATAATTGGGGTGGGCGAACACGCAGGTTCGCCCGTACGTTTTTAAAAGGGTGTGTTTTCCAAAGCGGGCAGATTTGCCTTGGTTTTCTGAGAACCGGGCGGCAGGGGGATCATCCACGTATCGGTGAGGTTGCCGCGGCGGTCGCTGATGCGGAAACGGAACCAGTTCGGGTCCTTGGCGGGCAGGGCGAGATTGGCCGGACGGACCACGGTGGCTTGGGTTTCGCCGCCCTGCCAGACGAGGCCCTTAATGCCGCTGAGGTCATAGGCTTTGACGGACAGCCGGTGGTCGGAGTTCCACGGCGAAAGAATTGCGAACGAGCGGAACTGGATCTTGGTTCCCTTGCTCTTCGGGAAGTAGAACGAGACGTACGTCAGATCGGGCGTGTCCTTCCGCTCCTCGGTTTCATCGCGCAGGAAGTCGCGGACATTGATGATCAGGTCGTTCCATTCGCCGGGCTGCGGATCGATCGTGCCCGTCACGTAGCTGAGGTGATTGGTGGTGGACAAGCTGAGCGTATGCGCGTCTTTGATGCCGCGCGGGCGGCGCGGCCCCGTGTTGAAGGCGACGTTGAACGGCCGGCTACCCTTGAGCGGCTCAAGCGAGCGGAAGGAGACGGCGATAAAGGGATACTTGTCGGGGTCCCAGGCCGTGGGCGTGAAGGCGTGCTGAATGTAGGAGCCGCCTTCGCCCACGGGGACGACTTCGAGGACGGTGCCCTCGGGCGTGGCAACGGACTTGGCTTCGACGTTGCGCGTTTCGTTGAAAAATGGCTGGAGCGACGAGACCGAGGGCTCCATCCAGAGCACGTTGTCGAGCGGCTCAGGCGGCAGGATCGAGGGCGGACGCTTGTCCGCTTCTTGGTTGATGTGGAGGTCGATCTTCAGCGGCGGAACGACGTTGCCGGCGGCATCGGTGATGCCGTCGATCGAGATCGGCAACACGTCGCCGTTCTTGGCGGTTGCCAGTTGGTTGCGCAGCAGCCAGATCCAGTCGAACTCATACGAGACCGTGCCTTGGCCGATGGAGCAGAATCCATTGTCTGTGCCGATCGCAAGCGGCGCGCCCAAGCAGGTGAAGTGCAGGGTGTTAATCACCGGCGGCGAGACGGGGTCGGTGATGGAGAGCGTCAGGCTGCTGCCGTTGTATTTTTCAACGGCGTTGACGGCGGTCTTGACAACGGGCTGAACGCGGTCGAGCATGAACGGGAGGTCGGCCGGCTGCGACCAAAGCTTGCGCTTGTCGCAGGCGCGCACCAACAGGTGGTGGACGCCGTCCGGAACAGCCGCGAGGTCGGGCTGCAGCACCTCGCCGTTTTTGGCTGGTAGCCACGCGACTTTTTGCTTCTCCGCCTCGGTGCGATTGTCAAAGGCAAGAGGACCTTGGATGATCGCGTAGACGACGTCGGCTACGCCGTCGGGGTCGGCGTAGTCGGCCTTGAAGGCGAAGGGGCGGTTCGGGCCGACGGCGGGGCCGCAGGCGATGTCGTCGATGCAGAGGACGCTGTGCAGTCCGGTCTGATCGCGGTCTTTGCGCGAGGCGATGCGGATGTCGCTCGGCGGGATGGCGGTGCGCTGGAGCAGGGGCAGCTGGCCTGCGCTGTCAAAGGGGATGCCGGTCCAGACGCGCCAGGTGTTGTCCATGGGGGCGGCCGCGCCCTGTCCAAAGCGGATGTGCGTGTTGAAGATTTCGGAGAACGTGAAAGCATAGGGGCCGTAGGCGAGCGAGGCGATGGCCATGGGGTCGCCCTTGTAGCGGAACTGCAAGAGCGGGGTGGCTGAGGCGTTGAAGCCCTTGACCAGTATGCCGTCGAGGCGCCGTCCAAAGACGCCGCCGTTCTCGAACTTGAGCACGCCGCCGCGCACGGGGTCGGTATAGTCGATGGACGCCTTTGCGCTGGCCTGATAGGGGGCGACAGTGCCGGGACGCGCCTCGAAAGTCTGGATGCCGCCTTCGGGCATTTCGAGGCTGAGCAAGACGGGCGGATGGTTGGCGGTCTCGTCGGTGTTCATGGCCACCACCTGGCGGAAGAAGCGTCCGTCGGAAAGCTCGAGCGCGAGGGTCATGCGCCCCGGCTGAAGAATTTCGTGGGGAACCAGCACGCGGATGCTGTTGCCCTCGACCGAGAACGGCGCGGGCTGGGCATCGGCGAGGGCGCGGTTGGGCGGCAGCACCGGAGACGGCCAGGGGTGGGTGGGCGTGACGAGGATCGAGCCGGGAATGGAAGAGTCCTCTTGGGCGCGGAGGCCGAAGTCGGCCAGCTCCGGCACGGCCCATTCGATGATCGGCTGGCGCGCGTCGAGCGCGGCGGGAACTTCGACCATCTGCAGCTCGCCGGGGCGCAGCGAATTGACGATCTGCGTGAGGGCCGCGATTTCATTGCGCTTTTCGGGCGGCGCGGAGAGCACGGGCGTGCCGCGGTGGATTTCGCGGAAGTTGCGGATCGCGTACCAGGCGTGAGGCGGATTGCCCTTGAGCCCCTGCTGCACGTCGCTGGGCTGAAGGTTGCCGAACCCTTCGATCTGCACGGCCTGCTTGGCCCGGATGATTTCGGAAGGCACCCAGACTTCGACCGGCGTCCAAACGAGGTTCGTGCCTGCGGGGTCGGAAGGCGGGACGGCGTCGATGGCCCCGGCGATTTTGCGCGGGCCGCGCGTTTCGGTTGAACCCGAAAGCACATACGTCCACGGCTGGAGCGGAGCGAAGCCGCCTTTGCCGTCGTCCTTAACGGTGGTGAATTCGAAGTTCACGAGGGCGTGGGGGTGACGGGCGATTTCGAAGCGCCAGCCGAGCAGTTTGTCGGGTTGCGCGGGCGGCAGTTCGCTGCGCACGAGGAAGGAGCCGCCGCCAAGAATGGAGGTGACGCGCATTTCGGGGTGCGCGGTGGCGAGGTTGCGGAAGCGCACGCTCGGATGGCTCACGGTGTCGTAGGACTGCCAGTAGTCGGGGGAGAGCGGCTGGGCCACGCGGCCGTTGATGCGCACGCCGGAGTCGGCCACGGGCGGCGGTTCGGCTGCAGGCGGAACGTCGACCGGAATGGGGCTAAAGGCAAAGGGGCGGGGTTTGATCGACTCGGCGGCGATCTTGATGCGCGCCACCATCATGGAGTTGCAGTAGGTCCAGAGGCCGAGCGAGCCGTCTTGGAGCGGGTTCTTGTCCTCGACGTCAAAGACGGGCTCGTTGTCGTAGACGTACTGGAGGCGGTTGCCGACGCGGCGGAGCTGCATGCCGTACCAGGCGCCGTGGATGTCGCGGCCTGCGGCCACGAGCGGCTGATAGCCCTGGCGGGCGTTGCCCGAGCGGATGCGCGGCACGAGGTACTTGGTGGAAATGTCCATGAGGTCGCCGTTGCGGAGCAGGCGCGAGTAGAGCTGCGAGTGGTCGGGGTCCCAGCCGGTGGCAATGGCGGTGTAGCCGTCGCCGGCGGAGTTCGAGCGGCTCATGACGGTGAGGTTGAGGTCGCCCGCGCGCTCGTACCAGCCCATGCGCATGCCGGCGTAGAACTCGATGCTGAAGTCGCCGCTGAAGACGTATTTGGACCAGAGCGCGGCGAGCGAATCGGCGCTTTCGCCGTTCATGTGGGACCAGGTGGGTTCGCAGTAAAAGCGATTGATGACCTCCCAGCGGCCGCCGTTGATGGTCCAGTTGAAGAGCGACTCGGTGAAGAGCGTGTCGAAGACGTTGTCGCGCTTCACGAGCGTGCGGCTGAGGTTTTCAAGCGTCATGCCGGTGATGCGCATCTTGCGGCCTTTGAGCGGCTCCCGCTGGTGGGCTTTCGCCAGCAGAGCTTCGTCGCCGCCGAGCCAGACCACGGAGCCCTCGATGCCGACGGTGTAGAGGCGCACCTGCGTTTTGTCGAAAGCGATTTCGGGGACGCTTGCGGCGGGCACGGTGAAGGCGGCGTTGGTTCCCGAGTCGGGCGTGAAGAGGCTGATCAGGTTGTCCTTGACGCTCACGCGGCAGAGCCCGTTCGAAGAGCCCTCGGGGATGCAGAGGTGAAGCTCCATCCCGTTCACAACCGGCAGGCGCACTTTGACGGGCCCCGTCAGGTCGCCCTTGAACCAAGTCATGCCGTCTTTGAACGTGATCCACTGACCTTCGGGAGAGGCCCAGTGCCGCATGAAGGGGTCGTTCACGTAGAGCGGATTCTTTTCGAAGCGTTCGGAGAGCGTGGCGTCTTTTGACGCGACGGAGGGCGCGGTGAAAAACAGGTCGGTGGCGTTGACGCCGAACGCGCCGAGGATGCCGTCGGGCTGTTTGGCCGGGCGGTGGAAGCAGACGAGGCGGCTGTCCGCGAAGCAGCGCAGTTCGTTGGGCCGGAGCGCATCCATGGCGAGGGTGACCCGATTGCTGTTGCCGGCGGTGGTCACGCGGTCGAGGACGACGGCGTTGGTGGCGGTCACTTGTTCGAGCGTGTAGGTGCGCTCGGTCGGAGATTGGGCGCAGGTAAACCGGTAGCTCGAGGCATCGGCGAGGTCGCCTTCCACGGTGAGTCCGCAGGCGAAGGCGTTGGCGGTGGCGACGAAAAGGGACTCTTGGCGCAGCGGGCCGTTTTCGGAAGAGCCGTACTGCCAGGCGTTGGTGGCTGCGCCGCCGGGCGGAAAATAAAGCCAGACCGTGCCTTTGCGCAGGAGCGATTGCACGCCCGGCGTTTGCGCGCGCGTGACGAACGCGACGTCCTCCGGCGATTCGAAGAGGCGGTTCTCGTGCGACCACGCGGCCACGTCGTCGAAGCGCGTGGTTTCGCCCTCCGGCATGTTCGCGAAGAGGCCGAAGCGGCCGCAGGGGGGCAGGTCGAGCTTGCGGCGGATGACCTCGATGTTGTCGGCGCGGCAGACGATGCGGTCGTCGTAGATTTGGACTTCGAGCAGGAGCCACTGTCCGGCGGGCAGTTCGGTCTGGACGGCGTCGAGCATCACGCGGGCGGCCGACTTGCTGGCGGGCTGACGCCAGAGTTCGAGGATCAGCCGGTCCGTGACGGGGTCGGTCCGGGCCGTAAAGGCGAAATAGCCGCCGTGCTCTCCGGCGAGGAAGACAAGGCCGTTGGTGCCGCTGTTGTGCTGCACGGACGCGCGGTAGACGTAGCGGTTGTAGAAGGGTTCGCCGGTGAGGACCACCGCGTTGGTGCCGCCGCCCTCAAGGGTGTAGAAGTTGGGGCTCTTCTCGGGTTTCGGTTGGCGCGCGAGCTGATAGCCGCCCGAGGAGCCGCTGACGGAGCCCGTCACCGAGTGCAGCTTCCAGATGCCGCTCATGATTTCCCATGTGGGCGGGAACTCCGAGCCGGCGGGGACGAGGAAGTTGTCCTCGAACTTAAAGGAGCCGAGCCGCTGCGTGTAGTCGTCCTTCTCCTTTTCGGAGGGCTGGTTGGCGGTCGCGTGCTGGATGCGAAGGAGGCCGGGCCAGAGTTCCGGGAGCTGCAGGACGGGCTGATCGTTGACATAGCCGATCCACGCGTCTTCGGCGCGCTTCAGCGTGAACCAGCAGAGGGCGTTGGTGAGCGCGGCGCAGGGCTGGGTCGTCAGGCGCTTATCGAGGTTTTTTGCGAAGAAGCTCGGCGGCAGCAGGCGGCAGGAGGTGAGGCCGTCGCTCAGCCGGATTTCCATCTGGCTGTTGTTGTCGGGGTTGAGGAGTCTGAGGCGGCATTCACCCTTCTCGGGCTTGATGTTCATGGCCGCCACGGCATGGCGGTTTGCGACATCCAAACGGGTCACCCATTCGTCGTTGGTGCCGGATGCGTACGCACATTGACTCAGGACAAGCGAAACGGACAAAAAAAGGATAGTTTCTTTCACGCGCGAATATTAGCAGTTTTTGTGCCGCCGTATATAGAGTAAAGCGAATGACGCGAATATCCGGCAAAACTTCTTTAAACTTACGGTTGCATTGCCCAGCGCTCTGAATTATTCTAAAACTTTGTTTCATACTCATATTCCGGTCGGTTCAAGATGACTGCCGGGGGAAAAGGTAAAGAGGATATTTCACTATGATGCAGACGAATCGGCGCAATTTCTTGAGGGGTTCCACCGTTGTGGCGGCGTCGGTGGCATTGGGCGGGTGTAGTTCGTTGATAAGCGACAGCCGCTATCCGGCCGTGACGCGCGTGGCTCCCAAGTTCCGCAAGCCCGGCGAGAAGCTGAACATCGGCGTGATCGGCGTGGGCGGCAAGGGCTGGAGCGACTGGATGCCCATGTTCCAGAACGGCGAGAACATTGTGGCGCTGTGCGACGTGGACCGCGGACCGATTGACCGGGCGCTGGCCGAGATCGAAAAGAAGGGCTTCAAGGCTTCTCAGGTCAAGTGCTACAGCGACTACCGCAAGATGCTCGACGAGTGCAAGAATTTGGACGCCGTGACCGTCTCTACGCCGGACCACACGCACGCTCCGGCAGCGATTCGCGCGATGAAGCAGGGCTGCAACGTCTATGTCCAGAAGCCGCTGGTCCGCACGATTTGGGAGGCCCACTATTTCGAGAAGGTCGCCAAGGCCTGCGGCGTGGTGACGCAGATGGGCAACCAGGGCAGCGCCGGCGACGGCCTGCGCCGCAACGTGGAGCTTCTGCACGCGGGCATCCTCGGCAACGTGACCGAAGTGCACGTGTGGACCAACCGTCCGGTTTGGCCGCAGGGCATCGCGCGTCCGGAAGGTTCCGATCCGATTCCCGCCACGCTCGACTGGGACAGCTGGCTGGGCACCGCAAAGGTGCGTCCCTTCAAGGCGGGCGTCTACCACACGTTCAAGTGGCGCGGTTTCTTTGATTTCGGCACGGGCGCCTTCGGCGATATGGCCTGCCACACGATGAATGTGCCGTTCCGCGGCCTCAAGCTGGGCGCGGTGGAGTCGGCCGAGTGCATCCAGATCGAAGGCAAAAACAACGAAACGTATCCCAACAAGAGCATCGTGAAGCTGCAGTACGCTTCGCGCCAGGGGATGCCGGCCGTCAACCTCTTCTGGTACGACGGAAACCTCAAGCCCTCCGCGGACATCATGCCGCAGGTCATTCGGACGCTGGGCCAGGTGCCGAACACCGGCTGCCTGATCATCGGCGACAAGGGCATGATGGTCAGCACCAACGACTACGGCCAGGAGGCTTACGTCGCGCTCAAGGGCGAAGAGAAGATGCGCTCGACCACGAAGCACGAGGCGCTGGTGAAGATTCCGCAGACGATCGCGCGCTGCAAGTCGAACCACTACATCGAGTTCGTCAACGCCTGCAAGGGCACGGAAAAGACCTATGCCGGCGTCGATCACTCGGTGCCCATGCTCGAAGCCATGCTGGTGGGCGCGATCGCTCAGCAGGTTCCCGGCAAGTTGGCGTGGAACAGCCGGGCGCAGTCGTTCGTCGGCAACGACGCGGCCAACGCGCTGCTCAAGCCCAACATCCGCGCCGGCTGGGAGTTCTAAGGCGGCGTGGCGGAAATTTAACGACGAGACCGCAGGGACCGCGTTCCCTGCGGTTTTGTTTTTAACTTACCTACTGCGCCGGACGGGCGATTATGGTATAACTTCGCACATTGACCTATGAATATCTGGAAAGACACCTATCCGCTGATTGTCTCATGCGCACGCGGGCTCGTTCCTCAGACCTCGAAAGAGCTGACCCGTCTGGGGTATAAGATCGAAACCGCCACGGAGACCATGATTTCCGTGCGGGGAACGATGCGCGACATGATGACCCTGAACCTCAAGCTGCGTACTGCACACCGCATCTTGGTGCCGCTGTTGCGTTCAGAATGCCGCAACCTCTTCGAGTTCTACGACGACGTGTTTTCGATTGAGTGGGAGAACTACCTCGAACCCGACGGCTATTTCACCGTGAACGCGGTGGTCTACAACGACACGATTCGCGACACGCGCATGCCTGCGCTCAAAGCCAAGGACGCGATCGCGGACCGCATGCGGGTCAAGTGCGGCGGTCGGCCCGATTCGGGACGCGAGTACATCGGCGCGGCGGTCTTCGTCTATTGGCAAGATACGGAACTGTGGATCTATATTGACACCACGGCCGAGCCGCTCTCGAAGCGCGGCTACCGGAAGCTGCCGTGGAAAGCGCCGATGCAGGAGACGCTGGCGGCGGCGTGCGTTTTGGCTTCGGAGTGGGATGCGAATTCGCCCTTCATATCGCCCATGTGCGGCAGCGGCACGCCCGCTATCGAGGCCGCGCTTTTGGCGATGAACCGCGCGCCGGGCAGCTTCAAGAGCCACTTCGGTTTCATGGCGCTCAAGGGCTACCGCCTGACGATTGCGGGCGAGAGCGCCGCCACGAGCGTGCGCCAGCGCTTCGGCGCTTCGCCCGAGCAGATTTGGAAGGATATGGTTGCCACGACGCGCAGTCAGGAGCGGAAGACCGGCCTGCCGCCGATCATCGCCACGGACATCGACGCCGAGGCGGTGGAGACCGCGCGCATGAACGCCATTGCGGCGGGCGTGTCGGAGTACATCACGTTTAGCCAGTGCGATTTCGCGGCGACCAAGTTGCCGCCTCCTCCCGGCGTCGTCTTCTTGAATCCGGAGTACGGCGAGCGCATGGGCGAAGGCGAAGACTTGGGGCCGATTTATGCCCGCATCGGCGATTTCTTCAAGCAGAAATGCACGGGGTACGTCGGCTGCGTGCTGACGGGCAACATGGAGATGTCGCGCAAGCTCGGTCTCCGTTCTTCGAAACGCATTCCGTTCTTCAACGGCCCGATCGAGTGCCGCATGGTGGTGTTTGACCTCTATGAGGGGTCGCAGCGCGATGGGGACGAAGAGGCGACTGAAAAGTCGTCCGAAGAGGCGGCCGGCGGGTCGCTGTAGGGCGGGCCTGTGTGTCCGCCCAGGGAGGCCGATATGCATGCGATAACCGTGACAGTCAAGGGACACGAGCCGGCCGTGGTGTCGGCGGGAACGCGTATTAGCGAGCTGTTGCCGTCGGTGGACGAGAAGGGCTTTCCCGTTCTGGGCGCCATTGTCAACAACATGGCGCTGCCGCTCTTTGCGCCGCTGATCACCGATGCAACCATCGCGCCGCTGACGATCGAGGACGAGCACGGCTGGAACATCTACCGCACATCGCTTTGCTTTCTCGTGGCCAAAACGGCCCACGAGCTGTTTCCGGGTTTGGAGTGCCGCGTGCGCAACTCCATCGGCGCGGGCATCTACTGCACGGTGGCGTGGCCCGAGCTGACGCCCGAAAACCTTGAGGCGAATGTCAAAAGGATGCGGGAGGCGATGCTGGCAACGGTGCGGCAGGATTTGCCGATTACGACCGAGACGGTCTCTTACGAGGCGGCCGTGAACCTGTTTCGCCAGACCGGCCAGTCCGATAAGCTGAACCTGCTGTCGCACCGCAATCCGCCGATTGTCTGCCTGATTCGCTGCGGCTCGTTCCTTGAGCTCAGTCAAGAGGCGCTGGTGTCGCGCACCGGAGTTTTGGAGCTGTTCGAGCTGATCCCCCATGCGCAGGGCTTCGTTCTGAACGTTCCGACTTCGGCCAAACCGCGCGAGCTTTTGCCGTTGCCGCCGTTCGAGCACCTGTTCAAGGTCTACCAGGAGCATATCCAGTGGGGACAGATCGTCGGCATCACCACCGTGGGGCAGCTCAACGAAGCGATCATGGAGCGGCAGGCGGACGATTTCGTGCGCACGATGGAGGCGCTGCACGGCAAGAAATTGGCGCGCATTGCGGACCAGATCACCCAGCGCGATCACCCGGTGCGGCTGGTGCTGGTGGCGGGGCCGTCTTCGGCGGGCAAGACCACCTTCGCCAAGCGCTTGGTGACGCACCTGCGCGTCAACGGGTGCAAGCCGATCCTGCTTTCGACCGACAACTATTTTGTGGGCGACGAGCGCAATCCCCGCGACGACGACGGCAAACTCGACTACGAGCACATCGAGTCCATGGACTTGAAGCGGCTGAACGGCGACATGCTGCAGTTGATGCGCGGCGAGGCCGTGAACATGCGCAGTTTCGATTTCAAAAAGAAGCAGGGGTATGACCAGAAGGACGCCACGCAGCTGGCGCGCAACGGCATCATCGTCATGGAGGGCATCCACTGCCTCAACCCGCGCTTGACCTCGGATATTCCGCGCGAGGACAAGTTCCTGATCTATGTCAACGCCCTGACGCAGCTCGGCGTGGACAGCAGCAACCGCATCTCCACGAACGATACGCGCGTGATCCGGCGCATGGTGCGCGACCATCAGTTCAGGAACCGTCCGGCCATCGAAACGCTCCGGATGTGGAAGTCGGTGATGCGCGGCGAGCGTCGCTGGATCTATCCGTTTCAGCACCTTGCCGACGCCGTGTTCAACTCGGCGTTGGACTATGAGCTGGCGGTTCTCAAGCCGCTGGCCTCGCTGTTGCTGAACCAGGTCAAGCCGTGGGATGAGGAGTACATCGAGGCCCGCCGCCTGTCGGGCTTTCTGCACAACTTCTCGTCGCTTGCGCCGGACGTGGTGCCGGGCGATTCGATTCTGCGCGAATACATCGGCAACAGTCAGCTGACGTACTGAGAAGAGAGAAACGATTTTTGGCAAGAACCCTTATACGAACCGCAAAAGGAAGAACGAGATGAGCAAAGAACTGGAAGAGGGCAACACGCTGACCTTGGACTTCGCGAAGATCGCGAAGATCGCCGAGACCTGCAAAGACGC
>Ga0116170_10002813_pt1 | contig 16579 bp, 10 predicted proteins | sample AD_JPNHW1_MetaG_FD_89797 | JGI IMG/M metagenome (GOLD analysis project Ga0116170, IMG submission 89797) | Active sludge microbial communities of municipal wastewater-treating anaerobic digesters from Japan - AD_JPNHW1_MetaG | ecosystem: Engineered > Bioreactor > Anaerobic > Digestate | place...
CACGGTTACGACCCCGTCCTGTTGCAACCCAGTTTCAATCCACGCGCCCGCGCGGGGCGCGACCTGGATGCGGTCGACCAGCTCGCCAACGTCATGGGTTTCAATCCACGCGCCCGCGCGGGGCGCGACTGGCGGTGAACGCCACTTCCTGCGCGTTGGCGGCGTTTCAATCCACGCGCCCGCGCGGGGCGCGACAAAGACGGTCGCAAACCCGGTGCTCATGGACGAGTTTCAATCCACGCGCCCGCGCGGGGCGCGACCGGGCCTGAATCGCCGAATTGTCTTGATCGTAGGTTTCAATCCACGCGCCCGCGCGGGGCGCGACACATGGCCGAGATTAGCGAGTCCGAAGGCCCGAGTTTCAATCCACGCGCCCGCGCGGGGCGCGACACAAATACGGCTCATACCTCACCAATATCAATCTTGTTTCAATCCACGCGCCCGCGCGGGGCGCGACAGTGCGTGCGCCCGGTGGTGCCGATGTGATGCGTGTTTCAATCCACGCGCCCGCGCGGGGCGCGACCGACCGGCTTGATCATCTTCTCTGCGTCCACACCGTTTCAATCCACGCGCCCGCGCGGGGCGCGACCTACGGCGCTGATCAATGAGTGGCGGGAGGTGGTGTTTCAATCCACGCGCCCGCGCGGGGCGCGACCACGCCAACGCAGACGGCGCGGGCGGTGCCAACGTTTCAATCCACGCGCCCGCGCGGGGCGCGACACTTGACGCCCGGTAGGTGCCGCCGTCATCAAGCCGTTTCAATCCACGCGCCCGCGCGGGGCGCGACTTTAAGGAGATTCCAAAATGAGCTACAAGACCAGTTTCAATCCACGCGCCCGCGCGGGGCGCGACCGATTTCAGCGGGTTAGGGATGTTATGTAGGCTGGTTTCAATCCACGCGCCCGCGCGGGGCGCGACCCACCCTGGCGCGGCAGGTTGAACCCGCCGGCGGGTTTCAATCCACGCGCCCGCGCGGGGCGCGACTTTCATTGTTTGTGTGCATGCAAAGCCGATGGTATGTTTCAATCCACGCGCCCGCGCGGGGCGCGACGGAGGGCCAGCCGTGGCATGGATGCCATATCACCGTTTCAATCCACGCGCCCGCGCGGGGCGCGACAGAATTATTGGGGAGCAACTGCTGGAATTGCCGGTTTCAATCCACGCGCCCGCGCGGGGCGCGACGTTGTCCATCCGACAAGCTCTGTATTCGGTCATGTTTCAATCCACGCGCCCGCGCGGGGCGCGACAGACTCGGGTCAGCTGGGGAGAGGGCGACAGAGAGTTTCAATCCACGCGCCCGCGCGGGGCGCGACGAGAGCGGTTACAACGTCGTCTGCCTGGCTCATGTTTCAATCCACGCGCCCGCGCGGGGCGCGACCGAAAGTTCATCCGGCCTCAGTCATCGTCATCAAGTTTCAATCCACGCGCCCGCGCGGGGCGCGACACTCTGGTGGTGATCGATGCGGTGGTGCGCCGGCTGTTTCAATCCACGCGCCCGCGCGGGGCGCGACTGAGCACGTTGTGCACGCCGCGCATCAGGGTTTCCGTTTCAATCCACGCGCCCGCGCGGGGCGCGACTCAGCCGTGACCGCTTCAGCGCCGCCCGATCAGTTTCAATCCACGCGCCCGCGCGGGGCGCGACACCAAGCATCCCAATATGACCGCGCAGGAAGCCGTTTCAATCCACGCGCCCGCGCGGGGCGCGACGCGTCGCCGGCGAGAATATGGGCGAGGCACTCAAGTTTCAATCCACGCGCCCGCGCGGGGCGCGACTTTCGACAACCGACATTGCCACGATCAACGCCGGTTTCAATCCACGCGCCCGCGCGGGGCGCGACTTTCAACTATCGCCGTCGGCGATGGCACTGATCTGTTTCAATCCACGCGCCCGCGCGGGGCGCGACCCTATCATTCATGCCGTCTGGAACCACTGGTGAGTTTCAATCCACGCGCCCGCGCGGGGCGCGACGTCATTCCCGAGTTTGAATTTCGCATTGATAACGTTTCAATCCACGCGCCCGCGCGGGGCGCGACTCTCCGCCCACCGCTCGATTGCCCCTCGTTTTGAGTTTCAATCCACGCGCCCGCGCGGGGCGCGACTTTAGGCGCTCAAGGCGCGCTGGAACTATATCAGTTTCAATCCACGCGCCCGCGCGGGGCGCGACTCGGCGAGGCCTACGCTGAGGCTGGACGCTGGCAGTTTCAATCCACGCGCCCGCGCGGGGCGCGACCGCAGCACATCGTCAATGATAACGTAATCAGAGGTGTTTCAATCCACGCGCCCGCGCGGGGCGCGACTCGATCCGGACGGCGCGGACGTGACATCGTTCCTGTTTCAATCCACGCGCCCGCGCGGGGCGCGACTTGCTGGATGCGACCGAACCGGAGCCGATGGAAGTTTCAATCCACGCGCCCGCGCGGGGCGCGACTGGTTGCAGAGGTGAGAACTTCATCGCCCCGGAGTTTCAATCCACGCGCCCGCGCGGGGCGCGACTGGTACCGGTGCCATAGACCACCACGCTGAGCCATGTTTCAATCCACGCGCCCGCGCGGGGCGCGACGATAGCAGCGGCAACGCAGCTACCTCGGGATTCGTTTCAATCCACGCGCCCGCGCGGGGCGCGACGCAATGCGCTCGTTGCGATAGCCTTCCGCATAACCGTTTCAATCCACGCGCCCGCGCGGGGCGCGACCATCACGATTTTAATTTGGAGTTTATCACAATGGTTTCAATCCACGCGCCCGCGCGGGGCGCGACGGACGGCTCTGCGGCAATGACCTTTGTCACGGAGTTTCAATCCACGCGCCCGCGCGGGGCGCGACCCTTGTTGTGCTGACACTGAGGCTATCAGTATGGTTTCAATCCACGCGCCCGCGCGGGGCGCGACGCAACCTCGAGGCCGGCCTGCTCTATTGGAATGTTTCAATCCACGCGCCCGCGCGGGGCGCGACACAAATACGGCTCATACCTCACCAATATCAATCTTGTTTCAATCCACGCGCCCGCGCGGGGCGCGACTTGAAGGTGTCCTCATTAAGCACGTTTTCGGTCTCGTTTCAATCCACGCGCCCGCGCGGGGCGCGACTCTCATCCTGACGCTTCTTGGGGAGCATAGCATCGTTTCAATCCACGCGCCCGCGCGGGGCGCGACTCAGCGGCGGCAAGGTACGGATTATCCCAGCTCGGTTTCAATCCACGCGCCCGCGCGGGGCGCGACCCGCACCCGCGATAGTCACGCAGCAATGGACGGGGTTTCAATCCACGCGCCCGCGCGGGGCGCGACTCATGCGCCCATAGCACTACGGGATTTTTCAGGTTTCAATCCACGCGCCCGCGCGGGGCGCGACCCTCGGCCAGTGGAGCCAGTACCTGATCGGTCAGTTTCAATCCACGCGCCCGCGCGGGGCGCGACGCGTATTGAACTGCTGGACTTTTTCCGCGGCAAGGTTTCAATCCACGCGCCCGCGCGGGGCGCGACCGTCCTACTTTTTGATCATTGATTATATTATGATTACAGTATTGAAAACGCTAATGAGCTATTTTTACATGTGATGTTATGGTATTTCATCAGACTATATGCACCTAAGTATATAATATTATTGATCCGCTTACTTCAGTCACATTGCAATGGAGCTGGCGGTTAGCGCTCACACTACTAATGGCTGTTCCGGATCATAGGTCGCTTTAGCACCGTGATGCTCCACCCTACGTTGCCAATTCGCCCCAAGATAATAGAAGCGCAAACTATCCACCTCCGGCTTATAAATCTTCATAAGTCGGTCTTTGAACTGCTCCCATTGATCGGGGGCAACTTTACACTCGAATACGCTATTCTGAACTCGCTGTCCATAATTTTTGCACGTCTTGGCAATACGTGCGAGGCGTTTTTGGCCTTCGCGTTTGACGGTTTCTACATCGTAACATACAAGCACCATCATAACATATTCCTCCTCCCCTTACCTCCACACCATGGCCGGGTAAAATTCGATATCTCCCCGGATGCAGCGCGCTAAAAGGCGCGCCTGACTATGAAAAACCAGTCCAATCTCCATCTTTTCTTCCAGAAAGGGATGTTCAATCACCTCCTTTTTTCTACTCTGATAGGCGACAATGACCTTTTTGCGACCCTCCAGCGTCATAAGGATTTCTGTGCCTTCCGCCTCAAAATCGCTGCTCTGAATTTGCCTGAGATTGATCAGATTCATGACCAGGCGATCAGCAAAAGCTGCCCGGAATTCTTCCATCAAGTCGAGAGCCAGACTAGGACGTCCTGGCCGGTCCACATGGAGGTAACCCACATAAGGATCCAAGCCGACTGATTCCAGTGCCGACCGTAGATCGGCAGCGAGCAGCGTATAGACAAAAGAGAGCAGCGCATTGACTCGGTCTCGCGGCGGTCTGCGGTTGCGGCCTGAAAACTTGAACACATCCTTCTGTTGCAGGATCATTCGATCAAAAACGCTGAAATAGCCATTGGCGCCTTCGCCCTCAAAGCCTCGTAAACGGTCAATGTCCGCGCATTCGGCAATCTGTGACAATATAGTGGCAAGCTTTTGTATCTGTAGCTCCACCTCCTCGTCTGCAACGGAGCGATTGCGCAGCCAGCGCTGTAAATTAATCCTGCTATTATTTATTTTTGCAGCCACGATGCTGCGTGCAACCTCCAAAGCCTTCTCTTTCGAGTCCGCCCAACGATATTGCTCTCGCCGCAAAAGCACGTTGCCCTTGACCGAACCTTCAACCCTACCTAAAAATTTGCCGCTTTCCGCAAGCCAGACAATGCTGACCCCGCTCTCGGAGCAGAAAGACATCAGAGGCGGTGTGACATAGACCGTGTAACCAAAGCAGACGATCTGACCAATGGTGTGAATCGGGATCTGAAGCAGTTTTTCATTATCCTTCTTCACCACGACAGTTTCGCCTTCTTTGTAAAGAGAGCTTTCAGGCTGAGTGATATAAAGCGTATTGAGCATATGTTTCATGTCAAGGGATCCTGTGGATTGAAAAGAATGTGGCGGTACCGACTTGTTGCCTGCGACAGTTTTTGTGGCAGACAAATTTCCAGCAAGGAACATGATTTGCATTTAGCAGAATAGTGCGGCGGAGGCGTCTTCCCGGATAAAAATAGTGCATGCAAATCTTGGGCAGCTCGTTCGGTTTTGCTACGTATCTTTTCATCGAGGAGGACCTCTTCACGCCGCTTTATTCGTTGATAGAAAAGTGAAGCGCCTGCGATCGAAATGGAATACATTTCTTCCAGACAAAGCGCCTGGGCACAAAGCTGGATTCGATCGCAGTCATTTTCCTTGGGCTCGCCATGTTTGAATTCAACCGGATAAGCGGACCATTCTCCTTCAAGTCCCAGCGCCTGCAGGTTGTTCGCTCCACCTTGATTGATGAGTTCTAACTCCAGTACATCGAGTTTACCTTGCAGGTGCAAGCGCTCGGAGCGGATGGTCAATCCGCTCATTTGTCGCCTTCCACGGCGGAACTCTTTGTATCCTTGGTCGACGCGATCATGCTCGATCCGGCCGCGTGCAGTCAGGACATTCTCTTGCCATTGGCATTCGATATGGATGAGTGCGCACTGCCGCGGACAAAAAAGCAAATGCTGCAGGGCAGAGACTGGGAGGAAGTCATCGTCCACATTGGTCATTGGTTTCCTCGTCGGCGCACTTTAGAATACGCTTGATGTCGCGGCACTGAAATACCACCTTCTTTGAATCACTGCTGTTCCAGAGCACACGACTGCTGATCATGCCGGTGATTGGCCTGGTGTTTCGGGCCAATAGCGGCATTAGCGGCCACCCCAGCTGAGCCGATCGCGATAGATCACCGTCGCGTTGTGCACGATCTCGGCTAACTAATAGGATCTCAGCTTGCGTAGCTGCATAAAGGATAAATGGCGAGGGGCGATTCTGTCTTATCGTTTTAAGACGATATTATATGTTAACTACCTCACGCCAAAATTGTCGTGCAGAATCGCGAATATCTGTATCAGATCATTCAGATTATGTTTAGCGCGTTGCATTTACTGCGAATTTACAGCTTTTCAATCAATGTCACGCCTTGATGAACGCCGGCTTTATTCACCGTTACCTCGTAATCACCAAACTGACGCGGAACGACCACGCCGTCTTTTTTTTCGACTTTTACCAATTCGAACAACTCGTGCGAGGGTGCATTGCCCAGATCACTTTCATGCTTGAAGACAATCAGCCGCCGCGTCGCCATCTTGCCGCGCGCGGCCGAATGGTCATGCTCGAATATATTGACCAGCGCATCCCAGAAGAGCACCAGATCTTCTTCAGAGAAACCTGTGCCTTTGGTCCGATCATTAGCCAGTTTGGCGGAGATATAACCTTCCACTTTGTACAAACCGTAGGGGACAATGTGCTTGCGCCCCATCGTGCGTTCTTTTTCCGCCTCTTCTTCGCGAGTAACGGTTAAACGAGTGATGGTCACTTCCTGCTGAACGATAGGATCGATACTTCTCGAAAAGTTGATTTGAACCGGTCCGCGTACCTGTCCGCAGTTCAGACCCGTGCTCATCACCGCACCAAATGTACGGACATCAAAAAAATTGGCACAAATCCAGGTGCGGGCGCGCTGTACATCGTCAGGCTTGACTTTAGATTCTTTGTCATTAGTGGGCAGACTGACGGCTTTGTAAGCTTCGACATGGTTGGCGTTCAGCGGGATGCCTTCCTTGATGTAAATGCGATAGCCGGCCGCATCACCCTTGGCCATCTCCACATAATTGCGGATTTTGCGCTTCAGGCAGACATCAGTGACAATGCCGTAGCCGGTTTCGGGGTCAATGCGTGGCATGTTGCCCGCGTCGGGGTCGCCATTGGGGTTGCCGTTTTCCACATCATAGAGCATGATAAATTCATAGCGGTTTGAAATGGTAGTCATGGTATGTGTCTCCTTACATTGGATTCTTGAATTCCGATTGATTATTGGTGATTTCAAGATTGAATATTTTCGGTTTCAGTAGCGCCAGCCTTATTGTTGCTCTTGATGTAGAACGCGGCGCGCTGATGATAGTAACCCAAGACAAAAACGCCTTGTTCATCCAGCGTCAAACGGGAGGGAAATGGTTTGGCGTCGAGCAGATCGAGCAAGTCTTGAATTCTTCTGTCTGATACTCCGCCATACTCTGCTTTTGCGATATGATGATGCGAGAGCCGTAAAAGTGTAGGGAACACACCGGCAGGTGATGCACAGGCGGATGTAAAGTAACGGTCTTTGATAGTGGCGTTGACATTTTGCCCCAATGCGTCTTTCTGCGCTTTTTCCAGCACAGCGAACAAGCGTCCGAGCACATAGGCGGGGTGGGTAAATGATTCATTAAGTGCCATTTGCAAAGCCTCCTGATAGGGATTTTGATCTTGACGGCGATACTTGCGTAAGAGATGTGCCTTGATATAGGCGGCGCGCACATAATTGATTTTGACGTTGCGTTTTTCTTCGTCGCTATCATGGCGGATGCGGTTGATGATGGCGGCGTACAAGCCGTCGGGATAGGGGGCGCCCGTGAGAATGGCACGCATCAGCGCCCCGCCCAAGAGCGACCAGGACTTTATAATTTCATCATCCCGCCGCGTCACTTTGGGCGAAACGCATTCCGCCAAAATGCGGTAAGGTGAAAGGTAATCGGGCTGATTGGCGAACTCCTTTTCGATTTTCAGGTCTTCGTAATGCTGCATGATTCGCTCGGTAAACACGCGAAAGGGTTCTGTGAGATAGAAACGCACCGCCAGCCGCGCAGCGTTGGACGCCAGTCCCAGCACATAAAAACGCGTGCTGTCATCCAGCCCATTCAGCAATTTTGCTACATCCAATGCCTGCCCTTTCTGTACCTTCTCGGCCGTCTCGCCCATTTTCTTTTCTGCTTGTTTACGGGCACTGTGGTCTTCGGCGCCTTCACCATCAAAGAATTCCGGATTAATAAGCGCCGCAAACGCGCTGGCATAGCCCCTGTTCTCGCTCTCCGCCCAATAGACCACGGTCGTATCTCCCAGGTAGATTTTGCGATGCGGATTCTGATTGGAGAGCAGATAATTGAGCGCCACACCATAGCCCGAAGCCACGCGCTGACTGACAGGCGAGTTCAAACCTTGACCTTTCATGCGGTTGTAGGATTCGTATGCGCGTTCGTTGAATCCAACCAGAGACGCCCCTGTGGGATTAGCGTCCCGCACGCCTTGTATGTTGGGATGCAGGCGGGCGATCGGTTCGATCTCGCCAGTCACCAAACATTGCATTTTAACGGCATCCTGCCCCGATTTGTACGCTTCCCAAACGCGCTTGATTTCAGGATCATTCAGCGCGTTTTGTCCATTGACCTGAAAAATCAGGTTGCCGCCTTCGAGCAGCGCTGCCAGATGGCGGGCGATCACAGGATGTTGGCGGGCAGTTTGCGGGTCATGTATTTTCAAAAAGGCAATTACGGCGCTGGCAATGCTGTTGTTCACTTTGGCGAGAATTCCGATGTTGAGTTCATGAAAGGCATCAAATCGTTTTTTGGCATAATTTAAATCTTTTGCTTCTTTTTCAGAAAGCCCTAAAACATAGGCGGCGTTATCACACAGAAAATTGGCTGAAATTCCTACGGTTCGTTTTACCTGCTCCGGCACGACCATGCGGCGGTAATTTCTCTCGCGCTCTTTTTTGCCGTCAAAGAACTTGGTAGTAAACGGGAAAATATCCTGCAATTCTCCTGTTGGCGAGAGATTGAGCGCAAAACTGACGTTTGCCGCGCTGTAACCTGGCGGAGCGATGTCCAGCGAATCGTCTCTGAGTAAAAGCTGATAATAGTTATAGAGTGCCTGTAAAATCATTGCCGCACCTCCACGCCCGTCAGGTCAAGCACACCGTCCAGCATTTGGGCTTTGAAAAATTTGGGACAGATGTCGCGCGGGTTAGAGAAATCCAAGTCGTAGAGCATCCAGCCGAGATCTCGCGCGCCCGTCAGCGGACTTTTTGGAATCATGCGTTTGTCTTCGATTGGTTCCACCGTCGCGCCGAATTCGCGCGTACCCAAACAAGGAGCGTGGAAACGCTGTCCCTGATGCAGACGGCGCAATACAATGTTGAAGTGCTTTTCTTCGGTATCCTCCGCGCCTGCCTTGTCGGTCATCTCAAAGTGCGCTTCGATGACGTACTCCACGTCCTTCAAAACCATTGAAGCGCGCTGCTGACGACTATCCACTACGGAAATGAAAAGCGGCTTTTGCGCGCCCTTCATGACCTGCAGGGCATTATCAACCGAAGTTTTCTCGCTCACTTCGTTGCGGCGGATGTTGGTGAACTGAATTTCGCGCAGGACATGGATTTTGTCAATAACCCAGCGTATGGCGGGCTTCCAGTAGACCGCCTCAATGATGCCGCGCGCTGCTGATGGAGTGATGACATCGTAACTGACGCGTTCCACTTTCATTTCTGGCCGGGTGAATAGGGCATAGGGCCCGCATACGCGGATTGTGATTCCGTACCCCATAAGCTGAACCTCCTTACCTTTGTTAAGACCCTGTAGATCTAGGAGACCATTAGGAATTTTATAGATTCTAACAAAACAAGGCATCTCCGCCGCTGTTGGCGGGCACGAGCAAACCTCTATCAAGTGAATAATAGTCTTTGAGCCTGTCTGGATTCAATACTGCATAATTCTCCGCAATCGTTAAAATCACACCGTGACTGCTGATCGCCTCGAACTCACCTGAGTAAATCGAAACGGTATACGGTTGAAGTTTGCGCATAGTAGAAAATGGGTATGGGGTGTATTTTAACTCCTCGAGTAAGTCTCTCGCCTCCTTGTTGAAGGGGATAATTACTGTCTCGGTCAGGTCTTCGATGACATGAAATTCGCGCCCCGCCGTCCCGAAATTGAATTTGCCGTCACGGTCATCGAAGCATTCCATAATTCGCTTGAAATCGAACGTCTGCGGATCTTGCAGAGAGTAGAGTTGGCGAAAGTAAGCCTCAATGGCAGCGATGGAAATTGGCGTTGCGGCGTGGTCGCGAAAAACGCTGCGAGCAACCTCCACTGCCTGCGAAATGTAACGCGGCGTCCGTTTGATGAACTCCGACTGCGGCTCGAAGATGAACATCTCGCTCATGCTGTGCTTCATCTCGCGGTTGACACGCCCTGCTGCCTGATTGATCGAATCCAGCCCAGCCACGGCGCGGTAGCCAATGGGGAAGTCTACGTCAATACCTGCCTCCATCACCGACGTGGAGATGACGCGGCACATCCGACCGCTTTCAAGCCTGTCGCGAATCTCTGCCAACCTTTCCCGACGATGTGCGGGACACATCAGCGTCGAAAGGTGAAAGTTGCCTTCGCCTGTCAGCATTCCGAACAGCCCGCTGGCATGCTTGCGCGTGTTAACGATGCACAAGACCTGTTCGTGAGCGTTCAGCCGTGCAATCAAGTCGTTATCGGGCAGTTTCTCCGCCAGGTATTTCACTTCTACCCGTTTGTAGAAATCGAATAGACTTTGCGGGTCGGGCGCCAGTTCAGTGATTTGCGTCTCTTCAGGCAGGAACTGTTCCAGCTTAGGCTGCGTCGCCGTACAAAAGACTACGCTCGTGCCGTAATTCGTCACCAGTTCCCAGATCGCGCTCATGGCAGGGTACATGAAATCACGCGGGAACATTTGAGCTTCATCAAAAATAAGGACGCTTTTAGCAATGTTATGCAATTTGCGGCAGCGCGACGATTTATTAGCAAACAGCGACTCGAAAAACTGCACGTTGGTCGTGACCACGATCGGAATATCCCAATTCTCCGCTGCCAGTTTGAGTTTGGCATAAACGCTGTGCGTGCGGTCATCGGCTTGTTCGCCCGACTCGCGCTTCCTCTCCCAATCAAAGTTGGAGTGATGCTCCAGCACATTTACTTCCCCCAAAATCTCTTTGAACACGCCCGCGTTCTGCTCGATGATGGTGGTAAAGGGGATGACATAGATAATGCGCTTCAAGCCGTGGGTGCAGGCGTGATTCAGAGCAAACGCCATCGAAGCCAGCGTTTTACCTCCACCAGTGGGGACCGTCATTTGGAAAAAGCCTGGTTTCTCTGCCGATTTTGCTACGCAAGCATGCAACGTCTCGGTGCGCTTGCGGTTGATGTTGTTCGTCGGGTTCTTGAACTTTTGCAGGTGTGTGTTCAACTTACTGCACAAGGTGGGGATGTCTTCATGTTCGCCGCGTGGTTTTTTGCCCTGCATGAACTCTTCGGTTTCCTGAAAATCCGCGTCCACCAATGTCGAGTAAATCATGCGCGTCAGGAGCGAGAGGGAGAACCCTAAGTGACCTTTCAACGGGCGGATGGGTAAACGATGTGGAAACGCCAACGCCTGGACATTCAATTCGGTTTTGTAGGCACTGTAATCGCATACATCGGTCTTCAAACGAGCTGTCAGTGTGCCATCGCCAGGAAGGTCGCTTGAATCACCATAATTCAGCAACCCCGTATGATGCCCGCTGACACAATATGCCAGCAAGGTGGCAAGCGCTTCCTGAGGCGTTCCTTTGAAAATTCGGGTTAATTCTTTCGCGCCTGCGGTAGCATGGTCTACTTTAACTTTTGATCCTCTCAGCCGCGCCTGAAATTCTATGGAGTACTTCCCCAGGTCGTGAACCCGACCCGCCATCTTTGCCAGTTCTGACACGCCGGCATCGCGCCCGAAAGCGGCGGCATAGTCTGCCACGCGGATCAGATGTTCATTCAAGAGCTGCCATTCGGATTCGTCAGCACCTTCTTTGGTGTGAGCATAGAATTGAGTTTTGGATGAATTTCCCATCTTCAACTTATTCATCTCCTACATTCAAGCTAATCGGCTCGCCGATTCTATCAAGAAAGTGTTACTTTTATCGGTCTTGGGTGTTTCTTATCTTGACATGCGCGTGCGCCTCTCCTGATTGCGGCGAGCTATTTGCAGGCTGAAGTGCTGCTCGTGCCATTTTTTCGCATAACACGTTGCCGTTAGTTCCTGTTCTTTCCGCTTCTTAGCGTTAGCGGATCATTTCCCCCCTCCATCATTGTGCCACCCCATTAACTTGCGCACGGCACTGCCTAGCATCGGCAAACGCGGAAACACTGAAAAGGGCATAGCGTTCCTTCCAGACAAGTACACCCGCTAAAATGAGCTTGGATGTAGGCTACATTTATTCTTAAAGGCCTCCCAGATAAATGGGCTATTTGTTGTGGAAATCGGCCAAAACATTATCAATTGGCCCGTCTGCAGCAAGCTTCAGTGGGGGAAGATGAAGAAAAACCAAAACGGCAGAGATGAATCCTATTTCATCGTAGAGGAACGGCTCTATTGCCAAAACGCTCCCGCTGAGGTTCTGTCAGATCTCCTGTGCTTTTTCAAATCGCAGCCAATAGGCGGGCATGTTGCCTACGACTGCATAACTGGAAAGCTGCACTGCTGGGGAACTGCTCGCGGCTGCAGGTGCTCACGCCGATAAAATTATGTGCGGCTTCTTCTGAACAGACTGCTTTACCATCTCTGTTTTGCCTACGCGTCGTTTGCCCCAGAGGACGATTATTTGTCCATGGTTCGTTGCTCATCTCTCATTAAGAAAATAGAGTAAGTCTGATTCTGTAGTAACACGACTGCATTTGGAAGAGTATGTCTATCTTATTGTAAAATTGGGTTTAATCCCTATTTTTATCTTTCTGCAACTGTCGAACTTCGGCTATGCCGGTGCCTCGATGTGGATCAAGTTTCAATCCACGCGCCCGCGCGGAGCGCGACCGGACTACAGTATGCCTGGTGGTATTAAAAAAAAAGCCCATAAAAAGATGCCTGCAGCATCCTCTATGAGCTTTCAAATTGCCCCTCCATCATTCCACCCGACGACGGCCCCAGGAAATTGTTTTATAACTTCAATTTTACAAAAGATTATTGAAATAGCAAGAAAATTATCAAAATTACGGCAAAACAGCCAAATATTTTATGCCGGGTTTGCCCAGTAAAAAGTCCGGCGATTATCTGCCCTCCTTTTATTTCACCAACACCAGCTTGCGCGTCAGCGTCTCGCGCATGCCGGCACTGCCGCTGAATTCGAGCCGATAGAAGTAGAGCCCGCTCGCCAGATCGCCGGCCTGGAGAACTGCGCGATACTCACCGGCCTGCGGGATCACCTGACGCACCACCTCGCGCACCTGCTGGCCGCGGAGATTGTAGACGGCCAGATCGACCCGGCCGGGCTGCGGTATGGTGTAAACGATCTGCGTCACCGCATTGAAGGGATTGGGATAGTTCTGCCGGAGCGCCAGTTGCAGCGGCATCGCCGGCTCGGGAGTGGTGCCGATCCCGGTGGTCCGGTTCGCCCGCCCCGGCGAGCCGCCATAGGCCGCCGACCGCGCCCAGTTGGCCGCCTGGAGGTGGCTAGCGGCCGGATCGATCAGCTCGAGGCTGTAGCCCTCCCCGTCGGTCTGTCCCGGCCAGGGGTCGCTGCTGGTATAGGCGACGCTGTCGACGCGTCCGCCCCAGGCGGTGTAGAGCCGGACCTGGTCGGCGCTGCCAAATCCGAAGGAGATATTGCCGCAGTACGGGCCCACGCCGGGGTAGTATTTCCTGAATGCGGCGGTGTCGGCGCAGAGCACCCGGTATCCATGGGCCGGGATCACCGTGCCCTGCGGAATCCGGAAAGTATGGCCGGCGTTGTCATCACTCAGCTTCCAGCCGGAGAGGTCTTGCGGCTGGGAGTTGGGATTGTAAAGCTCGATCCAGTCGTTGGCATCGCGGTCGGCCGGGGTCTTGTGCATGATCTCGCTGATGGCCACCGCGCCGATCGTCAGTACCGTCGAGTCGGCCCGCCCCATCATGGTGCCGCCGCTTCCCATGCCGCTTCCGGGGGATCCGGGCAGCAGGTAATAGAGCGCGTCGAACTGCGGGATGCCGGTGATGCAGCCGGGTGAACGGTCATACTCCGCATCATTGGTCATGGACGAGGAGATCTCGAGCGCTCCGGCCAGAGGGGCCTTGGTGCTGAGGAGGTAATTCCAGATGTTGTCCTTGTTGTTGTACAACACCGTATTGGTGACGCGCATGAAATCCTTGTAGGTCCAGGTGTAGCTGTCGCCGATGCGCAGCCCGACGTTGTTGCCGATCGCGGCGCAATGGTCGATCAGGACCACCGGCCCGCGGGAGACGCCGCTGTCGGTCCAGCCGGCTTCAAAGCCCTGGTCATTGCCGAGCGCCAGGGTGTTGAAGATGCGCACGGTGTCGCCGCCGGATGCGGCGACACCCTCATGAATGAAATCCTCGAGCCAGCAGTTGCTGACCCGCAGGCGCGCGGCGTGATGATCAATGGCGTCGTCTTTGCCGGTGACGAACCAGCAATGGTCGATGACCGAGTACTGTGGATAATCGGGGTGGACGTAATCTATATGGAAGCCATCGGTGTCGATGTCCTCCGTATAGATATGGTCATCGTTGGGCAGATTGAGGAGATGGCTCTCCCGATAGGAGAGGAGGGTGTGATGGAACTCGCCACCGTGCCAGACGAAAGCGGTGACCGAGTTGGTTACGCTCACCTTGCTTTCCTGCGCGCCGAAGACCTTGCCCGGCGAATAGAGAAAGAAGCAGTTATCGAAGGTGAACTCGGTCTTATCCTTACCGAAGAAGAGGTGCTGGTGGCCGGTGTGCCAGCCGTCGCTGGTCGGATTGCCTTTGGAGGCGTCGCCGCCACCGTTGAGGATGAAGCACCAGGCGAAGCGCGCCTTGCCCCGGGTGAACTCCATGCCCCCCCAGGATTCTTCCCTGCGTTCCGAGGTGATGACCACGGGATCGTTGGCGTTCCCCTCCACGGTCATCTCGCCCTGGATGTAAAAGTTCCGGTACTTTTGCACCACCACCCAGGTGCCCGGCTTGACCACCAGGCGGCTGCCGGCCGGAATGGTCAGGTCGCCGGTTACCAGGCGAATGGCGCTGGCATCCCAGACGGTCTCTCCGGCAGCGAGGGTGCCGGAATAGCGCTGCAGTGGCGCTACGGAAATCTGCACCCTTTTTTGCGTTTCCGGGACACGGCTGTTGCCTGCGGAGAGGAGGAACTCCGCGCTGCTGTTGACCGGGAGCCAGGCGGTGCCGGCGCCGCGCTTGATCTGGATGGTGGTATCGCTGCGGGCGCCGCTGCAGCCGATTGCGATGGGCGTCTGCTCGACGGGATCGATCGCCCAGTTGGCATCGCGGATGCGCACCACCACCGGCAGGCTCTGGCCGGCGGGCAGGAGCGACGGCGCGATCAGCTCGGCATTGACGGCGTTGACCGGTGCGAAACGCGCGGCCACGCTGACGTCACCGGCCATCTTCAGGGTAATGGTGGCCTCCTGCTGCAGGGCGGGATCCGACCAGCCGGCGAAGCGGTAGCCCGGATCCGGCAGGGCCGTGATCGTCACCGGGATGTTTTGAAAATAGCGGCCGCTCCAGGGCGAGGAGTCCGCGATGATGGTATTGACCCGGATGCGGCCGCGGCCCGCTGCGATCGCCACGCTCAGATCCGCCGGACCCGCCAGCTTGAAGTACTCCTGCACCTGCTGGCGGACGATGGCGGGGCGCAGCTGCGCAAACTCTTTCATCGCGGCGACATTCTCCTGCCACTGCGCCGCGGTGTTGTCCCATTTTGCTACCTCGGCCGGGATGTCGGCAGCGATCCCGGCGGCCAGAGAGTCGATGATCCCCGTCACCGTGGCGGGGAGAAAAACGGTATTGAACAGGTCGCAGAGGCGGCTGATGTAGCGAACCTTGAAGGCCGGGTTTTGCAGCAATTTCTTGGTGATGAGATTATCCAGCTCGATGCTCAGGGCGCCGTACTGGCTGGTAAATCCGTTCCAGGTCAGCTCATTCCAGGCGCGGTCGGCATCCCAGATGGTCCAGCGCCAGCGCGCGGATGGGACCTTGTTGCGGAACATGAATACCCCATAACCCCAGCTCTTGTATTGCGTCCCGTGCATCAGGGCCTGCAGGGTGATGTACTCGTCCAGATCGAGGTAGCGCGCGGCCGCGGTGACGCTCGCGTCGCTGCTGAAGCTGTTGTTTTCGAAAAAGGCGACCAGCTTTTTCCACTCCTCTCTGGAGCCATAGACCAGTTCGGTGGAGTCCCAGCGGGTGCGCATGAGATCGAGGTCGCTGTAGCCGAGGTGGTCCATGACGAAGGTCTCATCGATGCTTTGCTTGAGATCATAGATGCCATGGAAAGATTGGTTGAGGTAGAGCACGGCGAAACGGCTGGCCGGCGTGAGGCCGCCGCTGCGACGCCAGAGTTCGGTGACGAGGGGATCGCGCAGCAGCGTGCCGCCGGCGTTCTTGCCGTCGGAGCTCGGTTCCATGCTGTCATCGTAGCCGGAGCGCAGCACCAGGCGGGTGAAGGTGCGGACGGAGTCCTGCTGGTAGAGGGGATAGTCCAGGGCTGCGGCGCCATAACCCGAGCGGAAATAGGTGCGGAAGGATTTCTTCTGATAGTCTTTCGGGCCGGTGTTGCCCTGGATGCGGATGCCGCAGGCCTGATGGAACTGCAGGGCTTTTTCCTGGAAGAATTCCAGTTCCGCAAAGCGTTCCC
>Ga0116170_10002814_pt1 | contig 16573 bp, 18 predicted proteins | sample AD_JPNHW1_MetaG_FD_89797 | JGI IMG/M metagenome (GOLD analysis project Ga0116170, IMG submission 89797) | Active sludge microbial communities of municipal wastewater-treating anaerobic digesters from Japan - AD_JPNHW1_MetaG | ecosystem: Engineered > Bioreactor > Anaerobic > Digestate | place...
CCAACCTTGATTATTAACGATGATGTGACCTCCAACGACAGAACTCCGAATGGTTATAAGAATAGTATTTGTTCTGCTTTTACCGAAGCTAAAAAACCGGCGGTTTGCGCCCAAACTCTAGCGGAAAACTCTGCTACTGCCTCTGGCAGCTGCAATTAACTCTTTACATTTAGTTCGACCTGAGCTATAATGGTTAGGTTTAAAGTGTAGGGGTTCGAGCCAAATCTGGCGAGAACGGGTCTTTCTACATGAGTTATAAAATAATATTTACTTTAGAAGAATGGCTAAAAGATTATATGTAGGAGGATTGCCCTACAGCACCAAGCAAGAAGAATTGACTGAATACTTCTCCGCCGCTGGTTCCGTAGAAATGGCTACCATCATTACTGATAAGTTTTCCCATCGTTCTAAAGGTTTTGGTTTTGTTGAAATGTCTACTGACGAAGAAGCTCAAAAGGCTGTTGCTATGTTCAATGGCAAGGAATTCGGCGGCAGAGTTTTGACCGTTAGTGAAGCCAGACCTCTAGAACCCAGAGCTCCTCGTGAATAATTAGGAACTGCATGAGACAAAAATCCAATCTTAATTGATTGGATTTTTTGATTGTCTAATTTTGACTCAGTATGCTACAATAATATTGTTATTTCTTTAATTATTTTTATATATGGTCCAAGATAAAAATACTGTTTCGGGCTTTGAACCGGTTGCCAAAGGCTCAGAAACAGAAAAAAATTTGCTTACTGCCTTCGCCGGAGAATCTCAAGCGAGAAATAAGTATACTTACTTTGCCCAAATAGCAGAAGATGCAGGTATGGAACAAATTGCTGGTATTTTTCTAGAAACAGCTAATAATGAGAGAGAACATGCCAAAATTATCTACAAATTATTGGGAGAATGGACTGATACTGCCGCTAACTTAGAAAAAGCTATTGCCGGCGAACATTATGAATGGACTACTATGTACAAAGAGTTTGAGGCTAAGGCACAAGAAGAAGGTTTTAAAGACGCTGCTACTTTCTTCAAAGAAGTGGGAGAGATAGAGGAAGAGCATGAAAAACGTTATCAAAAATTATTAGATAATTTAAAGAGCAATGAAGTGTTTGAAAAGAAAGAAGAGGTTATTTGGGTCTGCCGTAACTGTGGTTATGTGCACCGAGGGACTACTCCGCCAAAGGAATGTCCTAATTGCCATTTCCCTCAAGCGTATTTTGAAGTGAAAGCAGAAAATTACTAATAAGTTGAAATCTTTTCAAGTTTAGAAGGCAGAAAAAGAGTATTGGACATAAAAAGATCAATACAAAAAACACTCTGTTGCAGAGTGTTTTTTTGTCAATCAATTTCTGATTTCCATTGACAAGAATAGCTTCTAATGCCACTATAGGTCTAGCTCTTAACAAATAAACACAAATTGAAAAAGGAGGTGGGGTATGGCTAGCAAAAAGGCAGAGAACGATGAGGGGTTAGACCCAATCAACACCGCCTTGTTTAATGAGGTCCAAAGGCGGGCCAAACAGTTTTTCATTGATGCCAGCATCAACATCTTGTTTTACGATCTAGATGATGGCAATAAAGTTCTCTCTCACTATCAGAGGCTGAGCCAAAAGGAAAGGGTAATGGTGCTAGAGAGTCTTACCGATGAGGGGACACTGGTAGCGGTGCATAAGACGTTGTCAGGTAGCACTGAGACCCTGGATATCATTCTTGCCGCAAGACAGGGCATCGAATCAGTGATGTTTGAATCCCTCAGGGCGCTTGTGTGGTATAAGTGGTATTGGCCCATTGAATCGCGAGAATCTAAGGAGCTGGGCTATATCACAGATGACCCCATGATTCATAACATGGTAGGGTCGCACATTGCCGAAACAGTGAACCAAAGTCTAGAGACTTTGGCAGTATTCATTGTGGGGCTAATCCAATCGGCAGAATTAGGCAGTAACCCTTCCGCTCCTGACAAGGAAACCTGCAATTCGCCCCAAGACGGCTTATAATTTAGCCGGAGCAGTTGTCAATTGTATTGGGGGTCGCATACCGACCCCCTTTTATTATTGTGTGGAAATTAAATTTTAATCCCTAAATAGGCGGCTAAGTTTTTTTGTATACGAGAAGAATATTGAAAAGCCTTCTTGGGACGCCATACTATTTCGGACGGTAATTTTAATTTTTGCGCTACCAATCTTAAAATATATTTTTCAATGATTTTTCCATTTTCACTATAAAGTTTAAGGCTAGGGGATATATCTAAAGCGTAATTTAAAAAATCTTTTTCTTCGTAGGGATTGATAATTTGCATATTAAAACTGTTAAAAATAGCGTTATCTCTTTTATAATCTGCTCCGCCTACAATTTCGTAATCGTTTTTCAAGTAATTTTTTAAATCACCAGCGTAATGCTTATACCTAGTGTAACCTCCGAAAATTTCATCAGAGCCTTGACCAGTTAAAATATGGGTTACCTTCAATGTCTGGGCTCTTTGACCCAACAAATAAAAACCTAAACCTAAGCTAAGCTGCATCAGGTTTTCTTCCACTCCGGCTTTTATTAAAATATCTTTAGTATTTTTTATATCTTGCTCGTTGAAGTTGGCGGAATCAACAATTTCAATATTGGTCTCCAGATAATTCTCCAAAATGTCTAAATAAGGCTTATCCTGACTCTCCTTACCGGCCAAAGAGAGGAAAATAGGGTCTTTAAAGGAAAGCCTGGCAAAATGTGCTATAATCGAGCTGTCAAGGCCTCCGGAAACCACAATTCCCACCCTTGTACCATCTAAAATAGCGCTCAAACGCTCAAAATTGCCCTTTAAAAGGGCTATTAGTTTGTTTACGGCTATGTCTATATTTTCTGGCATAACAGGGTCTAAATGACTAAAATAGTTAACAAAAAAAGAATTTATCTCCAACTTACTGATAATTTACCTCAACCCGCCTCACTTTACAAAAAAGCTGGCATGGAGGCCATTTTTAGTTTGGAAAAGAATATCTCAAAAAGAATATTTAGTAAAAAGGAACTAGTCAAGTTTTTAAATCAAATAGCTAAAAATTACAATCTCAAGAACCAATTGCCGCATTGGTACCTCAATTATCTGCTTCTAACCGAAAGCTCCTCGTTTAAAAAAATAAGCGCTAAACACTTGGAACAAATTGCCGCTCTCCTTAAAACTCATGAAAGACGCACTCAATCGGGAGTGGCTCCGGTGTCTTTGTTCACTGCGCCTGGCGGTTGCCCCTTTAATTGCCTCTATTGCCCCAAGACAAATAACACTCCTAAAAGTTATTTGCCAGATGAACCAGCTATTATGCGCGCAATTAGGAATAATTACGACCCACTGAAACAAACGCTCTCTCGTCTCTTGCAATTGAAATTATTGGGCCACTCTGTTTCAAAAATTGATATCATTATTCAGGGAGGCACTTTTTCTTATTACGACCAGGCCTATCGGAAAGACTTTATGGCTAAAATATTTCTAGCAGCTAACGCGAATATGCAGGCTGTGCTTAAAAAAGGATATTTAGACATTCCAGAAAAATTAGATTTATCCAAGATTCAAAAAATTAATGAAACAGCCACAAATAGAATTATTGGCATCACTATTGAGACGCGCCCTGATTTCATTAATGAAAAAGAATTAAAGTTTTTAAGAGAACTGGGTATAACTAGAATTGAGGTGGGGGTTCAAAGTTTAGATGAAGGCGTCTTAAAAACTATCAGAAGGGGTCATGACCTAACAGCTGTAAAGAGGGCTAATGAATGTTTAAGAAATTTCGGTTTTAAAGTAAATTTTCATATGATGCCTAATTTGCCTGGAGCTACTCCGGCAAAAGACATTGCTATGTTCAAAAAACTTTTTGCCGACTCTGCTTATCGTCCCGATTATCTTAAGATTTATCCCACCATGGTAGTCAGGGGGTCAGATTTGGAAGCTTGGCAAACAGAACATCTATATAAATCTTATTCAGATAAAATACTCCTCAAGACATTGTGTTCTATTTATGAGAGTCTGCCCAATTACGTCAGGGTACAAAGGCTAATTAGGGATATACCAGCGGGAGAAATTACTTCCGGTTCCATTATTTCTAATTTACATGAGGATCTTAATAAGATATTTTTAAAACAACATAAGCTACTCTTAGAAATTAGAAGCAGGGAAATAGCGGGAGCTAAACCGGCGAAAGAATTAAAACTCAAAGTCACTCAATATGAAGCAGCGGGGGGACAAGAATATTTTCTTGAATATATTGATGACCAAAATAGGTTGTATGGCCTCTTGCGCCTCAGAATAGACTCGCATAATCTTAAGGATTATAGTTTTGCTGATAAAAATATAGCGCTCATTAGAGAAGTCCATGTCTATGGAGAGGCTACCCAACTAAAACTAAAAGGCTTAGTGCAACATCAAGGCTTGGGCACGCAGCTGTTGAAAGAGGCCGAAAAAATTGCTACACTCAACCACTGTAACGCTATTGCGGTCATTGCTGGAATCGGGGTCAGGAATTACTATCGCGCCAAGGACTACCATTTAAAGCAAACTTATATGTATAAAAAATTAATTTAATTTTTGCTATGCAGAAAACTCACACAGAAGCGGGGAAAAAACTGGTCTATATTATTTTAATTACCATTATGGTTTTAAGCGCCGCTTCTAGCGGAATTATTATTTATTTAAATAGTCGACCTTTAAGTAACAAGGATATGCAAGCCCAATTAATAAAAACAGGTAGTGGGGAAGAGGTAAAAAGCGGAGATAAAGTAAGTGTCCTTTATAAAGGCTCTTTGGCAGATGGAACTGTGTTTGACGAATCAGCTAAACATAATAATGAGCCCCTCGAATTTACCGTAGGCTCTGGACAAATTATAAAAGGTTTTGATGACGCCATGATTGACATGAAAGTGGGTGATAAGAAAAAAATTACCCTTACTCCGGATATGGCCTATGGTAATCAACAAGTGGGCAACATTCCTCCTAACTCAACCCTTATTTTTGAAATAGAGTTATTAAAAATAAATTAGTCATATGTTTGTGGCCCTTCCTCAAAAAGAGCCCTTGGTCTGGACTAACCATGCCCTGGCTAAAATGCAGCACTATCGGCTTACTCAAAATAAGATTAAAAATGTTTTACGTAGCCCTTTTAGGGTGGAAGAAGGTATAGCTGCCAATACTATTGCCGCTATGATACCCAATAAATTGGTATCTCCTCGCGAGACAAATACAAGCAAAAAACCATCAGTTTTCAACAATTGGGGAAGGGTTTATAAACACCATAAGGAAGAGATTTGGACCATGTATCAAAAAAGAAATGGCCAAATTTTTATCATTAGCGCTTGGCGTTATCCAGGAGAAAGTCCGGTTAATAAACCCCTAGAAATACCGCCTGATGTTTATGATGATTTAAATGCTTTTCTCAAAGAAACTATCTAACACTACTTATGCTCATTGAAGAATTTAATTATGAACTACCAGAAGAATTGATAGCCCAAAACCCTCTTAACCCGAGGCCTTCAGCTAGATTAATGGTCCTCAATAGGAATACAGGTTTAGTAGAACATCATCATTTTTCTGACCTACCCAATATTTTAAAGGCTGGAGACATATTGGTTCTCAACAACACTAAGGTTATTCCGGCAAGATTAATAGGTAAAAAAGCGCTAACTGGAGGACGTGTTGAGGTGCTCTTGCTACAACCGCAAGATTCTAATTTCACCAGTACTGGTCTTTGGCAAGATAGATGGCTAACTATTGGCAGCCCTAGGCTTAAGAAGGGGGAGGAGGTCGCTTTTTCTACTGACTTAAAGGCTAAGGCCATAGAAGAAACGGAGACAGGAAGCGTTTTAGCATTTAATTTAACTGGCGAAGCCTTGCGCTCTGCTGTTTATGCCGTGGGGGAAATGCCCATTCCTCCCTATATTAAGAAAACGTCTTTAGACCAAGACAGTTTACAAAAAGAATATCAAACTGTTTATGCCGAACACGAAGGTTCAGTGGCAGCTCCTACAGCTGGTTTACATTTTGATGAGACTCTTTTAAAAGAATTACAAAATAAAGGCGTTCAGGTTATGTATATCACCCTAAACGTCGGCTTCGGTACTTTTAAGCCTATTAAGGTCAACGAGGTGGGTGACCATAAAATGGATGCCGAATATTATGAAATAAAGCCCGAAGTGGCTAATCTTTTAAATATGGCCAAGAAAGAAGGCAAAAATATTATTGCCGTTGGCACTACGGCTACCCGCACTTTAGAATCAGCTTCCAACGACAAAGGCATATTAGACAAATTAAACGGCTGGACCAGTATCTTTATCTACCCCGGTTATCATTACAAATTTATTACTGAATTGATTACTAATTTTCATCTGCCTAATTCTACTCCCTTAATGTTAACCTCTGCTTTTGCCGCTCAGCCCTATTTAGACAAGGAAGGCTGGCAGAAAGGAAGGGATATGGTCATTAATGCTTACAAAGAAGCCATTAAAAATAAATATCGTTTTTATTCCTTCGGCGACGGCATGCTTTTAAGATAGTATGTTTAAATATAAGCTTCTAAAAAATAAAAAGGGCACTTACGCTCATACCGGCACGATCACTACCAATCATGGCGTTTTTAAAACGCCTATTTTTATGCCGCCAGGAACCCAAGCCACTGTGAAATCCTTAACCCCGGAAGATTTAAAAGAAATTGGCATAGAAATTCTTTTAGTTAATACCTATCACTTATTTTTAAGGCCGGGTTTAAAAAATTTACAAATTATTAATAAAAAAATAGGGGATATCCATGGTTTTATGGATTGGCCCAAACCCATTTTAAGCGATTCTGGCGGTTTTCAAGTTTGGAGTCTATCACAAAAAAAATTTCAAAAAGGACAGCCTCTCGCTAAAATTACAGAGGAAGGGGTGAAATTTAGATCTCCTTTAAACGGAGAAAAATGTTTTTTTACTCCTGAGCTGTCTATGCAAACTCAACACTTGATAGGTTCAGATATTATTATGGCTTTTGATGAATGCACGCCTGATAATGGCGACCATAAATATGCTTCAGAAGCGGTTACAAGAACCACCAATTGGGCCAAAAGATGCTTAGAGGAAAATAAGAAGTTGAATAAACATAAGAACACAAAAAAGCAACCAGCTCTCTTTGGTATTATTCAAGGGAGCACTTTTAAAGACTTGCGTACCAAGTCGGCTCAAGAAATTACGTCTTTGCCCTTTGAGGGAATCGCCTTAGGAGGTGAAACCATTGGTTATAATATGGCTAAAAGCGTAGAAATTTTTGATTGGGTGAGAGATTATTTACCCCTAGACAAGCCAGTTTATATGATGGGTTTGGGAGCCAAGCCACAAGATATTATTGATGCTGTTCTTGCCGGAGCAGACATGTTTGATTGCGTTTCGCCGGCTCGTTTAGCTCGCCATGGCATTTTGTTTGAAGGCAGTGTGAAATATAAAAAAGGACTGCCTTATTGGGATAGCCATTTCAAAGATGGAAAGTTAAATATAATGAATAGTAGTTTCACCAATGATTTTACTTCCATAGATAAAAATTGTCATTGTTATACTTGCACTCATTTTAGCAAAAGCTACCTGCGCCATCTTTTGGCTAATAATGAATTGCTTTATCCACGTTTGGCTACCATCCATAATCTTTCTGTCATGTTAGAGACTATTCACGTTTTAAGAAACTGGATAGAAAAATAAAAAAGGCCCCCCACGCAAAGTGCGCAGAGGGCTGTATGTCCATTACTCTTTGGCTCTTATTTATATTGCCCCGAGCCTGAGTTTGTAGGGGGCGACGAGCTTAGAAAGGAAAGAGTCTTATGACAAAGACTCCTTCTAGAGAAGCCTTTCTCATAAATGCCTCCTTGAGCTGTTGCCAGCTCTTTGTGTTAGTACTGTTGGATTATTTTGTCCGCATTATATCAAGGGGGCCTCTTCACGCTTATGCTATTAGCGGCTCATTCCCTTGACCGGACACTGGAACTAGCCTCATTATGTGAGGGAGTTCCTAACTCAATAGATCTTTGGACACCTCCGGACCAAGGTCCTTTATTACCATTTAGAGCAAATTGATAAGCCAGGGGCTTAAACCAAACTACGGCTTCCTGGCACTTCGACTAACACGCACACGGGTGACCGTGTTTGACAAGGGTGGAATTATACTATTTGGTATTGCCGTTCAGGTTATACAACCCCATACAGTACCACCTCCTTCTTGGCAAGAGATTATTATGCAAGCAACTCAAGAATGGTCTTGGGCAGAGACTTTCTCACAAGACGGTTACCGGCTTCGATATTGCGAGCCTGACGCCGAAAAGAGTCTATACGGCTCTTTCTGAACTTAGGGTCGCAATTATCTGGTAGACTAAACACTAGCCTATCAGCCTCAGCTTCTATCTTGTGAGCACGCGACAAGGTCTCCTGTTCCATACGCTGCTTACACATCCCACTCTCCTTTCCTTAGATTTTTGAAACTTTTGGTTATGTAAATGCAAAGAGTCTTGGATAACAAACCTACCCTCCTTTTTTAGACCCCTTTCAAAGCTAAAAATACGATAGCACTGGTTTGTTTATTTGTCAATAATGAATTTTATGAGCCCCGTATGCTATACTATTTATATGTTCAAATTCAAATTTCATAAAAAAACAATCCTTATAGGAGGAAGCGTTTTGTTAGTTATTGTATTAGCGTCTGTTGCCTTGATTGCCATTTCTAAAAAGGGAGAAAACCTGCCCTTGGAAGACCTTAGTTTAAAACTGAATAAAGATGATTCTAAGACATCGGCCTTTGGTCTAGAAACAGAATGTATTAATCCGTCCTTTTATTTACCAGGAGATAAGCTCTCTCTAATCTTCCAAGGTATCAATGATAAGTTGAGTCTCAATTGGCGCATTACCCATGGACAGGAAGTTATTAACCAATCCGCTAAAAATATCAACTTGACCCCGCAAAGGGAATATACTTATGCTTCTATTAGTTTGCCACCCTATCCTAACAATTATGATTTAAGAATCAGAAACGGCAAAGAAACCCTTATCACCAAAGAGGTTAATACTTTAGATTTAAAATATACACCCCAATCTTTTTTAAACAACCTTTTTAGCATAGACATGCCCATGAGTTGGCAACCTTTAGACCTTAAAGCCCTTAATACTCAATATCAACTGCTTTTTTCACAAACTCCTAGCATTTCCAAAAATATAAGGTTTTTAGCCAGTTATAAGGACGACTACGGAGCCACTATCAGTGTCTATGGCCGAGTCTTAACCAAAGATAATTTAAGGCGTTCTCTCAAAGACCTTATCAAAGAAGAAAACACCGCCTTAGGAAAAACGGGTTATGTTGATTATAGCAGTCGAGACCTCATCGAAAATTACGGCACTAAAGAAGCCACCGTTTCAAGACAAATTATAGTTCAGGGCGTACCTACGCTGTCGATTAGCCGAGTTTTTTGGTTTGTAGACCGCGACCAACAACCTATGCTTCTGACGGTTAATTTTACAACCTTCCAAAAATGCGCCCTCAGGTATGAAGCTATCGCTCAGCATATTTTAGATTCTATAAAACAAAATTCAAGTTAAGGCTTCTTTCTTATGCTCTCTATACTTTATAAAAAATTAAAAGAGGGGAGCGTACAATGTTTGACCTGCGCCAACTATTGTTTTTTAAAAGAGGGGCAAATTGGCAAATGCGGACTGAGACAAAATAACTCCAACAAGTTATATTTTTTGCCTGGCAAAACAGTCGCAACCGAAAATCTGGACCCTATAGAGAAAAAACCATTATTCCATTTCCTGCCTGGCTCTTTAGCGCTTTCTTTAGGGGGCTGGGGATGTAATTTAAAGTGTTCTTTTTGTCAGAACTGGGAATTGTCACAAGCTCCGCAAGATTGTATTCAAAAGGGACTGAAAAATTTTCCCTGGGGAGATAAATTAGATGACGATTTTGTTGTTAATTATTGCTTGCAAAATAACATTTCCTCTATAGCCTACACCTATAATGAGCCGACTGTTTATCTAGACGCTTATCTTGGCCTTCTTAAAAAAGCGAAAAAGCTGGGAATAAAAAATATTTGGATAACCAATGGCTATTTATCACCCGAGTCTTTTCTTGCTTTGAAGCCCTATATTGATGCAGCCAATATTGACCTGAAAAGCTACAGCGAAAATTTTTATACCAAAATCACCGGCGCCCATTTAAAGGTCGTGAGAGAAAATATTAAAAAATTCGTAGCCGCTGGGATTTGGACGGAAATTGCCACTCTTATTATTCCCAGTTTGAATGACAATCCAGAAGAGCTTTCGCAAATGGCTAATTTTATAGCCAACATTAGCTTGGATATGCCTTGGCATCTTAGCGCTTTCTTTCCCGCTTATAAATTAACCTCTTTGCCGGCTACTTCGGCGCGAATTCTCAAAAAAGCTTACGATATCGGCATAAAAGCCGGGCTTCATTATGTTTATACTGGCAATTTGTTACCATCTTTATCCCCCGAAAATACCTATTGCCCTCAATGCCAATTTAAATTGATTGAGAGAAGGGGGTATACTATTTTAAATAATAGCCTTTCAAATGGTTGTTGCCCTAATTGTGGTTATAAAATAGCTGGTCATTGGGAATAATATGAATACCACCAGAACATTTCAGTACGCGGGTAGTTTTTATCCAGACAAAACTGCTGATATAAAAGCGTTTATTAAAGCTGCTTTAGACAAAGCCGTTTTGAAAGGATTGCCAAGCCAAAAGCCCAAAATCGTTATAGTACCGCATGCAGGCTATGCCTATTCGGGGCAAATAGCTGCCTACGCCTATAAAGTTATCAGCCAATTTAATTATAGAAATATTTTTCTCCTCGGTCCGAGTCATTACGTTTTCGCTTCCAACGAGATTCTTACTTGCAGTTTTGGTCACTTCGAAACCCCTCTGGGCACAGTTGCCACCTTCAAACCTCAAAATTTACCAGCTCTTTTTAAAGACAATGACAATGCTCACGCGCTTGAGCATTCTTTAGAAGTGCAATTGCCATTTTTGCAATACCTTGACAAAAATTATCGAATTTTTCCTCAACTTACTAATGAAGATAACGAAACATCATTGTCAATTGTAAGCAATTTTGAAAGCGATTTTTTAGATAATTCAGATGATAATCTTTTAATTATTAGCTCGGATTTGAGCCACTATCATGAGTACAGGGAGGCGCAAAGGAAAGATAAACAAACTATTGAAAATATCTTGCTGAGAGATGATAAAGGGCTAGAAGAAAGGGGAGAGGCTTGCGGTTTGATGCCAATTGTCATTGGGCTCAAGATAGCTCAAAAATTAAATCTTAAACCGATTTTATTAAAAGCAGCTAATTCGGGAGACACCTCAGGTTCTTTCGGTGCCCCCGTGGTCGGTTATGCTGCTTTTGCATTTTACTAAACAGCAAACAATTTTGTGTTATGGAAAAACAAAATAAAAATTTTTTATTATTGCTGGCAAGAAAAGCCATAGAAAATTATTGCCTTTACGGCACGCGTTTAGCTTTTCAAGAAACAGATTTACCTTTAGAGGCTAATCCGCATTTACTCCATAAGCAAGGTGTTTTTGTCACGATAACTAAAAACCAAGAGTTGAGGGGCTGTGTTGGCAGTTTGATGGGCAAGCAACCGATTTATCAAGAAGTCATTGATAATGCTATCAACGCCGGTTTTGGAGACTATCGTTTTCCTAAATTACAATCCGAAGAACTAGGCAGTATTAAGATTGAAATCTCTGTCTTGAGCCCATTAGTTCCTTTAAAAAAACTACCTTCAGCAGAATTGGTAAAGTGGTTAGCGCAGAAAAAGCCGGGAGTATATTTAGAATTAAACGGCGCTGGCGCGACTTTTTTACCGCAAGTTTGGAAAGAAATTAAAACGCCTTTAGATTTTTTGTCTCAGTTATGCCTAAAGGCTGGCTTAAAGGAAAATGATTGGCAAAATCCTCTAATGAACTTTTGGACTTATACTGTCGATGCCTTTCAAGAAAATTAAAGGGTGGGCTGCGATATTCCCAATCCTGTATAGATCATATTTCTTAAAGTGTTTGGATCAATACCCGGGCATTGCGTTTTTCCGCCACGAGCATCCAGTTCCATATGTCCTTTAATTATTTTAGTGTCCCAAATTAGAGTTGAATTATCCGGACTGGGGAGTAAGTCCGGTTTAGTTAAATCCAAATAATATTCTTGGCTTAAGTATTTCACCAGCTTAATTAAGCTTTCTTCCATTTTAGGAGACATAGATTCTTTAGTTAAGTCGGCCATTAAGGCTATGCCTATAGTGCCACGGTTATGATAACCGGTATGAGAACCAACTACGTATTTACCTCCGCCCCGTCCTTCAAAGATGTTTCCATCGTAATCTATGAGATAGTTGTATCCAATATCGTGCCAGCCATTTAAAATCGCGTGAGCATAATAAATTCGGTTTAATTCTTCTAAACTGCCAGCATAAGTTTTTTCACTGATATGCGCGGTATGATGAATCACAATTTGATTGACTGGCATGTATTCATACTCGTTATCATTAATAATCCTAGTTTTGACCAAACCATCATCCATTAGCTGGAAATTTTTTTCATAATTATCCTTGAGTTTTAAATAGGTGAGGTCGCTTTCAAAATCATTTTGATTTTCCTCCAAACATTGGTCTTCATGAGAAGCACAATAAGAAGCATAATAATCCGCCCGAGAATAATCGCTAGGAGCTTTCCACTCAGCGCGAGAGATAATTTTTATATCATCGTTTTCAGGTAGGGGAGTACTATAATTATTGGCAAAATCGATAAGATTAGGATAGCTTCTTTTATATTCTAACAGAGTGTCTGCGTCCGTCATTTGATTTTGCATTCCGGGCGAGTAGCAAGCAGGAAAGCATATATTAAAAAAAACTAAAAACATCATCCCAAATAACGGGATTAGCAGAACTAACTTAAAACGGATATCTTTTTGCGAAAAGGAAAACTCTGCCATTAATTAGGGTTAGAAATAAAAATTCCTTGACTATGTCCGTTCAAAAAAGACTGGGCAGTCATTATTTTTTTACCAGCAGGTTGCAGGCTTTTAATCTCAATTAGACCATCACTAGCCATCACTAAAAGTTTATTATTTTGCCTGATAATTTTTCCCGGAAAATAGGTATTAATGTTTGGTCTATTCATCTCGTTAGTCTCTGCTCTAACGTCATAAAATTTGACTGTTAAAACTGGTTTGGTTCCTTCTTTATAATAACTAAACACCCCTGGTTCTTTGGCTAAAGCCCTAATTTTGGAGACTATAGAGGAAACGGTATCTATTTCCCAATTGACTTTACCGTCGGAAATAGTAAATTTCCTTGTGAAAGTAGCTTTTGAGGCATCTTGCGCCTCGGGAGTACAAATACCCTCTAACCATTCCGGAAGCGTTTCTAGGGCCAATTTTGCCCCTAAAACAGCCAATTTTTGAGAGAGGGAAGAGTAATTATCTTCAACGTCTATGGCTACCGCTTTTTGCTTTAAAATAGGGCCATCATCCATGCCTTGATCCATAAGAAAAAGGGAGACACCAGTTACTTTTTCCCTATTAAGAATAACTGTTTGAATAGGCGAGGCCCCCCTGTATTTGGGAAGAAGGGAAGGGTGCAAGTTGATAAACCCCTTGCCCTTTAAATCTAAAATTTCTTGAGGAACAATTTTCCCATAAGCAGTAAGAAAATGAAAATCACAGCCATAGCTATTCAGAGCCTCTTTAAAATTATTGTCCTTTAATTTGGCGGGAGCAAGAACGGGAATATCATTTTCTTCTGCCAATATTTGCAATTCATTTTTAGCCAGTTCTCGTTTTCGACCTTGGGGAGCTGGCGGAGTAGTCACCACTAAAACGGGTTGAAAATTATGCTCCAAAAATACTTTCAAAACTGTAGCAGAAAAACTGGAGCCACCCCAAAAGCTAAAATTCATATTTTAATAGTTATGACTATTTTTAGATTTTAAACTTTTAGCCTTATCAATAAAGAGGATTCCTTCTAGGTGGTCATTTTCATGCTCAATTACTCTGGCTAATACTCCTTTGGCTTTTAATTTAAATTTCTTATTATTTGTTCCATAGGCTTCAATAGTAAGCTCCGCTGGACGAGTCACTACCCCAGCCTGATCGGGAACACTCAAACAGCCTTCTTCCATATCTACGCACTCTTTTGAGTATTGAAGAACCTTGGGGTTAATAAAAACATAATATTTATTTTCTAGTTCTATCACAAAAAACCGTTGGTTAATACCAACTTGGGGAGCAGCCAGTCCTACTCCGTTTTCCAAACTCATAAGACGCCTCATTTCTTGGATGGTTGCCTTGAGTTGTCCGTCAATCTGCTCCACCGGCAAATTTTTGGCTCTAAGAGTTTTGTTATTTTTATAGTCTTTAATAATTTGCATGGTCTAAATGCCCAAGGGTGGGTCAATTTCAATGTTAATATTTTTTCCGCTTATGTCCCGAAGGAGGCTGTCGCGGATAGAAATACTATCTGTGCTTAATTTTATAATAATTTCCCAAAAAAAGACACCCTGCCCGCTAGAACGATTACCTGCAGATGGACCTAACACATTGAAAAGATTTCTTTTTTCTTGAGGCATTTTGAGTATTTTGCTTTGGATCAAATTAACTAACTCGTTAGCTTTTTTATGGGCCGCAAGATTATTCTTATTGACAACAGTTATTTTAATGATATGAGCAAAAGGAGGATAATGATACATTTTTCTCTCGGCCAGTTCTCTTGGATAGAAAGAAGCGAAAGGCTCATCGGCTATATAGCGCCAAAACTCATTTTGGGGCTCGAAAGTTTGTAGAATTATTTTTCGTTGAGTCAAGTTTTTTAATTGAGCCAAACAATTGATTAACTCTTCGGGGGCTAAATAATTAGTAGAATTTAAAAGGCTATCCAAGCTAACGATTACTGTTAAATCAAACGGATTGGTTTGCGGCTTAAAAATAATCTCTGTGGCCACAGTGATAAGGGCAGGCTTTGCTAACAGCTCTATTAGACTGGTTTTATTTTCTAATTCATCCTGACTAATCAAATTAATGGATGCAGAGGGAACAGCGTTTTCTAAAAGTTGCTTCACGATAGCTTCCACGCCCAATCCAACGGCTTTCAAGTGCCAAGAGTGACAATGGGGGCAAATATCTGGCACTTCAGTATGATAGCCGCACTCGCGACAGATTAATTCTCGACCAGCCCCATTTTCTCTCAAGGCTAGTGGTTTTTGGCAATGAGGACAATGCGGCACTTGGCCGCAATCCTTGCACACTACATAATGAGCTAGGCCCTTGCGATTAAGGAAAATAAGGATTCTCTTATTTTGGCTGAGAGCTTTTTTTACTTGGTCTAGGGCGGTGGGAGACAAGACTATTTTAGATTTTAGCTCTACCGATAAACTTTTGAGGTCAACAATTTCTACTTGCCTTTTGCTATTGGGCGGAATAGCCTCTAAATAGCGGTCCGACAAGTGAATCAAGTCTATATCCGGCAAGGCGGCAGTAAGCACTAACTGGCAATGGGTAAGTTTAGACCAAATAGCAGCTACTTTAGTAGTAGAATAATACGGGTGCTGGTCTAGAGAAAGATGTCCCCGATGCCTATATTCATACACAATTATAGTTTCTAAGTTAAAAAATGGTAATAAAACGGCGCTCTGCAACCCAATAATAATAGCGTTGGGAAAAGCAACAAATTGTTTATAAAACATGGCTCCGTCCTTAATGCCATTGTCTCGTCTATAAATCAGCAGAGGAGTGTTGGGAAAACAGCGCTTTAGTTTTTCCCTCAAATACTCTAGGTGTGTCAAGGTGGGACACAGTATTAAAATCTGCCCCGTATGTTCATTAATTAATTTATGCAAAGATTTCTCAAATGCATTACTTTGCCAAAAGATTAAATTAGCTGCTGATTTTGAATAAGTATTTTCATCTTTTGGGGCAGGCAATATTAAATTAATTTTTTCTAATTGTTTATAAAGCTTCAAGGGGAAAATTGCTTTTAAATAACTGCCCGTAGATTCGTAATAATAACTGCCCAAATAACGGGCAAGATCATAATGGATTTTTTGCAAGAAACTGGTTTCCCAAAGAACTTCGCTAATAGGGGATAGGACAAAATCTGATTTTCTGACACTGGCTTTATAATCTTTGAGCGGATTAGCTGCCACAACCAAAAGTTTAACTGAACGTTTTTTTATATTGGCTTTGATCAAAGCCCCTTTTTGGAGCAATTGGGCACTAAAAAAGGTAAAGGTTTCTCCAGCCTCTTTGGGAATGTAATCTAGGGGAATGGCGGTAATAATATACATTAATAGTTTCTAGATAATAAAACACTGGCTAAAACATTATAGATTGGCCCCTGAGGTGTTAAGCAGCTCTCTGTAAGAGTGAGGTTTTTAAAGTAAACCTTTACTGAAGCGATTGAGGGCAAGACTGGCAAATTCTGTAAAGGTGAACTCTGGAAGCGCGCCAAAGTCAAATGACTGAGAAAGTGTTTGTTCAGTAAAGATTTTTTACCCTGACGGTCTAAAGAAACCGAAGGTATAACAATCGTCA
>Ga0116170_10002821_pt1 | contig 16549 bp, 7 predicted proteins | sample AD_JPNHW1_MetaG_FD_89797 | JGI IMG/M metagenome (GOLD analysis project Ga0116170, IMG submission 89797) | Active sludge microbial communities of municipal wastewater-treating anaerobic digesters from Japan - AD_JPNHW1_MetaG | ecosystem: Engineered > Bioreactor > Anaerobic > Digestate | place...
AAACGCGGCCACCGCGCCCGCCCCGGCGTTGCGCCGCCGCTTCAGCAGCGCAAACACCGCCGCGTAACAGAAAAACAGAACGCAGTTGAGTTGCCCGGCGGTCAGGGTCCGGTACAGGGGACTACTTAATGCGGCCAGCAGCATCGCCACCGCCCACACCTCCCATCGGCGTCCCAGTCCCAGGGACCAGACGGTCAACGCCAAGCCCGCCAGAAACAACAGATGGTTCACCCCAAACCAGACCCGCAACGCGTCATAGGGATCCATCAGCCCGAGCGGCGAAACCACCAACCCCGTAAACGGCGGGTACACATAGGGATTGAGCGACTGGAACCCGCGCTGGTTCCCCACCGCGAACAATTGCTTCTCGTCATAGGGATCCATCCCCCGTGGCAGCATCCAGGCGCCCAGGTAGAGGTGTTTGAAATCGTTGCCGTGAAGCGAGCCCCGGAACGGTTCCGAACGGAGCGGCCCCACGAGCATGACCCAGACGTACCCCACAACCGCGGCCCAGAAAAGCGCGCGCCAACCCCACGCGGCCTGTGCCGGGCGAGAGTCGCGCATTGCATCCGGGTCTGTTTTCAGAGCATCGTGAACCGCTTCTTCCCGCACCCGAACCTCTCCTGTTTTCAACGAATAGAGAGCACGATTGAATGCCCCGACCCCTTCTTTTCCCAGAGGCGGGCGAGGACGCCCGCCCTCCCTAAACATCCTTCACAGCCCCAGTTCCTGCGCCCGGTCCGCGACCCCCTTCGCGACCAGAAGAGCTTTCAACTCTTCGACCCGGGCGCGTTTCTCGTACCGCTCGATCCACGGCTGATTCTCCGGGGTCCGGCGAATCCAGATCGTGAACGGATCGCGCCACCCCAGATAGAGCAGCGCCCACCCGGAATCGGGACGGACCAGTTCACAATTCACCAGTTCGGTCTTCTCCAGAAACAACCAGTTGATGTTCCAGGCTTCGATCACCTGTCGCCAGGGCCGAATCCCGACCAATTCATCCCCCAGTCGTTTCCGCCGGCTCTCGATGAACCGTTCGGTCCACCCGTTGCAGACACTCTGCTCGTCGCTCAGGAAGTCCTGCCCGAAGATGTCGAACCGGCTGTCGGTGAACACCTGGTAACGCTCGGGACTCAGGCGCCAGATCAGGTAGCCGGCGCAATTGTCCGCATTGAACATCCGGCCCGGCAGACGCGCCTGCTGGATAAAATCCACCGCCGCCGTGGGATAGGCGCCCGGTTCCATTTCCAGTCCGTCGAGAATCTGGCGATTCCGGTCAAATTGAGAAGGACCGAAACGCGGACCGGCGCTGTTTCCACCTCCCGCGCCCAAGGCCGCAAACGTGGCGACCGCCTCGCCCGGGAAGAAGACCAGCCAGGCCGCCATCACAACCGAGTACCCCACCAGAAGAGGCGGGATCAGGCGGGAAAACCGGCCCTTGTCCCACCAGTAACGCAACAGCCAGGCGGCCAGCGGCGCGGCGGCCAGGCCGAACAGGACCAGATGCCGCAGATGCCCCGCCGCCTGCCACCAGAAGAACCCGGCGATCAACAGATCCGCCACCGGTGGCCACTCCCGGTCGCACTCCCGGGGAAACGCCAGCCGGGAAGCCAGAAATCCGGAACACAAGCCCAGAAAAAGGAGGAAGAAAGCGTAGGGAGGCGCACAGAGGAAAACGCTATCTCCCGCGCCCCGCGACAGCAATGCACGGGCATGCGAAGCCGACGTCCAGAGTGTCAGACCCAACCCCACCAGCAGAACAACACCCGCCCCGATCCGCCACCGGCCCGTCAACGACCGGCCCACCAGCACTCCCATCCCCTTGGCCAACAGAACGGTCAGGAACACAAACGCCCACGTGAACCGCAAATCCGGGGGCTGCAACTCGCCCAACACCTCGACCAGTTCCCGGCTCTGCATCACCCGCGCGGACAACAGGTACAGCCGGTACCCGAACGGGGTGAGCAACGACGCCAGACCGCACAGAATCCCCAGAACCAGGTACACCCCGACCCGGAGCGCCACCGGCCGGAGTTCCTCCGCCGAACGGCGCAGGCCCCAACGGCCGATCATCCACTCGATCGCGGCGCCGCCAAAATACGCCGCCACGACCACGCCTCCCAGGATGAATCCGCCATGCAGGTTGGCCCACAGCGGCATCAGGAGCGGCAGCACGAACAGCCAGGGCGTCTTGAGCCGTCCCGAGCGATGCAACCAGAGGACATAGAGATAAAAGACGAAAAACAGGCTCGATACCACCGGGGGGCGGGGCCAGAACATCCGTCGGCCCAGCGCCGCCGCCAGCAGGGCCACAAAGAGGGCGATGAGGACGCCCCGCATCCTGCGGTCCCCCGCCCGCTGGCGGATAAAACGGGCCATGAGGAGGTAGGTCGCCACCAGCAGCAGTGTCTTGAGAACGATCAACGTGCGCCACCCGCCCAGCCCCGCGTCGTTGCCCCACTGCCAGACCTTGTACATGAGCGCCTCGGAGAGCCACTCATGGTTATCCCAGTCGTAGGAAGCGGCGGTGTAAGTAAAGACGTCCTTCTGGGGGACCTGAAAACCGTGCTGGACGATCCAGTACCCGGTCTTCAGGTGCCACCACTCGTCCGTCGAGGTCCGCAGGGGAAACAGGCCGAGGGAAAAAACCACCAGAGCCAGAAGAACCCACGCCAGGGACGCGCCGAGCCACGGACTTCCGGCCGCCGGTTCCGACCCCGTCGCGTCCAGGGAAAAAGCCGCGCACTCTGTCTGCCGATCCGTCATGCGCGGCTCTCCCACTCTGTTTCTCTTTCAGGAAGGCCTGTTATGAAAAGATTCGACCCCTTCCGGAATCCCGAAGGGAACCTGCGGAACGCATCCCCATCATACATCAAACCCCGGCGGGGTCTTACAATCCTGTGCATATGGATTTCTCTATTTGGGGCACCCCTTCAGGGTGCGGAATCGAACCAATCTTTCCGTGGGTTCCTTTCAGTCACCCACGGCTGGCTTACAAGCCTGCGAAGCAACTCAAGGGCGGCCCCTTCGGGGCCATTCTCGCTGGTCATTCTTTCAGGATTTGCCCATGCTCTCCAGAATCTGTTCGACCATCTGCGGGGTCGGTTCCTGTTTCGCGATACGCATGCGCGCCACGATCTGGTTGAGTGCGCTCTTCAGGTCCCGCACGTTCGATTCCACCCGCTGCGCCAGCACCCGCAGCACCTCGTTCTGGATGTGGAGACCTTCGAGGGCATCCGCTTCGTGACGCAGAATCGCCATGCGGGTCTCGAAATCGGGTGGCTGGATGTCCACGATGATCCCCGCGCCGAAACGCGAACGCAACCGGCGTTCGAGGTGCGCAATATCCTTGGGAGGACGGTCCGAGGTCATCACGATCTGACGGTTGGCCTGATAGAGCGAGTTGAAGATCTGAAAGAACTCCTCCTGCGCCCGTTCCTTTTCGGCCAACCCGTGGACGTCGTCAATCAGGAGGACATCGGGACTCTTGTACAGCGCGCGGAACTTGCGGATCGTGTTGTTCTGGATCGCCTCGATGAGGGCGTTGATGAATTCCTCGGTCGAGGTATAAAGCACCCGCAGATCCGGCTTCTTGTTGCGGATCTCGATCAGGATCGCCTGAATCAGGTGGGTCTTGCCCAACCCCACATCCCCGTGCAGGAAGAGCGGGTTGTAATCGCCCCCCGGATTGGCCGCAATCGCCCGGGCGGTGGCATGGGCAAAGTTGTTGCGGGCGCCCACCACGAAATGCTCGAAGGTGTAGTCCGGCAGGACGGGCAGAATCGTCAACGAAGAAGAATCGAACACCACTGCCCCTTCCTCTTCTTCTTCACCCGTCTGCGAGGCGCCTTCCTCATGCAGATGCCGAGACGCCGCCCCCCGGGACTTGTCCGTCCCCTTTTCGTCACCCATGCGGGCCTGAATCTCGGCATAAATCGCCTGCGCGCGCCCGTCGCCCGGCCATTTCTCCAAGGCTTTGTTGACCGTTTCGAGCGCCGCCGCAAACTCGTTCGTCTCGGACAGAATCTCGGCGATATTCATCAACTCCGCCAGAATTTCTTCTTCCAGCCCCACATGCTCCAGGATAGTGACCAGCGACCCGCGCAGTTCGAGGTCCATCGGAAAATGCCGGATCGCCTCGAGCAGAACCGTCTGGGCGTTCATCCACTCTTCTTCCTGGACGTAGCGGTCGCAAATCTCGGAATACCGTTTTTTCAGCAGAGCCGGACAAGCCAGAATCTCGTCCAGGGCCAGGGCGCGCTCACGCAGATCGTCGCGCCTCGGATCCAGTTTCAATCCGGACTCGATCGCCCAGACCGCCTGCGCCACCAGCCCAGCCGCCTCATGCAGGTCCGCCAGGCGCAACGCCAGGTCCGCGCCCCCCGGCTTCAGCCCCGCCTCCACCCGAAACGCCAGCATTTCGCCCAGCAGGTCCACATCGTCGGGCAGCAGTTCCAGCGCCGCCCCATAGTGCTGCAACGCATCGGCCGACCGACCGGCATTCCGGCAGAACCAGGCCCAGTCCTGAATGGCCTCGGCGGCCCGGCGGTTGAGCCCCCCCTCTTCCAGCAAGGCAATCTGCATCGTGCGGGCCGGCTCGAAATCCGGCGCCGACGCAATGATCTGACGCAACGCGTTGACCGTGTCGCCCAGCGACTTCTGGCGCTGCGACAGGTTCAGAATCCGTTCGATTTCCTCCCAATGCTCCTCAACCGTTCCCGTCTCGCAACAGACGTCCACCCAGGGCTGCACCAATTCTTCGTCGAGGGAATCACTCAACCCCAGGATGCTCTGCAACAGGCGCAGCGACCGGGCAAAATCCTTCTCGCCGGCACATTCCTCCAGAACCGTTTTCAGCAGCGCAACCGCGTCTTCCCACTTGCCCTCCTGGCACAAAATCCGAACCTGCAGGGCAAAGACCTGTGGATCTCCCGGGAAGAAGGCCTCGAGTCGTTCGATCAGGTGCGCGGCTTCTTCCGAAGCGTTCGCTTTCAGGTGAATTTCCAGCAGGAGGAGGGCATCGTGGTGGAAGGCCTCCTGATCGCCCGCCGCCTCGTGGATCTGCAGGCACAACTCCCACGCCGCCAGACATTCCGGTTCCCCGGCCAGCACGTCCCGGCACGAAACCTGCGCCGACTCGAATTCGCCCTGACTGAGAAAGAGTTCCGCCATCCGCAGACGCGTCTCACGCGCATCGCGCGTGTTGCCCATCCGCTCGTGCGCCGTCAGCAGCTGACCCAGCACCTCGAGATTCCCCGGCGCAATTTCCGAAATCTTCAGCAGCATGTCGAGCTGCATGTCCGTGGAGCCATTCTCGGCGTACACCTGCGCCAGCGAGCGGAAACAGTTCAAAGCCTCCTCGACCCGGTCGAGGCTCAAGTACCAGTCTCCCAGACGCTCCTTCACCCCCAGGTCGTGCGGGTCGTTCTCGAGGAGCGATTCCAGAATCTCCACGCTTTTTTCCGTCTGGTCCGCATCGTAATACAGATCGGCGGCCTTGAACGCCGCATCCCGCGCCTCGGTGGCCTGATCGGCTTCCGTCAGCCGCCGGGCGCGCAGGAGGAGGTAATCGCACCGGTGCGTCAACGCCTCGGGCTTATCCGCCACATACGCATCCAGCTCATCGAGCGCCACCAGAACGGCGTCCAGGTCCGTCGCATGTTCGAGCAACGACATCAATTCGTGGGCGGCCTCGAACCAGGCCTCGGACAGATTCAGCGCCGCCAGATTGCGCAGGCGCCGCAGGTGCCACGACAGATTCTCCGAATCCACCAGAACCGACGTGGCGTAGAAAGGCGTCACCTCCGCCCTCCGGTTCTCTTTCTCGAATATTTCAGCCGCCTCGAGCAATTCCGTCATGGCGGCCAGACTTTCCGACTTGCCCGGTTTCTTCTCGAGCAGCGCCAGCACCGGTTCCGCCGCGTCGCAATAAGCCTCAGTCCGCTTCAACGCCAGGAGATTGCGCAGGCGTCGCAACTGCCACGCCAGGTTCTCCGGGGCCACCCCGACCGCCACGTCGTAGAACGGTCTCACTTCCTCGATCAGGCCCTGTTTTTCCAGCGTTTCCGCCGCATCGAGCAGTTCCGCCATCGCCGCCTGGGCTTCGGGGGTCGCGGCCTGTTTTCCCAGCAACGCCAATGTTTCCGGCGCCACTTCGCAATACGTGTCCGTCCGTCCCAGCGCCAGCAGGTTGCGCAGCCGCCGCATCTGCCACGCCAGATTTCCCGGCGCCAGAACGACCGCCGTCTGGTAGAACGGCGCCACTTCCTCGAGCAGGCCCTGTTTTTCCAGCGCCTCGGCCGCGTCGAGCAACTCCGCCATCGCCGCCCGGGCCTCGTCGGTCTCCGCCTGCTTTTCCAGCACCGGTAATGTTTCCTGCGCCAGTTCGCAATAGTCCCCGGTCCGCTCCAGCGTCAACAGGTTGCGCAACGCCCGCAGGCGCCACGACAGGTTTTCCGGACTGATCCCGATCGCCGTCTGGTAAAGCGGCGCCACTTCCGCCAGCAGGCCCACTTTTTCAAAGGTTTCCGCCGCGCCCAGCAGTTCCTCGAGAGTGACCAGTGTCCCGGGCGCCTCAGCCTGTTCTTCAAGCAGAGCCAGCGTTTCGTTCGCCATCTCGAAATAGGCGTCGGTCCGCTCCAGCGCCAGCAGGTTGCGCAGCGCCACGCGCCGCAATTCCACATCCTCCGGGCGCACCCGGACCGCTGCCGCGTACAGGGGCGTTACGTCGGCCTGCAAACCTTCTTTTTCGATCTCCCCCCAAACCCCGAGCAATTCGTCGAGCGCCACCTGGGCGCCCAGCCGATCCTCCGTTGTGTTCAGCAACGCCAGAGCCGCCTGAGCGGCCTCGAAATACTCCTCCATGCGGCCCAGAACCCGGAAGTTGCGCAGATTGCGCAGTCGCAGTTCGATACTGTCGGGATTCATCTCGATGGCGGTTTTGTAAAACGCCACCACCTCGTTGCGCATCCCCTTGCTTTCGTGCTGCTCGATGGCGGCCAGGAAGGCATCCACCGCGGCGCCCGTTCCCCCGAGCGCTTTCGAAATTTCCGTCTTCAGTTTCAGGGCCGCCTGACGCAACGAGCCTCCCTGCTCGATGAGCAGATCCACCCATTGGGTCGCCGCGCCGAAATCGCGCGCGTCGAAGGCCGCCTGCGCCAGTTCCAGAGCCAGTCCGTTTGCCTCCGGCTCGCGTCCCTGGGCGCGGCAGCAATCCTGCAGGTGCCGTTTGACCCCCATGTGGTTGGGGAACCGCTCGTGCAACTGTTCGATCAGTTCCAGGATCGCCGGGCTGGCCGCCCAAGCCGCCAGATGCCCGACCGCTTCGAGGCACTGGACAATGACCCCTTCGCCCATCTTGGGGGTTGTCAACAGAGCCTTCAGGTACAGACAGACGACCTCCTCGCGCTCGGGCACCCGCTCCAACGCGCTCTGGAAACGGCCCAACGCGTCGGGCAGACGGCCCTCGGCCAGAAACAGATCCGCCTGAGCCAGCATGTTCGCCACGGCCTCTTCGATCTGCCCCTCGGCCAGTAGCGCTTCCTCGAGCGCGCGGTTGGCTTCCCCGTGGGCCGGGTCAAGCGAAAGCACCAGCCGGTACATTTCGATGGCGCACGCCGTCTCGCCGCCCTCCTGGGCCATGCGCCCCGCCTGAATCGCCTTGTTCTGCAAGACCGAGTGACGGGGGAAGCGCTCGAGCAGGCTTGTCAGGCAGGCCATCGCCTCCGTACCCGCCATATCCTTGAACCCCTCGAGGAGGGCCAGACTCTGAGCCAGTACCGCCTCTCCCGCCTCGGGACTCTCCAGCACCCCCTGGATCGAGCGCAGTCGCAGATCGTCGCGTCCCGGGTCCATGTCGAGCGCCTTGGCGAAAAGCCCCACCGCCTCGGGAATCTGCCCCGAGCGCAGGTGCGACTCGGCCTGCATGACCACATTTTCGATGGCTTCGTTCTTGCGGCCCGACTCGATGAGCGCCTTCTCGATGGCCAACCGCGCATCCTCGAGGTCCGGCTGCGCCTCGGCGGCCAGACGATAGACCTCGAGCGCCTTGTCAATATCCCCTTCGCTTTCGAGGATCTTGCCCGTCTGCAGGGCCTTGTCCAACATGGCGGCATTGTCGCGGAACCGCTGGAGAATCTTCGCCAGCATCCCCAGCACATCATCGCCCGTCGGACCGGAGGTGAACGAGTCCACCATCTGCACGCACTGATTCACAATCGCCTCGTCCACTTCCGGACTGGCCAGCACGGCGTTCAGGTATTTCTGACGGATGTCGTCGCGATCGGGGGTGATTTCCAGAATCTGCACATAACACGACAAGGCCTCGGGCAGTTTCCCCTGACTGAGGTACTCCTCGGCCTGTTTTTCGAGACGTTCGATCACTTCCTCGCCGCGCCCGCTCTGAACCAGAAGCCGCTGAATTGCCCCATCCAGGTCGGCCGGCCGGAACCCGCAGGCGCGCAGTTTTTCGTAAATCACCAGCGCCCGCTGGTTGAAACCGGCCGCCTCGATCCGTTCGGCGCATTGCAGGGCCTTCTCGTGCAGGGACTTGTTATCCGGAAAACGGTCGAGCAATCGTTCGAGACAGGCGCTCAGGGATTCGCTCTGGCCCGTTGTGGCCGAGAATCCATCGAGCAATTCCAGGCACTGCTTCAGGTCCTCGCGCTTGGGCTTGGTGCGGGCCAGCACCCCTTCAATGAACAGTTGGCGCATGTCGTCGCGCGCCGGGTCCAGTTCCACCACCCGGGCGTAACAGTCCAGCGCCTTGTCCATGTCGTCCTGCTTGCGGTACTCCTCGGCCCGCTTGAGGATCTTGACCGCCGCCTCATCCGTCCGGCCCATCTTGGCCAGCAGTTCTTCCATGGCCTCCTGGGTCTCGAGCACGCCGGGGCGGAAAATTTCCACCCGTTTGTAAATCTCGAACGCCTTTTCCCACTCCTGACGCTTCTCGAAGAGCTCGGCGATCCGCATCATTTCGTCCATCATCTGGGTCTTGCGTTCCAGATGGTGGAGGCACTCGGCATAGCGCAGGCGGGTCGGGATATCTTCCAGGTTATATTCGAGGTAAAGCGCGTAGGTATTGGCCGCGTCTTCCCACATCCGTTTGCTGGTGTAGAGTTCGGCCAGTTGCAGCTGCAGCGTGGCTCGCTCTTCGGTCCGTCCCAGCGTCGCGCAGGCCTTCACCAGCCCCAGCAGCGCTTCCACATTGCGGGGTTCTTCCGCCACAATTGCCGTAAAACTCTGGTACGCTTCTTCGGTCTTGCCGTTCTCGAGATCGTGGTGGGCCGCCAGCAGGGGACTCGTCGCCGCTTCCTCTTCCGTCACCGCCACACGCAACTGGAAGTGCTCGACCAGTTTTTCCGTCGCCGTTTCGTAATCCACCCCATGATACAGGGCCGTCAGACCAATGATGTCGTGAGGCGCATGAGCCGGGCACGGCGTATAGGAACAACGCCCCTTGCCCGTACGCGGTTCGAACGTGTAGGTGCGGAAGATCTGTTCCTTGTGAACCGGACAGAAACACCGCACCGACTTGCTCGTCTCCTGAATCGTATCCGTCCGGTAATCCAGGAACCTCAACACCTGCACGATGTCAAGCGCTTGAAAGACTTTCTGAACGATGGCCTTGGAGAGTTCGCTCATACATCCACACCCGATCTGCCAGAATCTGCCCCGTACCCGCGGAAACAGCCCTTCCAGAACTGTCCCCCCTTCACCTCAACCGCGACCCCTTATTCATTCTTCCCTTCACCGGCCACATGCAATGAAATATCCAGCGACGGGGCGGAATGCGTCAGCGCGCCCACGGAAAACCGGTCCACCGCCAGCGTGGCCAGGGTCTTGAGCCGTCCGGGTGTCACCCCCCCGGTGATCTCCGTGCGAATCCGTCCCCCGATTTCGGCCAACGCCCGCCGCAACAAGGTGGGGGGCATGTTGTCGAGCAGAATCAGGTCTGCCCCCTCGGCCAGGATCTCGCGCACCTCGGCCAGCGTCCGCGCCTCGACCGCGACTTCCAGCCGCGCCCGGCCCTTACCGCGGTTATGTTCCGCGACGCGGCGCAGGGCTTCCCCCACTCCCCCCGCCGCGTCAATGTGATTGTTCTTGATCAGATACATGTCGTAGAGCGCGAAACGGTGGTTGGTCCCCCCGCCTGCCCGCACCGCCTGCCGCTCCAGAATCCGCCACAACGGCGTCGTCTTGCGCGTGTCCACGACCTCGGCCCGGCTCCCCGCCTGGCGCAGGATGTCCACATAGGCCCGCGTCAACGTCGCCACACCCGACAGGCGCTGGAGAAAGTTCAGCATCAGCCGCTCCGCCGTCAGGATCGAACGCATGGACCCGCTCACCCGCGCCAGATCCTGCCCCGGTTCCACCGCCGTTCCATCGGCCACCAGCGCCTCGAAACGCGCCTTCGGGTCCGCCAGACGCAACACGTGTCGCGCCACCGCCAGCCCGCAGACCACCCCGCGCTGCTTGGCGAAAATTCGGCCCCGCCCTTTCTGATGCACCGGAATCGTCGCCAGCGAAGTCACATCACCCGATCCGACGTCCTCGGCCAGCGCCTGACACAACAGTTCGCTCAACTCGGGGGTTATCTTCAGGGCCGGCAAATGCCGCCTGGCCTTTTCCTGCGTCTCAGTCAATTCTCACCTCCCCGAATTTTCCCACTCACGCGCCCGAGTTGCGCGTTCCGTAAGCATGTTCACTATCCGGATACTCGCGCGTCCGCACCTCGCGCGCATACTGTCCCACGGCCTCACGAATCGTCTGGCCCACCTGGGCGTACTGCTTGACAAACCGGGGCAGCTTCCCCGTGGTCAGCCCGATCAGATCCCCCAGCACCAGCACCTGCCCGTCGCATCCGCCCCCGGCGCCAATACCAATCGTCGGAACAACCAGGCTCCGGCTGATCTCCTCGGCCAGTTCCCACGGCATGCACTCGAGCACCATCGAGAAACACCCGGCTTCCTGCAGCGCCAACGCGTCATCCCGCAACCGCTGGGCTGCGTCCGGGCGCTTGCCCTGCACCGTGTACCCCCCCAGCGCATGGATGGACTGGGGCGTCAATCCGAGGTGTCCCATGACGGGAATCCCCGCGCGGGTCAGCCGCTCGATGGTTGGGGCGATTTCAACGCCCCCTTCCAGCTTGACGGCCTCCGCGCCCCCCTGCTGCACCAGACGCGCACAGTTGCGCAGGGCCTCCTCGACGGAGCCTTTATACGTCATGAACGGCATGTCGCTCACCAGCAGCGCCCGCTTCACCCCCCGCCGAACCGCCGCCGTGTGGTGGACCATCTGGTCGAGCGTGACGGGGATCGTGTCCTGAAATCCCAGGGCCACGTTGCCCAGGCTGTCGCCTACCAGGACGACGTCCACCCCGGCCTCGTCGGTCAACCGCCCGGACGGGTAGTCGTACGCCGTGACCATGACAATTTTTTCACCCGCCCGCTTACATTCCAGCAGCGAGTCGGTGCGCACCTTTATTCCTGGCATGATTTACCCTGACTCAACCGCAGTTCCCCGTTTTCCGAGCCGGGAAACAAGTCTTCCCTCTTCACGGGAAACCGGTGGCTGCGGTCTTCCAAAATCGGAACACCCCCGAACCGAAACCTCCGGAATCCGCAGACCCGGCTCGATCAGCATCCCCTATGGGAGGAAGTATCCCAAACTCATGTCCCAATGTAAATGGATTTTATCGTCCAACTGCCCGACTTTCCGTCTTTTACGTTCTGTTCCCCCGGGGAAAATGCCCGGCAGGCGACGGGAATACGATAACCCGAACGGACGGGGAAGCCCCCCTCTCACCCGGGTGGACCCGTCTCCTGCCAGCAGACACCCCTCCCTCCTTTTCTTACACGGACAGGGAGTGGCGCTGCTTTCTCTTGGTGTTTTCCTTTGGAATCTGACGCAAAACAGAAACACGAGGCGGCAGCCCTCAACCGCCGGAATTTTTCTACGTCACCGGACCTTGTTGGCAAAGCGCTTGCGCAAATCCGCAGCCTTGGCCTGCATCTTGTTCCAATCCTGCTTGTAGAGCGGACACGGCTCGCGCAACAGGTAGTGGCGCTTTTCGGCATGCGAACAATAGGGCTCCGGTTCGCCCACCTTTTTCAGGTAGAACACGCAATCGTCCAGCAGGCACTTCACTCTCGTTTCCAACAGACACCCCCTCACTTTCCGCCAAACGGTTTCGGCTCGAGGCCGTCGCCTCTCTCCGACTCACCCCTTCAGTTTAGCGCAATTCAACCTGAACCGGCAATCTCTATTTGCCCACCCTTTTCCCGACTCTTTTGTGTACATTCGCGCTCTCCCGGGATATAGTGCCCATGGGTATGACAAGACCCTTCCCCGTTTTCGGAAAGAGTGGCGAGCATCATGGGGCAAGACGGAAACAGCGATTTTTTCAGGCGAAACCTGCGGCGCGCACTCTTCCGATTTCCCGCTCTGCTGCGCTGGTGCGGCCAGATCGGCGAAGTCGCCCGCGAAGTGGCGTGGGCGCGCGCCTGCTCGCGCGTTCTGAAAACTCTGCCGCCGGAAGGCCCCTATCCGGTCCTCCACGGGCCCTTCCAGGGACTTCTTTACCCGTCCCTGCAGGCGGTCGGCAGCGCCGCACTGCCCAAGATCATCGGATCGTACGAAGCGGAACTCCACACGCTTCTCGAACGGCTTTGCACATGTTCCTACACCACGGTGATTGACATCGGATCGGCGGAAGGGTACTACGCGGTCGGCCTGGCCCTGCGACTGAAACAAGCCCACGTGTTTGCGTTCGAGGGAAACCCGCAAGGCCGTACCCTGTGTGGCGAAATGGCCCGCATCAACGAGGTGTCCGACCGGGTGGAACTCTTCGGCTGGTGCGATCGGGCCTCCCTGGCCCAGTTGGTCGAAACGCGGAAAACGGGACTGATCGTCTGCGACTGCGAGGGAGGCGAGTACGACCTGCTCGATCCCCGACAGATTCCCGCTCTGGACCACTTCGACATCCTGATGGAATTACACGAGATCCACCCCGACGGCCCTACCGCCGCACAGATCTTTCGAGAACGATTCCATCTTTCCCACAACGCGGAGTTCATCAACCTGCGCAGCCGCAAGTCGCTGCAACACCTCTCTCCTCTCACGCTGACCGAGTCGGAAGCCCGTTTCGTGACGGATGAAGGCCGGGGCGGAAGCGGCGGGTGGCTGTTCCTCCAGAAGAAATAGACGATCACTTCCCGCGTGGTTTTCTTCGTTCCGGCGACAAGGAGAAATTCGCCTCATTCCTCGCTTTCCGGAACGCCCCCTCCGGCTGTCTTGAATCTTTCTGATTCCAAACCCCCGCTTACTCTTTCGAGTGGGTCAGGTCCACCAGCGCTTCGAGTTTCCGGGCCGCCTTGCCTTCGGCCAGGGTTTCCTTCGCCAGGGCGTAACCGTCCTGGATCGAGGCGGTTTTGCCCGCCACGAACAGGGCCGCTCCGGCGTTGGCCAGCGCCATTTCGGAACAGGGGCCCTTCTGCCCGGCCAGGATGTTCTGGATGATTTCGGCCGACATTTCCGGCGAATCCACCAGCAAGTCCTCGAGGTTGACCGGGTCGAGGCCAAAATCGCCGGGGGTCAGGGTCCAGGTGTCGATGTTGCCATCCACGAGTTCGGTAACCTGAGTCACGCTCGTGAGCGTCACTTCGTCCAGTCCGTCACTGCCATGAACCACCAGCGCGCGTATTGTGCCCAGTTCGCGCAGCACCTCGGCGAAGGTCTGGGTGAGTTCGGGCGCATAGACACCGATAAGTTGGTGGGTGGCGCCTGCCGGACTGGACAGCGGCCCGGCCATGTTGAAGATCGAACGGATGGCCAGTTCACGGCGGGGAATGTCCACATGGCGCATGGCGCTGTGGAACGACGGGGCGTAAAGGAAGCACAACCCGATTTCCTTGAGGCACCGCTCGACCACCTTCAGAGGCGCCTCGATGTTGACGCCCAGCCGGGCCAATACGTCGGCGCTGCCCGACAGGCTCGACACGGCCCGGTTGCCGTGTTTGGCCACCTGGACCCCGGCCGCCGCGGCGATGATGGCCGCCGTGGTCGAAACATTGAACGTGCCGCGGCAGTCCCCCCCGGTCCCCACGGTGTCCAGGATCACGCCGCCCGGCGTCTCGATGTGGTCGGCCCGGGCGCGCAAGGCCTTGACAAAAGCCGTGATGTGCTCGACCTTTTCGCCACGGATGCGCAGCGCCGTGATAAACGCCGCAATCTGGGAATGGGTCGCCACGCCGTCGAGGATCTCGTTGGCCACCTCGGCAATCTGTTCCGGGGTTAATTCTTCGTCGCCCACCAGCAGGGCTATCGCGTCCTGAATCATGAGACATCTCTCCTTTTTCGTAAGCCTTCAGTCACCCTTTGCAGGTGGAACCGCGAAAGACGCGAAAATCGCGAAATTTTCACTTTTTCGCGTCTTTCGCGATTTCCCGCAGTTACGGTTCCTGAGAGAAATCAGCCGCATGCAACTGACGGCTAAAGGGTTACCCTTTTTCTGAAGAAAAGGCCGATCCTGCCGAACGAATACCCGGGAACCGTCCATTCCTGATGTCCCTATAATAACACGCCTCCCCACCCCGTCGGCAAGCGGTTTATCCGAAAAAATCCACCGGAAGGCAATCCGCCGAAAATTCGTCCCCGACCAGGGGCGACTTTGCCCGAAACCACACAGCCGGGATAGCATTGGCCCCCGGCGCACCCGCCAGAGCGGGCCCGACCGGGGGCACGGTGATGCGCTGTTTCTGACAGGCCAGACGGCTCAATAGACCTCGAGGCGCGGGACGGGCGCGGGCACAACGAGGATCTGCAACGTGGTCTGGGCCGTTCCGCCCTGTCCATCACTGACCGAGATGATCCAGCTGTTCAGGCCCACATCCTCCCCGCCCGGCGTACCGGACAGGGCGCCATCCGGCGCGACGGTGAGCCAGGCCGGACCCCCCAGCTTGGAAATCTGCAGGGACTGCCCCATGTCGGGGTCGGTTGCGGAGCCGGCCAGAGTGTCCTGATAGGGACGGCTGACCTGGACCGCCGGGCGCTGGAGCGGATTGCCGGAGAAAGTGGGAATGGCATTCGGATTGTAGGTGTAGAGCGCGCTGGCGGGGATCACCTCGCGGGCGAAACCCGGTCCCTGCCAGGCAACGGCCAGATGGTCGTCGCCTCCGCCTTCTTTGTGCAGCGTTTCGATGTAATAATACTGGCCTGCGGTCAGGGAAACGGGGGTGGCTTTCTGCGACGCATTGGCGCCCCAGTCCAGCGAACTGGTGGCGCCATTCACATACGCGATTCTTTTTTTGCCACTCGGGGACGCCGTCTGGCTCATGTAGAGACTGCTGCTGTCGTCCGATGCGATCCAGAAGGTGTAGAGACCGGTGGTGGGGACCTTAAGCAGGGCCCGGACACGAGTCCCGTAATTATCCGCGACGTTCGATTTCAGCTGGAATTTCGAGTTCTGGTAACCCCGGGTGGTCGGGTTATTCGGGTAGTTGGCATTGACGGTCAGATTGCCAACGGACTCGCCCGTAATGTTGTTCCAGTATTCCACCAGGATGACATTCTCGGGCATTGTGGTAAAGGACCAGACAATACCTTTCCTGACCGCATCCGCTTCCACTTCATCCACCCGCCAGAAGTACCGGGTGTTCGGCTGAGGAGTCGGGATAGTGAAAGTGGTGGCGGTCACATTACCCAGGAATTCCGGCGAAGTCGGTACCGCCGCGTTGACCGTCGTATAACTGGTTCCAAAGTACACATCGTGAGACAAGGCCTTCAGGCTGCCCGCCCAGTTCAACGGAACGCAGAAATAGGGGACATTGGTGGCGCCATCGGCGGGAGAGGGACTTTCGGCCCGGCCACCGCCCAGACGAACCTGGGCCAGGTCGCTGGAGGAAAGCGCGTAATTGTAAACCCGCGCGTCGTCCAGCATCCCCTTGAAGAATCGCCCGCCGGAAGAGTCCTGGCCCAGCAGGATGGGGGCATCGAACTGCTCGGGATCGTGAGCCGCATAGTTCACCGCGGACCGCATACCGGAACCGCTGCTCATATAGAGCGTGGCTTTGGTGGGTTCGACGACCAGGGCCACGAAGGTCCAGACACCGCTCGGTACAGTAAGTCCCGAAGAGAATCCGTACTGGCTCTCGTTCCAATGGTAGCGCAATTCGCCCCCGCTGAGCATGTCGAGGCCGGCACAGGTGTTGTTGCCGCGGCAGAAAACCAGCCCGGCCCAGTCCGATTGGACTCCCGCCCGTTTGACCCAGCCGGTGATCGTGACCACATTGGAGTTCAGGTTCAGAGCGGGCGCCTCGACATAATCGTCCGCGCCGTCGAAGGTCAATCCGTTGTCGAAATGAGCGGGATTCCAGACCGGTCCGCCCTTGAGTTCGCCCGTGCTGCTGGACTGGGAAGCGTCGGCGGCCAGGAAGCCGGCGGCCTCATCGAGTTTCCACCAGGCCTTCAGCGACCCCTCGGTGACGTCCAGAGTATAACGGCGCGTGACCGGATCTCCCCCGTCGGTTTCATTGGTGAAGGTCAGGAGAGC
>Ga0116170_10002822_pt1 | contig 16549 bp, 14 predicted proteins | sample AD_JPNHW1_MetaG_FD_89797 | JGI IMG/M metagenome (GOLD analysis project Ga0116170, IMG submission 89797) | Active sludge microbial communities of municipal wastewater-treating anaerobic digesters from Japan - AD_JPNHW1_MetaG | ecosystem: Engineered > Bioreactor > Anaerobic > Digestate | place...
CTGAACGATTCATTATATAAAGCCTCCTGAACCCTTAAAGGGTGGTCGATTTACTGAATTTTCTTAGATTATAAGAATCATAAGCCCATGTGTCAATGCTCAACCGAACCAGATTGATGTCGTTCAGGCCTGAGAAGCAGTGGCCGGGCAACTGATGTAACCTGAAAATATTCTGATCAGTTCATTTTTTGCAATTTCGAGATTGTCATTGACGATCACGTGTTGATACTGGTTCTGGTAACTGAGTTCCTGGCGGGCGTTTTCGAGGCGATGCAGCAGGGAATTTTCACTGTCCATGTTACGTTTGCGAATACGGCTTTCAAGTTCTTCAAAAGTCGGAGGCAGAATAAAAATCATGATCGCCTCAGAATACCCGGCGCGAATTTTCATCGCACCCTGAACATCAATATTGAGAATTACATGCCGGCCAGCACTGAGGTTATCGGTAAGAAACTGCCGGGGTGTTCCGTAGTAATTGCCATGTACAAAGGCCCATTCGGCAAATTCATCACGTTTAATCGCCGCTTCAAATTCAGCTGCCGTACAAAAATTGTATTCCTGCCCGTCGGTTTCACCGCCGCGGGGCGCCCGTGAGGTAGTAGAAATTGAATAAAGAACGGCGGGAGCGAACTGATTGACAATGGCATTGCACAAAACCGTCTTACCGACGCCAGAAGGGCCGGAAACAATAAAAAGGTAGCCTTTTCCGCCATTGATTTGCGAATTCATCGGGAATTATTTTTTTCTGGCGATCAGAGACCGGCCGGTCATGGCTTCGGGTTTTTCGATGCCCATGAGCTCAAGCACCGTCGGGGCAATATCACAAAGTTTGCCCGACGTTCTCAGTTCAACTGAAGACCGCGACAACAGACAGAAAGGCACAGGATTAACCGTATGCTCGGTGAAAGCTTCACCGGTTTCATCGTCAACCATCTGTTCGACATTGCCGTGGTCAGCGGTTATCAGACAGTTATACCCGAGTTCATAGGCCAGCGGTATCGTTTTGGCAAGAACGCAATCGACGGTATTGACGGCCTTAATCGCCGCATCCATGATGCCGGTATGGCCAACCATATCGCAGTTAGCGAAGTTTACCATGATAAACGGGTATTTATCAGCCTTAAGCTTTTCAACGAGGTATTCGTTAACTTCGAAGGCTGACATTTCAGGTTTGAGATCGTAGGTTTTCACCTTGGGTGAAGCGACCATGTGTCGGTCTTCAAGCGAAAATGGCGGTTCGTAGCCACCGTTGGTAAAGTAGGTGACGTGGGCATATTTTTCGGTTTCGGCGAGTCGCAGCTGGGCAATACCCTTTTTAGCGAGCAATGAACCCAGAACATCGTCAAGGCGTTGCGCCGGGAAAGCTTCAGGGAAGGTAAATTCGTCAGAATAATGGGTAAAACTGAGATAATCGACCTTCATTTCTTTGCGTTTGAATTCGTTGAATTCAGGTGCAGTGAAGACGCGAGTAAGCTGACGCATGCGGTCAGCCCTGAAGTTGAAGGCAAGAATGGCATCACCATCATCGATGGTGGCTACCGGGCGGCCGTTCTCTTCGATGACTACCGGCACGACAAATTCATCGGTCACATTGACCTTATATGAGGCTTCCATGGCAACAACAGCGTCAGAAGCCCGATTGCCCACGCCATGAACGATGGCCAGATAGGCTTTTTCGACTCTTTCCCAGCGGTTATCGCGATCCATGGCGTAATAGCGCCCTGAAATCGAGGCCAGGCGACCAACGCCAATTTTTGCGGTTTGCTCGACGAGTTCGCGGATAAAATGCACACCACTGGTGGGTGAGGTATCGCGGCCATCGGTGAAGGCGTGAATGAAAACCTTATCAAGACCGCGGATTTTAGCGAGTTTTAGAACGGCCACAATATGGTCGAGATGACTATGAACGCCGCCGTCTGAAACAAGGCCATAGAGGTGCAGAGCCTTGCCTGAAGCTTTTACCTGATCGATCAACCCGGTCATCGCCTTGTTTTCAAAAAATGAGCCATCTTCAATTGCCCGGTTGATGCGGGTGATATCCTGATAAACAACTCGGCCTGCGCCGATATTAAGATGACCGACTTCTGAATTGCCCATCTGCCCGACTGGCAGACCAACATCAAGACCAGAAGCGCCAAGCCTGGTGAAAGGACGCTCGGCAAAAAGTTTGTTGATAAATTCGGGATTTGCCTGAAAGACGGCATTTCCTTCGGTTTTATCAGAAAGGCCGAAGCCATCGAGAATGATCAGCAATACTTTTGGTGTTGATTCCATGATTTAAACCTTGCAAACAAGTTGGGGCAAACCGACAGGTTTCGCGGATTATAACCGCGACCGCTCATCATTGTCAAATCATTTGCCGCATCCCGCTGTTGCTGCGCTTTATTGACTTTGCCATGCGCCTCTGTTAATAATCAATCTTATGATCATAGCAGGGCTGGGAAATCCGGGTTCAGAGTATGCGAACACCAGGCACAACGCTGGTTTTTGGGCGGCCGATGCCATTGCCGCCAAGTTTCGCTGCATTTTTTCGTCTGGAAAACACCAGTCATTGCTTGGTGAACTAACCTTGCATGGGCAAACCCATCTGCTGGTTAAACCCCAGACCTACATGAATCTTTCAGGCGAAGCAATTTCAGGGCTGATGCTTGAGTCTGGCCTGGCACCCCAGGATCTCCTCGTAATTGTCGACGACATCAATCTGCCCACCGGCCGCATTCGCATGCGCTCTTCAGGCAGCGACGGCGGCCACAACGGGCTAAAATCGATTATAAACCACATTGGCCATAACTTCTGGCGGTTGCGTATCGGTGTTGGACAACCCCTGTCTGCCGACGAAGATCAGCATCTTAACCTGGTCTCGCATGTTCTTGGCGCGGTTTCACCACGCGAACTCGAAATTTATCGTCTGGTATTGAATGAAATGCCAGATATTGCCGCGATGTGGCTGCTAGGCATGGGCAATAAAGCCATGACCAGGTTTAATGGCATTGACTTTTCTTCATCTGAATGAATTTTTATTCTTTTTTGCTCTATTGCAATATGTTTAGAGCTGCTTTATAATTGCACTGATTTGTAACTGATTGAGGTTGCTGATGCAAGATGTCACCGATTTAACAAAAACACAGCTTGACGCTCTCCGCGAGATTGGCAATATCGGCTCCGGAAACGCTGCCAGCGCGCTGGCGCAGTTTCTGAACCGAAAAATTGATATGGCGGTACCCAGTGCGTCAATCATGAATTTCAATGAAATTCCTGCCCTGGTAGGTGGCCCCGAAAAAACCGTCATGGGCATTTTTCTGAAGGTAATGGGCGAGATTTCCGGGCGATTTCTGCTTCTTATACCCGAAAAAACCTCGCTGAAGCTCCTTCACACTCTTATTCCCGGCTGCGAAATCGACAGCGCCCTCAAGATGGGTGAACTTGAGAGTTCGTGTATGCGTGAAGTAGGAAACATTTTGGCCGGGGCCTTTCTGAACGCCCTTTCGGTTATCACTCAGACGCCGATGCTCAATTCATTGCCATCGATGACCTACGACATGGCCGGTGCCATGATCGATTCAATCGTTGCCGATATGACCGCCATCAGCGACAAGGTGCTGATGATCGAAACCTCATTCATCGAGAGCGAAGAAGACCTGCGGATCCACATATTCCTGCTTCCTGATCCGGCCTCGCTGCAGCTTTTATTACAGAAAATCGGAGTTTGTTGAAGCATGTCGGCAGTAATTCCTGTTGGAATGGGTGAAATGAAGATTGCCAGAAGCCCCGAGCAACTGGTGGTTTATGGTATTGGTTCATGTGTGATTCTCTCTCTCTATGACCCGAAATCCAAGGCTGGCGGGCTGGCTCACATCATGCTCCCTGATTCCTCTGGTCTCGACCTGAAGTCGATCAATCTCGTAAAATTTGCCGACACGGCTATACCGGTTCTTTATGATGCACTGACAGGCTCAGGCGCTTTCAAAAGTTCGGTGGTTGCCAAAATTGTCGGAGGCTCCGAAATGTTTCCGCCAACTGAAGACTTCGAGAACAATATTGGCCGCGATAATACCGAGGCCGTCAAAAAAGCACTGAAAAAACTCGGCCTGCCCCTGATAGCCGAAGATACTGGTGGCCGGCGCGGCCGGTCAATTGAATTCGACCTCGAACGTGGCACAATCAAGCTTTCTATTCTTGGTGAAGAGGTCAGGGAAATCTGAATGACTAGACTTTCGCTGCTGCTTGGCCTGTTCATGTCTGTCTCGATAACCGGGGTAGTCATGCTGCTTGCCATCCTCGGAAATGTTGCCGCCGGCACCATTATCTACCGTGGTGTTCTGGTGTTTTTTCTATTCGGTATTCTCGGCACCATGCTAGGCAGTTTTCTTGAAATCGTTCTGGTGCCGATCAGCACCGAAAAAGAAGTCGAAAAACTTAAAGACGAACTTTTGCTTGAAGACGACCAGTTGCAGGCAGAACTGGGCGACCTTCTTGATGAAGATAAGGGTTCCTCGAATCATAATGAAACTCTTGGCACCCCTACCGATGAGCCTTGGTCGGGCACTGCCAGCAATGGCGGCCGTTCGGCTGCAGTCTCATAAGGCAGCCAGTCACGGAGGGATGATGTGAACAAAGAACTTCTGGTGGGCAAAGAATCTCAGGAAATCATGGATCCAAAACTGAAGAACCGTCTTCAGGATGAAGAGGACCAGAAACTCTGGGAACAATACCGCACGACCCATGATCAGCGCATCAAAGATGCCCTGATCATGAAGTATGCATCTTTCGTAAAATATGTTGCCGGGCGCATTGCCGTCAACCTGCCGAGCAACGTTGAATTTGACGACCTGGTCAGTTATGGCATTCTCGGCCTGATCGATGCGATCGACAAATATGATTCTGAGCGCAACGTTAAATTTAAAACCTATGCCAAGACAAGAATTCGCGGCGCCATTTTTGATGAGCTGCGTATCCTCGACTGGACACCGCGTTCAATCAGACAAAAAGCCCGCAAACTCGAAAAAGCCTACGCCAAACTCGAAGGTAAACTTGGCCGTGACGCCAAAGATGAAGAAATCGCCGAGTTTCTCAACATCGACATTTCCGAGCTGCACAAACTCTTTGACGAAACCAAAAAATCGCTGCTTCTCTCTCTTGACGAAATCTTTTATGACGACGACGAAGGCTCGTCACGCTTTGACTTCGTCGAAGACGAAAAGAGTGACAACCCGCAGAGCAAAATCGAAGAAGCAGAAGCAAAAAAAATTCTTGCCGATGCCATCTCGAAACTCTCTGATCGCGAGCGCATGGTCATCACTCTCTACTACTACGAAGAACTGACTTCGAAAGAAATCGGCAAAATTCTCGGAGTTTCAGACTCACGCGTTTCCCAGCTGCATACCAAGGCGATTCTGAGGCTGCGTGGGCGCCTTAGCCGTATTAAAGAAGCCCTGATGCAGAGTTAACTGACTCAAGCACAACCAGCCATATAAAAGAAAAGGCTGCCGGTTAACCGGCAGCCTTTCTGTTTGCCTCGGCCCCTATTTTTCAGGCCTTTTCTGAGGAATCATTTTCGTCAAGTTCAATAACTACATTGCCATCAGCTTGCCCATCGCTGCCTTCGAGCTTGAACTGCCTGATCAACTCGCGCAGTTCATCAGAGTTGGCAGCCAGCTGACTGAATTTCTCATCATTTTTCAGGTTACCCAGGCGGTTAGATATGTCGTCAGAGAGAGACTTGGCCTTCGCCAGGGTCGTTCTGAACTTTTTGAGCAGATCATTGAGTGCCGTGGCGAGTTCTTTAAGATTATCGCTGCTGCGCAGACTCACTTCAAAAGTCAGATCGCCCTCGGTAATGCGTTGAATGCTTTTTTCGAGCTTATAGGCCGGGCCGGCGGTCTGATGTGAATACATTACGCTGACGATAAAAACGATAATCACATTAACAAAAATCAGAACCATAAGCCGCGGCCAGAATTCAGTGACAAAATGTTGCAGGGTGGCGGTCAGGCTGCGGGCCTCAACAAGCGTGGTGCTGGTGGTGACAAAATACGATCCGAGCACATATATATTGCAGGCGGTAATAACAGCTACAAGAAAGGCGAGCAGCAGAATAGTGCCGGCAAACCTGCTCTGCATGTCTTTCGAAATAAAATAATTCTTACGCTGACTCAAAATAAACCCTCCTGTAGAGGCGAATGAGAATACTGCAAATCATCTTAACCAACCGCTGTTTTTTTGTCAACGCGAATTCTCTCTTTATCAGAGGTTTCACCCGGCTTTTCCCGGCCGCGTTCACGCCCGGCCAATCAGCAACCGCAGCCAGAAACCTTAACACTGGTTGAGCAGTTGCCAAAATGGTATTATAAATAAAGCAGGCTCCTCAGTATTGATGAGTCAGAAATTACCGGTTTCGGAGGCAATTAATGCTAGTCTTCAGAAAATTTTTCCGAACCATGCTGCTGCTGGCCGTATTAATGCTGCTTCCCGAGGTTCTCAGAGCTTTCGGGCCAACCATTACCAAGAACGGTTACTGGCAGTCGATCAGCTCGTTTCAGCTCATTCAGGCCCGCATCGATGATCAAAACGAACAGGTCTGCCTGCCACGCATCATTTTCAAAGACGATGTCGATCAGGACAAACTGCGAGAAGAGATCAAAAAGGGCATACCAGGCCAGGATGCTATTTTTCACCTTTATCACGACGGCCTCGGCAGGCCGAAAAAGCAGGGGGGCATGTATTACGCCTCTGACGTCTTTCTCAAAGACATGAAAGTAACCTATACCGGCTACCTGCGCAAACTTGGCTACAATTTTTCCATCAGCAAAACTCCCGCCTTCGAAGACCCCGAGTTCATGTCTGATGTTATATTAAGCAAACGCATTATCACCTCCATGCAGGAAAGCGCAAAAACACCGACCGGCAAAAGCGGCGATTCAGCAGCCGATGCCGGCAAGCCAAAGATTTCCGGAATGCGGGTCACGACAATTTTCGATGTATTGCCGGCCGGGGTGATCCCGCCACGCATCCGCAAACAGCAGGAAGAAATCGCCCGGCGTGTTAACGCCCTTAAAGGGCGCCCGTATGAAACCGAAATTGTGCAGATCGACCCTTTGCGCTGGGCAGCCGGGCGCATGGGGCTTATTCGTGAAGACGGGGTAATAAGTGGCGCCAATGTTGAAGGCCAGAAGCCCGAGCTTGAAATACGGGTTCCAACAACAAAAAGCTGGCTTACCCCTGAAATGATTGCTGAACTCAATGGTCAGCCCTGCGAGTTCGTGCTGCAACGCGATGCCAACGGCCTCGAAGTTTTTGCCGGCAACCGCTATCTGCTTCGCGATATCTATTTCAACAATCTGAAACAGAGCTGGGAAGAATGGCTCAAAACCAGAGGGCTGGTCACGCCTGATTTTATTGATCGCCCCGGGTTTGCCACCGGTACCATTGCCCTCGAAGTAAAACTCGTATCGGGTCGATGGAAGGGCCTTAAAGCACCGGTTCTTGCCCAGATTGACTTTTCAAAAACCAGCAAGTTAAACGGTCAATCAGAGCTTTTTCGGGTTTTCCCGCCGAATCCGCGGCCAAAAAACTTTGCAAGCTTCGCCGAAAAGTTTAACCAGCTGTTTATCGACAAAGAGGCAGATGTTTCATTGCTCGTATGCCCAGATGGCCAACCCTACCATGAACTTGGCCAGAAGCGCGCCCGGCGCCTTTATTTTCCGGGCGCCAGAAATAATCTCGACATGCTGCAAAATCAGGTAATGACCGGTCAGCTGAAGTAATTTGACGCAGGGGTTTTATTGCGGTAGTTTTAAACGTCTGCCTGATAAATTTTGCAACATCAGGGAAATCAATATCTGGAGAGATTGAATGAACAATGCAGTTTTCAGGGTCAATTTGCCGGCCAACGAACCGATTTTGGGTTACCTGAAGGGTTCAAAAGAAGAAATGGCTCTCGCCGCCGAATTGCAGCGCCAGTCAGAAACTGTAATCGAGATTCCTTTGATCATCAATGGTCAGGAAGTCAAAACCGGAAAAATCGGCGAATTCAGAATGCCATGCGACCACAAACACGTGCTTGCCAGGTATCACATGGCCGGCGAAAAAGAAGTTCAGATGGCTATTGATGCAGCCTGCCAGGCCCAGAAAACCTGGAGTGCCGTTCCGTGGCAGGATCGCGCCGCCGTGGCCCTGAAAATTGCCCGACTGCTGGCCGACAAATATCGCGCCACCATCAATGCCGCAACCATGCTTGGCCAGGGCAAAAACATCTATCAGGCCGAGATCGACTCAGCTTGTGAAGCCATTGACTTTCTGCGCTTCAATGCCAGTTACATGTCGCAGATTTACGCAGAACAGCCACAGTCAGATGCGACCCAGATGAACCGACTCGAGTATCGCTCTCTCGAAGGGTTTGTTTTCGCACTTTCACCTTTCAATTTTACGGCTATCGCCTCGAACCTCAGCATGTCGCCCGCGATCATGGGCAACGGCGTCGTCTGGAAACCGGCCACCACCGCGATTCTTTCGAACTATTACCTGATGCAGGTATACCGTGAAGCCGGGCTGCCTGATGGAGTCATCAATTTTCTGCCTGGCCAGGGTTCACAAATCGGCAATGTTATATTCAATGACCCACGCCTGGCCGGCATTCATTTCACCGGGTCAAGCTCAACCTTTAACCACCTCTGGCAGGAAGTCGCCAGAAACCTTGGCAAATACCGCTCTTATCCAAAACTGATTGGCGAAACCGGCGGCAAAGATTTTATCTTCATTCATGCCTCAGCCGACGTTGATCAAGCGGCAACCGGCGTTGTCAGAGGCTCTTTTGAATACCAGGGCCAGAAATGCTCTGCCTGTTCGCGTGTTTATGCTCCAGCCTCAAAATGGCCGGCGATCAAAAATCGCATACTCAATATGCTCTCTGAGATCAAAATGGGCGATGTGCGCGATTACAAAAACTTCGTCAATGCCGTTATTGACGAAAAATCATTCGATTCAATCATGAGCTACATTGAGCGTGCCAAAACCGACAAGGCCGCCAAAATACTTGCCGGCGGCAAAGGCAGCAAAGAAAAAGGCTACTTCATCGAACCGACCGTCATCGAGACCACCGATCCGAATTTTGTGACCATGCGCGAAGAAATCTTCGGGCCAGTGGTCACTGTCTATGTTTATGAAGATGCCAAGTTCGAAGAAACCCTGAAATTATGCGATACCACTTCGCCATACGCCCTGACAGGTGCCATCTTTGCCCGAGACCGCATGGCAATTCTCAAAGCCGGTGAAATGCTGCGCTACGCGGCCGGCAACTTCTATATCAATGATAAGTGCACCGGCGCGGTGGTCGGCATGCAGCCGTTCGGCGGCGGCCGTGGTTCCGGAACCAACGACAAAGCAGGCGCCATGCTGAATCTGCTGCGCTGGACTTCGCCCCGCGCCATCAAAGAAACCTACCTGGCCGCAACCAGTTACCCCTACCCGTATATGGGCTGACCACAGGCCCAACACGCAATTCGACGCCCTAAAACAAACCCGTCGCCCGCTCAAAGCGGGCGACGGGTTTGTTTGTGCAGCCGGTTCAGCTGTAAGCAAGTTTCAGACCTTCTTCAAGAGCTTTCCATAAAGTCTCAACGCCTTCCAGGCCAACCGATATACGCACCAGCCCCGGTGTAATTCCTCTTTTCAGGCGGTCTTCCTCGGGCACGCCAGAATGAGTCATTGACGCAGGGTGTTGCAGGTAAGTTATGGCACTACCAAGACTGACAGCCAGTTCAGCCGGCGTGGTGTAAGAAGCGAAAAAATCCATGAGGCGACTGCCAGGCACAAAACCATCTTTCAGTTCGATGGCAATCATGCCGCCCGCCAGGCGCATCTGCTTTTTCATCAATTCATAGTGTTCGTGCGATGGCAACCCGGGGTAATGAACCCTGCTGACCTTTGGGTGCAGTTCAAGCAACTTTGCGAGTTCGAGAGCGCTGGCGCAGGCTCTTTCCATGCGCAGGTGCAGAGTCTGAAGCCCCTGGGCATTCAACCACGAATCAAAGGGGCTTGGGGTCGGGCCAAAGTCTTTATAAATATGAAAAAGATGCTCGCTCATAAATTCATAAGGACCGATTACAACGCCTGCAACGCTGGTTGAATGACCGTTCACATACTTGGTAAGACTCTGAATAACAATATCAGCGCCAAGCCTGAACGGCTGCTGCAGATATGGGGTGGCAAAGGTGTTATCGATAATCAGCGGGATGCCTCTGGCCTGTGTCAGAACAGAAATGGCTTCGATGTCAGATAGACGCAGGGTCGGGTTATCGGGGGTCTCAAAGAAGACCATGGCGACTTTCGGGTTCTCTTCGAGAGCCTTTTTAACCTCTTCGCTGCGCGTGGTATCAACAAAATGCGTTTTGATGTTGAATTTTTCAAGGGTTCGAAAAAAGCTGTCGGTACAGCCGTATACGCTGCCGCAGACAATTTCATCACCACTTTTCACGAGAGCCATGGTCGTGCAGGCGATTGCTGCCATACCCGAAGAGCAGACCAGGGAAGCAATGGTCGGCTTGCGTTCGTCAGCCGCGAGCGCTGCGTCAATAATATGCTGGCAGTCGAGCATAAAAAGGGTTTTTTCGAGGTACTCTGTCGTCGGATTACCCAGTCGGGTATAGATTCTCGCAAAAGGTTTCTCACCGCTTTTTGACAGGCCAAGAAATCGGTCAGCACCATCTTTGACGTTTCGAAAACTGAAAGTTGATTTTTGTACGATGTTTGGCAGGCCAATTCCAACCCCAATTGAGCCAAACCGGTCGGCCGACATGAATTTTTCAGGGGTTCGGGCGTATTTTTCCTTGCGTTCAACCCAGCCTGCAAACCATGAATGTTCTGCCATTCCCTACCTCCACTTTATATATTTTGCTTTCTAAGTCTAGTCCTTTAAGGCAACGCCGGTCAACCTGGCATTTCGGGGGTGAGAAAAAGATGGCAAAATCGGCCGGGCAAGAGTATTATGCAAACACTTTAAAAATCGAGAAGGAGGCGCCATACATGAATCAGGATTCTGATGATCATGAACGGGAAAACTGCTGCCAATCCAAATTCCGCCTTCTTTCTCGCCGGGCTGATCGGCGCCCCGGTCTACAGTGAGTCTGGCCAACAGTCAGGCAAGATAACCAATTTTACCCTTTCGCTGCGCAATAACTGGCCTTGTTTTGACCAGGCCATTGTTTTCGACTTCAATTCAGGCGGCGACAAAATCGCGGCCCGCGACTGCTTCAGCAATTTTTCACCTGACCGCTTCGTTCTGGCCAGATCGATCAACGATCTGCCCGACTATCAGCCACATCCTGAACGCCCGGTAGCCACCGAACTATGGGATAAAGCGGTTATCGACACCGTCAATGTCAGAACTGTCCAGATCAACGATCTGGAAGTTGTTACCGACGAAAGCCACGAAATATGGGTCAGCGGTATCGATATCAGCTTCAGGGGGGCCCTGCGACGTCTCGGTCTTGATCAATATCTGAGTGGTTTTTTTAACCGGTTCAGCTACTTTCTTCAGCCAGAAATTATCACCTGGGACAAAATAATCGGTTTTAACGATCAGTTTTCGGCACTGACCACCGAGCTTACTTCCGATAATTTTCAGAATCTGCACCCCGCCGACCTGGCCGAGATTCTTGAAGAACTCGAAGACTCAGAGCGCATCTCAATCATCGAGACCCTTGATGAAGACGTAGCGGCCGAAACGATTGCCGAAGCTGACTCTGAGACACAGTTGCAGATCATCGAACAACTCGACACCGAGACTGCCTCTGAAATCATCGAGGAAATGGACCCGGACGAAGCCGCCGATCTTCTTCAGGACATGAATCAGGATCGCGCCCGCGAGATTCTTGATCACATGGATCTTGACGAGGCCAGTGACGTAAGAAAACTGTTGCAGCACGACGAATACACGGCCGGCGGTATCATGACCACCGAATACGCCGCGGTTTTTGATGATTTTACGGTTGCCAATGCCTTTTCGCATATGCGGCTGATTGCACCCGACATTGAAATCATTTATTACATGTATGTTCTTGACAAGCAGGATCGCCTCAAGGGCGTTGTTTCAATGCGAGACCTGCTGACAGCTAACCCGGCCACTACCATCGGCGAAATAATGGATACCGACCTGGTTTCTGTAGCCCCAGAAACCCCGCAGGAAGAAGTTGCCACTATTCTCAACAAATATGACTACCTGGCGATTCCGGTTGTCAATCAGCAGCAGCAGATTCTCGGCGTCGTCACCGTCGAGGATGTCATGGACGTAATTGAAGAAGAAGCCACCGAAGACATCTTCAAGCTGGCCGGCACTTCCGACGAAGAATTGTCATACAGTACGCCGATGCAGGCATGCAAGGCGAGACTGCCCTGGCTGTTGATCACTCTGGCCACGGGTTTCATCACCAGCACAATTCTCAAACACTTTATGATTGAGTTCAAAGAAGTAATCGCCCTGGTATTTTTTGTGCCGGTGGTTATGGCCATGGGCGGCAACACTGGCATACAATCATCAACTCTGGTGATTCGCGGTCTGGCGCTTAATTCTTTTAGCGGCAACGACCTGTTCAGGCGCATGATAAAAGAAATTGCAGCCGGAGCCATGATGGGTCTGGCCTGCGGGGTGGTAGTCGGGCTGTGGGCCCAATACCTCATTGCCACCGGTGAGGCGGCCTCGGGTAATCATTCGGCAATTTATCTGGCGCTGACGGTCGGTCTGGCAATGATGGCGTCAATGACTTTTGCAGCAGTGTTTGGAGCGATGGTTCCGATACTTTTTGACCGGTTCAAATTTGACCCTGCCGTTGCTTCGGGGCCATTTGTAACCTCTTCAAACGACATTTTTGCGCTGCTGATCTATTATGGCGTCTCATCACTGTTGCTGACAGTGAACTGAGCCGCAGGTTATTTTGATTCACCCGAACTGGCAGCCGGTTTTAATGAGGGGTTAGGCAGCATATAATCAGTGCGTTCGTCTTTTTCGAGAGCCTTCAGCCAAAGCTGGTCTTTGAACATCTTTTTAAATTTTTTGCCAAAAATAGCGCCATAGCGGTTTATGTAGTCTTCCTGTTTGTCTTTGCCTTCAAGAAACAGCGAACCCAGGCTTTCGATTTCGGCAACCGCGCGACTGACCACCCCGGCCCTTACCAGTGCATACATCGAAATGCCGAAAAAATGATACCAGGCACCATAATTATCGCCCATCTGCAGCGAATCATGCCGCAGGTAAGCCAGTTTCTTCTGTATGGGGTCGTTCTCACGATCAACGCGATACGGGTTGCCCGCCAGAACATTTTCGGCGGTCAGAAGGGTCAGATAAAGGTTGCCCCGGTTCAGTACGTAGCTTTCCTGAAACATGTGATGCAACTGCATTCTGCCATCGGGGTATTTAAGAATTCTTTCGGTGAGCGCGGCTTCCTGGCCAGTAACCGCATAGCGCGAAGTCCAGCCGCAGGCAAGCAACAGAAACAACTTTGAGCGGAAAAACAACGGGCTGGGAAATTCTTTCTGTTTGCGGAAAATATGCCGCCCAAACCGGTGCCAGAAGCCATAAATAAGGTAACGCTTCGCTTCGGGTGACCAGCGGTGCTCTTCGCCAAGCGAAGGCACAATGCGCGGGTAGTAATAAAGCATGATCTCACGGCATTTGTTCACCAGACGATCCACATCAATCGGTATGGATTTGCCGATTACATAACCATTCTTGTCTTTTTCGGCATTTTCGAGAGCCTGAAGTTCTTTTTCTTTTTCGATTTCAGCCTGGGGGTAAGAATTCTTGATCAGCGAATCAAGCAGCAGTTTCGGCACCTGATCAAGCTTGCGAATCAAAAACGCATCACCCTTGGGATCTTCAAGACAAAACCCGTTCTGCTGATAATGCGTGGCCTCGTGGGTTTTAATCCATTGTTTGAATTCGCCGGCCATAACCGGATTAACCAGAACAACCAGCAGAATCGCTACTAACAACTGCCTGCTTTTGTTCATTATTTTCTACCTCGTTTAAGATTATTTTTTAATTATACTGAAATTTCAGCTATCCAACAGCCCTGTTAGAAAATTCATACTTTGCTGATTCTCGGCTGCTGTGGCGCTTTAGTTTTGGTGTTGAATGGATTATAGTTAAAAGAAATAAATAACTTATGGGAGAAATACGATGTTCTGGGCCAAAAATCGCCGATTTTTGCTGCTTCTGGTTTATATTCTTTTCTTCTTGCATACTGCAATCTGGCATTATTGGGGCTACCAGGGCGTTGGGCATCTTGGCTTCGGCGAACTTTTTTCGACGCTGCGCACCGGGGTTATTACTGCGGGCACAGTTTTTACGCTGGTGGTATTCATGCATGCCCTGATGTTCGGCGGCCTTTTTTGCGGCTGGCTCTGCCACTGGGGCATCACTCAGGATATTGCCGCCTGGATCATGCGGCGGGCCGGCATCAATCCGTGTATGCGTCACCTTGATTCCCGACTGATTCCATGGGTGTGGTTCATGGTTCTCATTGCCCAGGTGGTGATTTTCTGGGCCTTCAACGGTCTGCCGCAGAATTTTTCGTTCAATGCTTCGGCCACACCGGTCTGGTCAGGTGTTCCGCGCTCGATTCTGCTGATCTGCATGACCACATTAATCAGCGGGTTTGTTCTGATTTTTCTCTTCGGCGAACGGGCTTTTTGCCGCAGCATCTGCACCTTCAGACTCTGGTTCAGCTGGTTTGAAAAATTTGCTCCGCACAAAGTCAGACAAATTAAAGATTGCAGCACATGTAAGCTTGAATGTAGCAGTTCATGCCCGATGGGCATTGAAGTTGCGCAAGAAATTCGCGATCTGGGCCATATCAAAAATCAGGAATGCATAAAATGTCATGTCTGTATCGGTGCCTGCCCGAATCAGGCGCTCAGCACCTCGCTGCGACGCAATAGTTTCCATAAAGAAGGGCAACTGGCCCCAGGGCAGGCAACCCTGAGCAGCTCGATGGGGCTTGTTCAAGCCGCCATGGCCATCATCGTCATCACGATTTTCGGTTTCGATGTCGGCGGCAACATGTCATTGTCACTCGGCTTTTTAAGCGGTTTTTTTCTTATCCATATCTGGCATTCCCGCTCAATTTCAGCTTTTGAGCTGGCAGTAACTCTGCTGGTAATCATCGGGTTGTATTTTAAAGATGATTACAACGACCTGACTTCGCTGGGCAAAGGCCTTGGAGCCATCGCAGCCTTTCTGCTCATCGCCAGGCTCGCTGGTTTTGCCCGCGGTTTCACCTTTATCGAGCAAACCGCTCCTTCGCTGAAAGCTTCGCGCCTGCTCACCGTAGTCGTGGTGCTTATCGCTCTTTTTCTTGGCATTCGCGAAACCGGAACCAGCGTTCTGATTCACCGTGCCAATGCTGCCCGCAGCCACAACGACACCCTGACTTACGCAACGATCATGGAAAGCTGTGCCGGCTCTCATTCAGATCCATCTGGGGCTTACTATGACCTTGGCAAGGCGCAGCTGAAGATCAACGAGGGGGCCAAAGCGTCTGCCAGTTTTAAGCGCAGTCTTGAGCTTAATTTTTCTGCCGGGGTTGCCCGCGAAATGTTTGAACTGCTGCAAGCCTTCGCCCCCCCTGAGGTAGCTGATGAATTCGTTCACACCATGGCCAGCCGCTACCCGAAAATCAATGAATTTGTTTTTCTGGCAGGCAGCCTGCTACTCGAAAAGCAGGATTTCTCGGGAGCCGAAGCGATTTTCAGAAATTTTATTAATCAAAACCCCGCCCATCACGACGGCTATCTGGCGATGGGTGAGTTACGCCTGAAGCAATCAATGATTGACGAGGCCGAAGAATTCTTTAATCGTGCCTACGCTCTTGCCCCGGCCAGTTCAGCCTATTTTATCGCCGACATTCATAGGCGGCGCGGCAAACATGACAAAGCCGAAAAATTCTTTGCTGAAGCAATTGACCGGAACCCGCCTAATGTAGTGTATCTGATGGATCAGGCGGCAAATTTTGCCACGCTGGGCAAGCTTCGCGATGCAATCAACACATGGAAAAAAGCGCTGCAAATTGCCCCGGAACTCAACCTGGCCCGCGACAACATCGCAGAGGCAGAAACGGCTCTGGCCGCCAAGAAGGCTGCCATTCTCGGCAAATCTCAGCCAGAAAACGGCCGATAACCAACCCGCGAATCTATCTTATTGAGCGCCCAACTGCGGCCGCAACCCTGGCAGCCTTCTGAATGATATGCGAGAAATCCTGGGGAGTAATTGACTGCGTTCCGTCAGAAAAAGCCGCGGCTGGGTTCTCGTGCACTTCGAGCATAACACCATCTGCCCCGGCCGCCAGACTGGCCATGGTCAGCGGCCCGACCAAGGAACTTCGCCCGCTGGCATGGCTTGGATCAACGATCACCGGCAGATGCGAAAGCTCTTTCAAGGCGGGAACCGCGCCAATATCGAGACTGAAACGGGTAAAATGCTCAAAAGTGCGAATACCGCGCTCACAGAGAATGATCTCGGTGTTGCCATACGAAATCAGGTATTCAGCCGCGCACAGAA
>Ga0116170_10002823_pt1 | contig 16540 bp, 10 predicted proteins | sample AD_JPNHW1_MetaG_FD_89797 | JGI IMG/M metagenome (GOLD analysis project Ga0116170, IMG submission 89797) | Active sludge microbial communities of municipal wastewater-treating anaerobic digesters from Japan - AD_JPNHW1_MetaG | ecosystem: Engineered > Bioreactor > Anaerobic > Digestate | place...
CTGCTCCTCTAAATCCTTGTAACTCTTAGTGTCTGATGAAAGAGTGATAAGTAAAGCCGATGTATCGCCAAAATCACTCTTTCATCAGACACTAAGAGTTACAAGGATTTAGAGGAGCAGCTTAAAAAACTTGAAACCGAATGCCGAAAAATACCTGAAACATCGAAAATAAAGCACTACGGGTTACAGAAAGAAAAAATTTACATAAATGTTAAACCAGAACTGCTGAACGAGTACAATATTAAAACCATCTCGCTACTTGGCTCATACCAGATGAACGGAATGGTGAACTATGCGGGTGTTCTCAAGGATGGGAAAAATAACCTATCGGTTCATTTCCCTGCGAACTTTGAATCGGAGAAAGATTTGTCCGATCAAATTGTTTACTCTGACCCAATGGGAAATGTAGTTCGGCTAAAAAATATTGCCACCATCGATCGTCGTTACGAGGACCCAGATAGTTATATCAAACAGAATGGAGGAAAAACAATTCTTCTATCCCTTGAGATGCAACCCGGGAATAATATAGTTGAATATGGTGAAAAGGTTGACAAAGCTATTGCAACTTTCAAAAAAAGTTGTCCAGAGGATATTAAGGTGGCTAAAATATCAGAACTTCCAAAGTATGTCGATGACTCGGTGAGCAACTTTATGGAAGAATTTTTGATTGCAATTGTCGCCGTTATTCTCGTAACCATGCTTTTGCTTCCGCTAAGAGTGGCATCAGTAGCGGGAATTACAGTGCCAATTTCGGTACTTATAACACTTGCCTTTATCTACTTCTTTGGCGTTGAGTTACACACTGTATCGTTAGCATCACTAATTCTTGTACTGGGAATGATCGTGGATAACTCGATTGTGGTTATCGATAATCACGTTGAAAAAATTGACCACGGAACATCCGCTTGGCACGCATCAATTAAAAGTGCTAAGGAACTTTTTGTACCTATTCTAACAGCTACTTTAGCTATCATTGCAATATATGTACCCCTTGGTTTAATGGTGCCGGGTACTGCAGGCGAGTTTCTTCAAACCTTTCCAATAGTTGTAAGTACTGCATTAGTGCTATCAATTATTGTAGCCGTCTTATTAGTTCCTTACCTAAACTATGTATTCATTAAGAAGGGACTTAAAAACACCTCAAGAAAAGGGAAGTCGTTTTTGGACTGGCTACAAGGAAAGTTCGATAATCTTCTTGAAAAATCATTTAAGCATCCCAGAATTATTGTGGGTTCAGGAATAGCATTTATCATTCTAGCAGTAATCTTATTCAAAAACACCGATCAGCAGCTATTCCCAGAACTTGAACGCAACCAGTTTGCAGTTGAGATTTACCTACCAACTGGATCATCTCTTGAAAGTACTGCAACTGTAGTTGATAGTATCGAAGCGCTACTGCTTAAGGATAAGCGGGTAACAAACGTAACTAGCTTTGTAGGCACAAGTTCTCCTCGATTCCAAGTAGCTTATGCCCCCAACATGCCCGCACCTAACTATGGTCAATTGCTCATCAACACTGTATCTGACAAGGCTACTCGGGCAATAGTTAACGATTATTCGGAAAAATATGCCGATCGTTTTGAAAACGCCCATGTAAAGTTCAAGATTCTTGCACTTCAAATGAATAAGGCGTCAGTTGAAGTACGTATTACATCTGATTCGATTAAAGACATTAGAACGGTTGAAAAGCAGGTAAATGAAATACTTAAGAAGACACAGCATATTGCATGGACCCGAACCGACTGGGATCAAATGCAGCAAAACGTAAAAGTTAACCTCGATAGGGATAAAGCAAATCGTTTAGGTTACTCAAAAGGGTTTGTTGCTACATCACTAATGGTTGGTCTCGATGGAATACCGCTTACTACAATTTGGGAGAACGATTACCCGGTAGAGGTTCGCCTAACCCAAGAGGATGGTAAAAATAAGAGTATTAACACCCTCGAGAATCAGTACATAACCTCACTTTCAAGTTTTTCGGCCTCTCCCTTACGCTCATTTGCAAGCCTTTCACCTGAATGGACAGAAGGCACTATTGTTCATCGAAATGGTACACCTACTCTTACAATATTTATCGATAATGAGCTAAACAGCATAGCAGCAGGAACATTTGATGAAATAAGGCCTCAAATCGATAATTTAAAACTCCCCGAGGGTACATCAATTACCTGGGGTGGCGACTATGAAGCACAGGTAGAGGTATTTGTCCCAATGGCCATTGCTTTAGGCCTAAGTATTTTCGTAATCTTTTTTATTCTCCTTTTCCAGTTTAAAAAAGTAAAACTATCGTTACTGATAATGTTTACAATGCTTCTAACACTTCCTGGAGCAGCCATTGGTTTACAATTGATGGGATACCCCTTTAGTATTACCGCTTTTGTTGGGATCTCAAGTCTTTGCGGAATGGTTGTTCGTAACGGTATTATCCTTATTGATTATGCTCGTGAGTTGAGAGAAGTGGATAGAAAGATGACCATACGAGAGGCTGCTATTGCAGCAGGTAAACGTCGTATGCGACCTATTTTCCTAACCTCTGCTGCCGCTTCGGTTGGCGTTGTACCAATGATACTAAGCCGTTCACCACTTTGGGGCCCTCTTGGAACTGTAATATGTTTTGGTCTCTTGTTTTCGATGGTACTTACACTTTTCATCCTTCCAATCCTGTATTCATGGATGTATACCGATAAACCTAAGAAACCAAGTTTATGGGAAGTTCCCCAAAAATTCCATCCAAGGAGAATAATTAATGGGTCAGCAATATGCCTAGTTTTGCTTTTAGCATCATCATCAATGATAAATGCTCAAACGTTAAGCCTAGATTCTTGCAAAACCCTTGCATTAAAAAATAACTACAAAGTAAAAAGTGCTACTAGCGAGGTAATCCAATCAAGCGAGGTAAAGAAAAATGCTTTTACAAACTATTTCCCAAAAGTGAGCGCTGGAGTTTCCGCTGTAAAGATGAACGATTATCTTATTAAAAAGAAAATGCAGCTACCAATTTACAGCGATCCTAATGCCGATCCAGCGACTACGCTACCAATTGGCTTTACACCAGTAATTTCGTTGAATATGCTTAACTATATGAATATTGCCAATGTAATGGTTGCGCAACCAGTATTTACTGGTGGTAGAATAGTGAATGGCAATAAATTAGCAAACATTGGATATGAGATCAGCAAGGAAAAGCAGGCAATGACCAATACAGAGGTTCTTGTGAGAACGGAAGAACTTTATTGGACTGTAATCTCATTAAACGAAAAACTAAAAACGCTTGACAGCTACATTTTGCTTCTCGATACGTTAAATCGAGATGTTAATGTCGCATTAAAAGCAGGGCTGATACAGCGTTCCGATCTGCTAAAGATTCAACTAAAACAGAATGAGCTACAGGTAAATCGCATGAGACTAACTGATGGCATTACGCTAAGTAAGATGGCGCTCTGCCAGCATATCGGAATTAATTACGATTCAACATTGACGTTAGTAAGTGCTCCTAATGAAGAGCTATTGTTAAGCGGCCAAAGTGCTTCTGATGATGTAACAAATCGTAACGAGTATAAAATCTTAGAGAAAGCAATAACCGCAGAGGTGCTGCAAAAGAAAATGAACATGGGAGAATATCTCCCTCAAGTTTCGATAGGAGCAATGGGTTGGTACCAAGATGTAATGGATAGCAAGGATAAGTATGGGATGGCATTTGCAACGGTAAGCATTCCAATCACCGACTGGTGGGGTGGATCGCATAAAATTAAGGAAAGCCAAGCTAAGATAGAAAGCGCTCGTTACAGGCTCGCTGAAACAACCGAATTACTTGCGCTTCAAATTTCACAGGCAAAAAATGAGATGAACGAAAGCTTCTTCCAGATAAGTATTGCAAAAAAATCGGTCGAACAAGCACAGGAAAATCTAAAGGTCACCAGCGATAACTACAAAGCAGGGATTTCTGGTATGTCCGATCTGCTTGAGGCACAATCGGCTTATCAGGGTTCGCTTAATAGCCTCACCGAGGCTAAATGCAACTTTCAAACAGCAAAGGTAAAGTATTTACAAGCTATTAATCGTTATAGGTAAGAGTAGGATTGTTTTTTATTGGTTGTATTTCTATTATTCATTTTTTTGAAGATTCAGTTTGGGTTGATGATTACTGGGGGTAGGCATAGATTGATACCCTCAGTTTTTCGAATTCCCTTCAATTTGATAATCTAGCTAGTAACTGAAAAAAGAATATATAAATTAAGGGAAAACTCATTATTTGAGGAAATAAAGGTATTCTTAAACAGTTGACAAACCTTCCTTTAGTACCATGAACCAACAAATGGTTTCGCTTATAAGATATTCGTGGCCTCGATAAAATTGATAATATCAGCGAATAATCTAACAACGAAACAATAGTCAATGAGAAGGTTAAAGCGATAGTACAGGCACGATGATTATGATTTTTTCTTCGAAATATACATCTCCTGTCATATCAGAGCCTCTTCTTTTACAACTTTTCTTTCTACTCATTCTCTAATCGGGAATCAGAATATGAAATTATTTGCACTATTTAACTATTTTTATAAGTAGTAAGTAACGCTTATTATCATACTCATATTTAATTTATTACAAATATCTCCATAAATACTACAATTAAAATCCAATATGCATTAGTTGCATATATCAACTATTATATATTGCTTTGCATTTCAAATTAGATAGAAAATGGAAACGTCCAATAAACCATTAGGAATGGTTGTAGGTCAAATGATGAAGGAAATATTTCAGGTGCTTAAAAAACGTGTGGACAAGCAGTCTGGTTCTAAGATAACTATGGAACAATTTGGCCTCCTTCATGCAATAAGCAAAGAAAAAGTCGATGTCATTCAAAAGGATATGGCAGAAATTATGGGGAAAGATAAATCTGCAATACTAAGAATGATCGATTCTTTAGAAGAAAAAGATTTTGTTCGAAGAGTTGTTGATAAGAATGACCGCAGGAAAAATTACATCATGGTGTCAAAAAAAGGAGAGCAAACTTTAGAGCAGCATCTGAAAATCGCCTCGGAATTAAGCGATGAGCTATTGGAAGGGCTCTCCCAGTCGGAAATAGAAACCTTTTATTCGGTAATAGATTATATTAAAAGAAAAGCTGAAAAACTGAAAACAAACAGCTGATAATTTACAATTACTTTAATCTAAATCTCAAAGGAAAAAATAAGAAATAATAATAAATCAATTATGAACAAGAACAGATTTTTAATTGTTGGAATTGCCCTTGTGACGCTTTTAGCTGGATGTGGCAAAAAAAAGAATGCCCAAGTGGTTGAGCAGGTTAAATCATATCCCGTAAGTACTTTAACTTCGCAAGACGTTGAGCTCAAATCTATCTTCCCTGCTGTTATTAAAGGGCAAGAGGATATAGAAATAAAACCCAGAATTGACGGCTTTATCGACGCTGTTTATGTAGATGAAGGTTCTATTGTGAGAAAAGGGCAAGCCCTTTTCAAAATAAACTCTCCTTCGGCAATTCAAAGCTTAGAAAATACTCAAGCCGCTTATAATACAGCGAAACTTGATGTTGAAAGAATTCGCCCTTTAGCAGAAAAAGGGATAATTAGCAAAGTACGATTGTCAACCTACGAAAACACTTTTGCTTCGGCTCAGGCCGCTTTGGAACAGGCAAAAGCAACCCTAAGCTGGACTACAGTAACCAGCCCAGTAGATGGTGTTGTAGGAACAATTGCTTATAGAATTGGGAGTTTAGTAAACAATACCTACGTGTTAACAACTGTTTCAAACACTTCAAATGTTATTGCTTACTTCTCGATGAACGAAAAAGAGTTTTATGAATTCATGAGAAATTGGGACGGTAACACCCAAACCGAAAAAATTAAAAGCATGCCCTCCGTAAAACTCCTTCTTTCCGATGGTAGCGAATACGAGGAAAGCGGACGTATTCAAACAATATCTGGAGTTGTCGATGCTACTACTGGTGCGGTAAACTTTAGAGCTTCATTCTCGAACAAGCAGGGTTTACTTCGTAGCGGAACAAGTGGAAAGGTAGTTATTCCAAGAATATTGAAAGGTGTTCTTGTTATACCTCAGAAGGCTACGTTTAACCAGCAGGACAAAGTTTTAGCATATAAAGTTCAAGGTGATTCAGTGCTACAAAAGACAATTATTGTAAAACCAACCCCAGATGGAAAAAACTATGCAATTATAGATGGTTTAGTAACTGGTGACAAGGTTGTTACAGATGGAATTGCAACCCTTCGAAATGGTAAAAAAATCAAAGTGCAGTAATTTAAATCCGAACTCAAATGCTAAAAACATTTATAGAAAGACCGGTACTATCAACCGTTATTTCAATTCTTTTTGTGGTTCTAGGGATCATCGGTATTTACACATTGCCAATTGAGCAGTACCCTAACATTGCACCTCCAACTGTGCGAGTATCAACATCGTATAGCGGAGCTAATGCTGATGCAGTGCTGAATAGCGTAATTGTTCCTTTGGAGGAGCAAATAAATGGTGTTCAAGGGATGACCTACATGACATCTACCGCAACCAATGGAGGATCTGCTTCAATCAACGTATACTTTAAACAGGGTATCGATCCCGATATTGCTGCTGTTAACGTACAAAATAGAGTGTCACAAGCAACTTCGCTGTTACCTGCTGAGGTAACTAAAATTGGGGTTACGGTTCAGAAGCAACAGAGTAGTACTGTTCTGATGATTATGATCAGATCAATCAATCCCGACTACGATGATAAATTCATTCAAAACTATGCTAATATTAACATTCTCCCTCAGATAAAAAGGGTACAAGGAGTAGGCGATGCTAGCGTGTACGGGCCAAAGGAATACACAATGCGAATCTGGCTTAAACCCGATATAATGAAAGCCTATAACCTTAATCCATCCGAAGTAACGGCTGCTTTACAGGATCAAAATATAGAATCAGCACCTGGAGAGCTAGGTGTTAACGGTAATCAAACTTTTCAGTATGCGCTAAAGTACACCGGGAGGTTAAAAACAGCCGAAGAGTTTGAAAACATTATTATTCGCTCACAAAACTCAAAAGTGTTAAGACTTAAAGATGTTGCAAAGGTTGAGCTAGGTGCGCAGAGCTACGCAGTATTTTCTCAGAACAATAACTGTCCTGCTGTTCTTATTGGTATAAACCAAACTGCAGGATCGAACGCTCAGGATATTATTGAGCAGATAAAGGCTGAAATGGTAAAAGCGGCTAAGAACTTCCCTCCGGGACTAGAGTATCTATACCAAATGGATGCAAGCTCATTTCTAGATGCATCAATCAATAAAGTTCTAAGAACTTTATTTGAAGCATTTGTGCTAGTTTTTCTTGTTGTTCTCCTGTTTTTGCAGGGATTCAGAGCTACTTTGATACCTGCAATTGCAGTACCTGTTGCTATTATAGGAACATTCTTTTTCCTATTACTATTTGGCTTCTCCATAAATCTTCTTACACTGTTTGCATTGGTGTTAGCGATTGGGATTGTGGTTGATGATGCTATTGTTGTAGTTGAGGCTGTTCATGCAAAAATGGATGCTGGGGAAAAGGATCCAAAAGTAGCTGCGGTAAAGGCTATGAGCGAGATTGCACCTGCAATTATATCAATCACTTTGGTAATGTCGGCAGTGTTTATTCCTGTCAGCTTTATTGGAGGTACAAGTGGTGTGTTTTTCAAGCAGTTTGGATTAACGCTTGCAATGGCAATTTTAATTTCTGCTGTAAACGCATTAACGTTAAGCCCTGCTCTCTGCGCATTGTTCCTTAAATCAAACCATAATCCCGATGTTAAGGATAAAAACGTGATTCGAAAGTTTTACTACTACTTCAATCTTGGATTCAGCACAACTACTAACAAGTATAAAAATTCTTTAAAATATCTAAGCAAAAAAAGCCATCGTTGGATAACTGTCGGAATTGTTTTGCTATTCTCGTTGATTTTATGGGGTTTGATGAAAGTAATACCAGTAGGGTTTGTACCTCAGGAGGATAGCGGCTCGGTTATGGGAATGATTACGCTTGCACCAGGATCGTCTCTCGAAAGAACGGATAGCATTACTAAGAAAGTAGTGCGTATTGCTGAATCAATCCCGCATGTAAATAGTGTTACAAGCTTAACGGGGTTAAACTTCATGAGTGGTATGGGTAGTTCATACGGTTCAGTTGTTGTAAAAATGGACCCTTGGGATGAGCGAAAAATTACAACTAGCGAAGTTGCAGCAATTCTAAAGCAGAGAACCGACTCAATTCAAAACGCTATGTTTATGTTCTTTGGAGTTCCTACCCTTCAGGGCTTTGGCTTGAGCAACGGCGTTGAAATGAAAATGCAGGATAGAACTGGTGGCGATATTAATAAGTTCTACTCCGTAACCTCTGATTTCTTAGGGAAACTTCAGAAACGCCCAGAAGTTATGATGGCTATGACAACCTTCAACCCAAGGTTTCCTCAAAAATTGATCGAAGCCAATGTTGCTAAAATCAAAGATGCTGGATTAACCCTAAGCGAGGTTATGTCGACGTTACAAGCATATGTTGGTAGTATGTATGTCTCAAACTTTAATACCTATGGGAAACAGTATAGAGTTATTGTGCAAGCAGCACCAGAGTATCGCTCTAAACTTGAGGATTTGAGCGGGTTAAACGTTAAAGTTTCAAATGGGAAAATGACACCTATTACCGAGTTTATTACCATCAATGATGTAACTGGACCTCAATCGTTAACTCGTTTTAACCTTTACTCATCAATGGATGTAACCATTATCCCTAACTACCCAAAAGGATTTACTTCGGGGGATGTACTTAATGTTGTGAAAGAAATTGATTTGCCCGATGGCTATGGTTATGAATTTTCTGGAATGACCCGCGAAGAGGTAAACAGCAGTAATCAAACAGCAATCATATTCGTATTATGTATTATTTTCGTTTATCTATTGCTTGCTGCACTTTATGAAAGTTACATTCTTCCTTTAGCCGTAATATTCTCCCTACCAATAGGTTTAGCTGGCGTTTTTATGTTCACATTCGTTTCAATGATGAGAGGAAGCGGTATTGTAAACAATATCTATATTCAGATAGCGCTGATCATGCTTATCGGTTTACTTGCTAAAAATGCAATTCTGATCGTTGAATATGCGATACAACGACGAAGACAAGGAATGAGCATCGTTAAGTCAGCAATTAGTGGAGCCGTGGCTCGTTTACGTCCTATTCTAATGACATCATTTGCATTCATATTTGGACTACTACCGCTTGCGATTGCTCATGGAGCAGGTGCAATTGGTAATAAATCCATTGGTATTAGTGCAATAGGTGGAATGTTGATTGGTACTTTGATCGGAATCTTGGTTATTCCTGTTCTTTTCATCCTTTTCCAGAGTTTACAGGAAAAGATGAGCAAACATAAGATTGTAACCACAGATGACAGTGAAATTTAATACTAAAGAACAACACTATGTATTATAAACATTATAAAAGGAATAGTTTACGAATTCTATTCTTAGCCATTATCACAATTGGAGTTGCATCGTGTAATAGCTATAAAAATTTGGTTGAATCACCAAAAGTTGATACCCAAGGTATTGTAAGGGTTGACAGTACCCTTTCAGACACAACCACAATTGCCAATATCCCTTGGAAAGAGTACTTTACCGATCCAAAACTTCAAGTAATTATAGACGAAGGTCTTAATAATAATATCAACCTAAAAATTGCATTGAATCGCATAGTTTCTGCAGAGGCAAACCTAAGTATTGCAAGAGGGGCTTTTTTACCATCTGTTTCGGCTGCTGGTAGAATAGACCACACAAGGTTAAGCGTAGGAGCAAATGGAACTGATGTACTTGGTTACACATCAAACATAAATTCACTTGGATTTTCTGCCTCATGGGAGGCTGATTTATGGGGAAAATTAAGAAATCAGTCAAAAGCAAAATATGCCAGTTTGCTTAATTCTTACGAATACAGAAACCTTGTTCAAACAACCCTCATAGCTAACATTGCAAAAACATACTATAGCTTATTGGCGTTAGATGAACAGCTGAGGATTACAAAGGAAACAATTATTCTTCTCCAGAAAAGTGCAGAAACCATGCAGGCGTTAAAAGAATCAGGACAGCAAAATGCTGCTGCGGTAGAGCAAAGTAATGCTCTACTATATAACACACAGCTATCTGTACCACAGCTTGAGAGTCAGATTCGCAGCCAGGAGAATGCATTATGCCTACTGCTCGGTCGCAAATTAGGATTTATCGATAGAGCATCAATAGATAATCAAACCTTATCCCAGAAATTAGATTATGGGGTACCCGCACAACTCCTTGCAAAGCGACCCGATGTTAAGCAGGCAGAACTTGCTTTCCGCTCTGCTTATGCACTTACAAATGTTGCAAAAGCTAACCTATACCCATCGTTAACAATAACCTCTGCCACAATAGGCCTTGCCGCTGGAGAGTTTTCAAACTTCTTTAAACCGGAACATATAGCAGCAGAAATTGTAGGCGGTCTTACCCAACCAATATTTATGAAAAAACAGCTTAAGGGAAACTTAAAAATTGCCCAAGCCCAGCAGGAAGAAGCTCTGCTTACTTTTCAGAATACAGTAATGACTGCAGGTCAAGAGGTCTCAAATATCCTTTACGGCTATAAAAACTCGCTGAGGAAGAATGAGTATCGCGATAAACAAATTCAATCGCTTACCAACGCAGTGAGCTATACTCAAGATTTGCTAATGGCAGGAGAAGCAACTTACACTGAGGTGTTATCAGCTCAGCAAAGTTTACTCTCCGCACAGCTAAACCGTGTTAACGATAAACTAGAGCAATTAACATATAGCGTAAGTTTATATAATACACTTGGTGGTGGAACTAAGTAATTACTGTTAATTATATCTCCATAAAATCATACCGATGACTTGTTTCAACTCAGCATTTCATCGGTAGTTTTTTTAATGTCAGTAATTAAAAAAGTCATTCTTCAATAACTTTCAACACATAGAATGAGCAACTTTACAACAAAAAATATGAATGCTAATATTATAAAACATTTTTTAAAAGATTAATAATGATTTATTTTGCACCCAAAATTGAAAATTTACACATAGATTTTTTTGGAATTGAATTTGTATAATGCTTTTTTAAATAGCTTATAGTAACTCGATAAATGAATAATTTTAGAATCAGAAAATATATCTTCACCAAAAAAATTGATCAGTTTTTTGAAGACGTTTACGATGCTAGCAAATTTCTACTCCGTTTTTTCAAAGAAGCATTCAAAAGACCTTTTCACCTAAACGAATTAATCAATCAGTGTTTTGAGGTAGGATTAAGATCGTTGACCTTAATCACACTAACAGGTTTTATTGTTGGAATCGTTTTTACCAAACAATCACGTCCATCTCTTTCAGATTTTGGTGCAACATCGTGGCTCCCATCCCTTATGGGAATTGCAATTATAAAAGCATTAGGGCCATTGGTTACTGCGCTTATTTGCGCCGGTAAAGTTGGCTCAGGCATTGGTGCTGAACTTGGTTCAATGAAGGTTACTGAACAGGTTGAGGCAATGGAAGTTTCTTCCATAAATCCTTTTAAGTATTTGGTGGTAAACCGTGTCTTGGCAACTACCATCACCATTCCTGTACTAGTGTTTTATTGCAGTTTTGTAGCCCTACTTGGTGCATTTGTTAATGTTCACATAGAAGAAGGGAGTAGCTTTTTGGCCTTCTATAATAATGCCTTTTCAACGATTACTTTTATAGATATTACTGAGTCTATTGTCAAGTCTGTAGTATACGGATTCACTATTGGTATAGTAGGATGTTTTAAAGGATACAATGCAACTCAAGGAACTCGAGGTGTTGGGAGAGCGGCTAACCAAGCTGTGGTATTTTCTATGTTTTTGATCTTTATTGAAGAAATAATTATTGTCCAAATATTCGATTGGATTATATATTCATAGGTAATGGATAAGTTACAACAACATACCATAAATAGGGACGAACCAGTAATTTCAATCAAAGGATTACATAAATCATTTGCTGATCTACAGGTTTTAAATGGTATTGATTTTACGCTTTACAAAGGTGAAAATGTAGCCATCCTCGGTAAATCGGGAACTGGTAAATCGGTTTTAATAAAAATTATTGTAGGCTTACTTAAACCCGACAAAGGTGAAGTTATTGCTTTGGGTAAGCAGGTCGATAGGTTAAACCAAAAAGAGCTAGATGCGTTGCGTTTACGAATAGGGTTTTCTTTTCAAAGTAGCGCGCTGTACGATGGGTTGAATGTTTATCAAAACTTGGCGTTCCCGCTAACCATGAACCAGAAGAACATCAGCAAAAAAGAGTTGAATATAGCCGTGGAGAGAATTCTTGATGCGGTTGGCCTTAAAGATAAAATGAAACAGATGCCATCCGATCTGTCCGGCGGACAACGTAAACGAATTGGCATTGCACGCACTTTAATTCTAAAACCCGAAATAATGCTGTATGATGAGCCTACGGCGGGATTAGACCCAATAACAAGTGCAGATATTATTCAACTTATAAATGAGGTTCAACAAAGATTTAATACCAGTTCAATAATTATTACCCACGATCTCACTTGTGCTAAAAATACTTCGGATCGAACCGCAATGTTACTCGATGGTAAATTTGCCAAAGTCGGAACCTTTGAAGAGGTGTTTAACACCGACGATGAGCATTTGAAAGAATTCTACAATTATAATTTTATACAAGACTAATCATATGAACGAATCATCTAATAAACGTATTGTTATCGTTGGCTTCTTTGTATTTATTGGTTTATCCTTTCTTGTTGCAGGGATTCTTGTTGTTGGAAATCTGCATAAAGCATTTTCCAAAAAATTTGAAGTGGTTTCAATCTTTGATGATGTTGCTGGACTACAAAAGGGCAACAACGTTTGGTTATCGGGAGTGAAAGTTGGAACAATCAGTGATCTTACTTTTAGCGGAAGATCTAAGGTAAAGGTTAGCATTCAAATTGATAAGGAAGCCAGACAATACATCCCTACCAATTCAAAAGTAAAAATTAGTAGTGATGGTTTTATTGGAAATAAAATACTAGTCATTTTTGGCGGTTCCGAAGATGCTAAGAGCGTGAAGAATGGAGATACATTAATTGTTGAAAAAACTTTTTCATCGGAAGAAATGCTAAACACCCTAAGAAAAAGTAATGATAATGTATTAGCCATAACAAACGATTTTAAGGTTATTAGCAAGAAATTAGTTGATGGAGAGGGAACAGTTGGAAAATTATTAAACGATGATTCAGTGTATGCAAACCTAAATAAAGTAACCTCTACTCTTCAATCAGCAACAGGAGAAGCAGAACAAGTGATGAAAGCATTAAAAGCATTTACCTCTAACCTTAATAAAGAAGGCACCCTTGCTAATGAATTAACTACCGATACCGTTGTATTTAACACTGTAAGAACTTCCGTTCTGCAATTGCAGCAGATCACAAATACTGCATTAGCATTTATTTCAAACCTCAACAAAAAAGGAAACGATTCAACAACCTCGATTGGAGTTCTAGTTAACGATGAGGAATCTGGAACACGTTTGAAGGAGACTATTAAAAATTTGGAAAGTAGCTCTGTAAAACTTAACGAGGATCTTGAAGCGCTTCAACACAATATGTTTTTTAAAAAGTATTTTAAGAACAAAGCAAAGGCTAATAAAGATTCATCGGTTAAATAGTTTTTTTCTAATACGATAGAATACACTATTAATTATACTATTTAATAACCTTTCGCAGGGTAATAATATCTCAATTTTTTGAGAACTCTTTAAAAACATTTCACAGGGTAAGTCGATACAATTGTTTAAAATCGACTACAAGTTGACATTATTTTATGGTAAAATAAGCTGCAGAAACAATGTTAAGCGCATTATTTTTTGTACCAACTTGTTATTCTGATAATTATATCATATTATTTTTTATATAAAAAATTGATTTTTTTGTATCAGTTTAAAAAAATATATATATTTGCAAACCGAACGGTCGGTTTTTTTTGAAAATGATATGAAAGAGACAAAAGACATAATTCTAAAGACAGCCTATGACATGTTCCTCAACAATAACTATGAGGCTGTTACCATAAACAATATTATAAAAGCTGCAGGAATTACCAAAGGAGGAATTTACCACTACTATGCTAGCAAGGAAGATCTATTTAAGGCTGTAATTGATAAGTTCATGATAGAGAATAGAAGGGTAATTCCTGATATAGAATATTCAAGCTTAAAAGAGATGGTAGAATCTACTATTGAAAAGATGCTTGAACATAATAAAAGGAAAAATAAAGGTATTGAAGTTGACCCTAACCTTCCTGCTCAGCAAATTTCTTTGTTTATGGCTGCGTTTAAGTACTACCCTGGTTTTACAAAAATTGGTAGTATCTTCTACCATAGCGAGGTTGAACGTTGGAAGAAAGTAATTGATTTAGCGATTAAAAATGGTGAAATTCGGGATACTGTTGACTCGGAGCTTACGGCGCTAAACTTTATGGTGATAGGTACAAATATTGTAACAAACACATTACTTGGCGGCTCAATTGAGTATGCTATCGAAATGTATGGTAAGCAACTTAGGGAACTTTATAAGAGTATAAAAGTTTAAAAACATATGGGATTTAATCCTTTTTTTGTTAATCTTATTATACCGCGCGGTCGGTTTGTTAATTTTAAAAATGAAACATTAAACTAAATATATGAGAAAGAAAGTATTAACTATTTTTTTTATGATTAACCTAAGCCTACTTGGGTATCAGGTAAGCGGGCAAACCTCATTGACTGATTTAGTCAACTACACGCTACAGCATAGCCGTGATATTAAGAAATCGGAATTGCAATGCAAAGAAGCTGATTATATGCACAAAGAAGCCATTGGACATGGTTTGCCGCAGGTTGAAGTTTCAGCGAGCTATAGCAAGATGATGCTACCTAAAATGGGTATTTCAGATTCCGCCTCAATAAAACTCGGAGGAATGATAGATATGATGATAAATCCAGAGTATAGCGCTGCTGCAGATAAACTTAAAGAAGAATTAACAGGAATGCTTAATAAAATAAATAATATTGATGCTCTTTACTCAGCAAGTGCTGGCATTCAGATCACCCAACTAATTTATAGCCAATCATATTGGGTGGGACTTAAAACTACAAAAAAGACTCAGGAACTCTATTCGATTCTAAAAACAAAAAATGAAGAGGATGTGATTGCTGAGGTAGCAACTGGTTACTATCAGGCTGGTTCTTTAATGCTACAACTTCAAACAGTGGATAAATCAATAAACAACCTTAAAGAAATACATCGCATAGCAGAGCTGAACTATAAAAACGATTTGATTAAAGAGAGTCAGGTAAACCGTTTAAAAGTGACCATTTCAAATCTTGAAGTTACACGTCAAACTATACAGAATGGAGTAAATATTCAATTAAACTACCTCAAAGCGTTAGCAGGTATGCCAAGCGATAGTACGCTAACCATTGACACAACCAACTTGGTAAATGATTTTGTCAATAACAATTCTGCAATGAATTTTACTGCCGAAAATGTTTCAGCATACCAAGCAATGCTTAAACAAGATGAAATCTATGGGCAACAGATTAAACTTGCCAAAGCAACCTTCCTCCCCACCCTGGCTGCTTTTGGAAAGCTAAACTACTCATCATATAATACCGAAGCAAAAATCAATGACTGGAGTAATATGAACACTTTCGGGTTTAGCTTTTCAATGCCTATTTTTAGCTCCGGGGTAAACTATTATAAACTAAAACAAAGCCAGGTAAAACAACTCCAATTACATGAAGATATAGCCAAAACAAAAGACCTTTTGACTATTAGCTATAACAATGCCTTCTTAGAATACCAAACTGCAAACAGCTTGCTATCCGCCCAAAAAGAAAACAAGGAGCTTGCTCAAAAGGTATACAACCAAACCTCATTGCAATACCAAGAGGGGATGGCATCAATGGCTGATTTACTGAATGTCAATTCAGACTATTTACAAGCTGACAACTCGTACAATCAGCAAATCCTAAAATGCAAAACAGCCGAAATTAAAATGCTGCAAGCATCAGGGAATATAAAATCATTAGTAAAACAATAATAGAAACATAAACATCATTAGATATGAAAATTAGGAAATCACACATTATTGCATTTGTTGTAGTAATTGCAGTTGTAGTGCTAATTGTAATGAAATTAGCGGCAAATAAAAAACAATTCCAAGACGATATAGCATTTGCACAACGTAAGGTTGATAAGATACCAGTTGCTGTAGAAACCGTTAAGAAAGGAGTTTTATCAGAAAAGGTGGTGGCAACAGGGACACTAGAAGCATCGGAAGTATTGAATCTTGTGTCGGAAACATCTGGTAAAATTGTAAAAATTTATAAAGAGAAAGGCGACCGCGTTGTTGCAGGTGATGTAATTGCCAAAGTTGACGATGAGGTAATTTCAGCCAATGTTCTTACAGCAGAGGCTAACTACGCTCAATTCGAAAA
>Ga0116170_10002824_pt1 | contig 16534 bp, 9 predicted proteins | sample AD_JPNHW1_MetaG_FD_89797 | JGI IMG/M metagenome (GOLD analysis project Ga0116170, IMG submission 89797) | Active sludge microbial communities of municipal wastewater-treating anaerobic digesters from Japan - AD_JPNHW1_MetaG | ecosystem: Engineered > Bioreactor > Anaerobic > Digestate | place...
TATTGCAGTCCGCGCTGACCGTGGCTGAACTCTGGCCCAACACCACCTATTATTTCAGAGTGGGCTCAATTAATCACGCCGGGCTCAGGAATTATATCGGCCTCGGCTCCACGGCCACGCTGACGGATATTCCGCAGGCGGTCAGCCCGGAGTTCCTGAGCGCGCAGACAAGTTCCATAACGGCCGGCTGGGCGGCCTTGCCGCCTTCGCCTTCCTCCGCTACGGCGGAGGGCTACACGCTCGAAGCTTCGTCCACCGATTTTGACGGGGGGACCGTCTATTCCTCGACTACGCTCTTATCACAGACCTCCGCTCTTACCGTTACAGGGCTTGAGCCCAATACAACTTATTATTTCCGCGTCGGGGCTTTGAACTGGAACGCCAGGCCCAGCTACCTGGTGCTGCCCGCCACTGCTACGCTGGCCGGGGCGCCCCCGGGCTTTGCGGTCGGAGAAGTTTTTGTATCCAGCGCGGCGCTGGCCTGGGACCCGCCGGCGGGGGGGGCCGAGGGGTATGAGCTGCAGGCTTCTTCCACAAATTTCAACGGCACGGGCTTACTGCTTTCCTCCGCCACACCGGACGGCGACCTGACGGCTCTGGCCTTGCCTGACCTGCTGGCCAATACTACCTATTTCTTCAGGGTCGGAGCCTTGAACTGGAACGGCGCGGTGAATTTCTCGGCTATCCTGGCCACCAGCACTATCTCGGGCGCGGTGGGCGCGCCGGGCGTAAGCGCTATTTTCCTGAGCAGCGCCGCCGTAACCTGGGCCGTACCGGAGCAGGGGGCCGAGGGCTATGAACTACGGGCCTCCTCCACCGGTTTTGACGGCACGGGCGCGGTGCTTTTCTCCTCCTCCACCGACGGCGGCCTTACAGGCCTGGAGGTTCAGGGCCTGCAGGTCAACACGGTCTATTCCTTCAGGGCAGGTTCTTTCAACTGGAACAAAGTGTTGAATTTCGCGGTGGCGGGGACTTCCAGCACCCTGGCCAATGTGCCGGCAAACCCCGTGCTCACTAAAGTATATATCTCCAGCGTAGTTTTAAACTGGGACCTGCCTGCGGGCGGCGCCGGGGGCTATGTTGTAGAGGCTTCCACGGTTGCGGATTTTACGGGCTTGATAGTGAGTTCCGCCACTACCGACGGCGGCGCCGGCGGGATAACGGTGATCAGCCTGGACTCCGAGACCACTTTCTATTTCAGGGCCGGGGCGCTGAATTGGGACGGCGTCGGGAATTTTGTTTATGTCGGTTCTACCCTGACGCATTCCTCTACCGACATGGCCGCGCCCGCGGCGGTGGGCGGCCTGGCCGCCGCCGCTTACAGCGCCAACGCCGCGTTGTTAACCTGGAGCGGCCCGGCGGACGCTACCAATAACCCGCTCAACGGCACTTATGCCATCCAGTACTCCACCTGGACCGGGGTGGAATGGTCCACCTACAATGCGCAGGTCATCTTCTCAACTTCGGGCGTAAACCCCGGCGCGCCGCAGGTAAGGGTAGTGGAAGGGCTGGATGCGAACACTACCTATTATTTCCAGCTCTGGACGGCCGACACCCGGCCCAACTGGTCGCCTATTTCCAACGGGGCTACCGTGGCCACGCTGGCGGACCAGGTTGTAGGCACGGAGGCCGCGGCTGTATATTTGAGCAGCCTGACGGTAAACTGGGCCGCCCTGCCGGCCGGGCCGTCCAGCGCTACCTGCCAGGGCTACCGGCTTGAAGCCTCGTCCGTAAATTTTGAAGGCGGCGTCGTGTATTCTTCGCAGACGGCGGAGGCCGGCGCTTCCGCGCTGACGTTGGCTGAACTTGACTCCAACACCACCTATTATTTCAGGGTGGGCAGCCTGAACTGGAACGCCTCGCCTAATTACGCGCTGACGGGCTCAACTTCCACGCTGGCTAAGGCGGTAACGCCCCTCGTCCCGGTTTTCACGGAAGTATTCAGTTCAGCCATAAAGGCGCGCTGGGCCGCGCTGCCCGCGGCGCCGTCCAGCTCCACCGGCGAGGGCTACCTGCTCGAGGCTTCGTCCTCCAATTTTGACGGCACCGGGACGGTATATTCCTCGGCTACCGCCGACGCCGCCCTGAATGCTTTGACCATCGAGGACCTCGCCGCGAATACCACCTATTACTTCAGGGCGGGCAGCCTGAACTGGAATTCAAGGCCCAATTACACGGCGCTGGGCGCTACCGCTACGCTGGCCAACCAGCCGCAGGCGGCGGCCCTGGCCGGAGTTTTCCTTTCCAGCGCGGCGCTGGCCTGGGACTTGCCGGCCGGCGGGGCGCAGGGCTACGAGCTGCGGGCTTCGTCCACGGATTTTAACGGCACCGGTCTGGTGCTGTCTTCGGCCACCGCCGACGGGGCGCTGCTGACCCTTACGGTCTCCGGCCTTGCGCCCAATACCACCTGGTTCTTTGAAGCCGGCTCGCTCAACCACAATGGCTCGGTGAATTTCGCCGCCGCGCTGTCCGCCTCCACGCTGGCTGAAGCTCCGCAGAAACTCGCCTACGATTTCACCGGCGCTTTCGTGTCTTCCGTTACGGCCCGCTGGGCGGCCCTGCCCGCGGCGCCGCAGTACGCGGCCGGCGAAGGCTATGTGCTGGAGGCCTCGTCCACCAATTTCAGCGGCGGCGTAGTTTATTCTTCCGCCACCAGCTTCGTCCAGGCCTATACGCTCACGGTCTCTGACCTGGACGCCAATACCACCTATTACTTCCGGGTGGGCAGCCTGGACTGGAACGCGAAGGCGAATTATACCGTCCTGTCTGCCACTTCCACGCTGGCGGTCGCGCCGGAGGCCGACGAGCCCTCTGTAACGCTGGCCGGGGTTTCCTCCATAGCCGCGCAGTGGCTGGATTATGTGAATCCCGCCTGGACCTTGTACCGGCTGGACCTTTCCACCTCCGCCGGTTTCGACGGGGCGCTGCTCAGTTCGGTCACGTTCAACCTGGTGGCGGAGCGCGCGGGCCTGGCGCCGAACACCACTTATTATGCCCGGGTCGCGGCGCAGAATAATAACGGCGTACTTTCCGCTTTCGCCTCCCTGGGCTCAACCATCACCCTGGCCGCGCAGCCGGAGCCGGTCGAGCCGGCTTTTGCGCCGGTATATAGCTCAAGCCTTACGGTCAGCTTCGGGCCCGGGTCGCCGCAGAACCCGGACTGGACCGTGTACGAAGTTCAGCTGTCCAGCTACCCGGGCTTCGACTCTTTCCTTTCTTCAGATACCGCCGCCCCGGCTGCCGCCTTCCAGGACCTGGCGCCCAACACCACCTGGTATGCCAGGGCGCGCGCATATAACGGCTCGGGGATTTATACAGGTTTCGCTGACCTGTTCTCCACCGCTACGCTGGCCGTGCCGCCGGGGCAGGCCGAATCCACCTTCAGCGATGTTACGGCCAACGAGTTCATACTGTACTGGTCTTCGGGGCAGGCTGCTACCGGTTACAACCCGGAAGGCACCTCCTACCTGGCCCAGCTTTCTACCGCCGCCGATTTTGACGGCGAGCTTATCGCCAGCGAAACACAGGAACTCTACGCTGCGTTCGGCGGGCTGTACCCCGGCGCCAATTATTACGCCCGCGTACAGGCCCTGAACCATCAGGGTATCGCTACCGGTTTCACGCTTTACGGTTCCACTGTAACTCTTACTTCGGCGAAACCGGTATTCCTGGGTGGGCTTGAAGTGTCGGATTCCCAGGGGAATTTCATTCCGGCCAGCGCGTATACCGACACCACCACGCCTAATATACGCATTAATGTCCAGAGCGTGTTCGCTCCCGGCTTAGCGGTGACGGACAACCCCAGCCAGTTGGCGCTGTGGCATCTGGAGGACGGCGCGGGCGGCGCCGCCAAGGACGATTCCGATCATAACCGCGGCCTGACGCTGTATAATTCCCCGGCCTGGATAACGGGCAAGCTCGGTTCCGCGCTGCAGTTCGACGGTTCCGGTTCTTACGGCGTAAGCCCCACGCTGGTGCCGTGGCGGAACTCGGCGGCGAACAGTCCCTTCTCGATCAGCCTGTGGTTCAGGACTACGCAGGCAAAAGGGTTTATTTTCCAGGTAGCGGACTCCGATACCGCGGGCGCGGCCATCTATGACTGCGAACTGTCCTGGCACGACGTAACGGGAAAGCTGGCCCTGGAAATTGCCAGGAACACGGGGGGCGTGCGCTATATAATACAGGCGCCCTCGGCTTATACCGACGGTGAATGGCATTTCGTTGCGGCGGTGCTGAACCCGTCGGGAATGTACCTTTTTGTGGACGGCGCCCAGGTGCAGTCGGGGACGGGGGTCAATTCCACCAGCTCCAGGCGTTATCCCGGCCCTACATATTTGTGGCTGGGCGCCGCCTCGGTGGAAGGGGCGACTATGGGCGGGCCGGGCGGGTCGGGCGACCCCTACAGGTTCTTTGCCGGCGATATCGACGAGGTGTCGGTCTCGACGGTGGCGCTGAACCTGGCGCAGATACAGGAATTGTATGTGCTGAGCGGCGCCAGGGGCTTGCGGCCGGGGGCTCCGGCCGTGGAGCTGTCGACGCAGTCGGGCGCGGACTTCACCTGGTCAAGAACTTCGACGGCGGCTTTTTCGATAACCGGCGCCAATGGCAGCACCGCGCAGGAAGTGTTCTCCTCCTCGCTGGCGCTGTCCGGCGCCGCCCTGAGGCAGACCGCCTCGCCCGGCGCGGACACCAACCAGGTGCTGTTCATGGCAGCATCGCTGGATTCGAACCGGACCACGGTCCAGTTCACGATCCTGGTGGACACCACGCCGCCCGCCGCGCCGTCTTTTGCGCCGCTATCGGCGCCTACCACTTTCTCGCTGACCGTGAGCGGGCTGGCGGGTGAGGACAGCCTCAGCGGCCTTCACGCCGCTCCTTTCAAAGTTCAGGCTTCCACGGACCCGGCCTTTGGCGTGATCAGCGAAGATTCCGGTTTTATTTCGGATACCGGGTTCACGTTCACAACGCTGGAGCCGGATACGCTCTATTATGTCAGGGCCCTGGCGCGGGACGCCGCCGGCAACGTTTCCGCCGTGTCGTCTTCCCAGGAGCGGGCCACGCTCTCAGGGCTGCATCAGCCGCCTGGCATTTCCCCGTCGGGCGGCGGGGTGCTGCTGTTCTGACCTGGGACCGTTTTGGGCCTTGACATTCGCTATAGTTCTGGTAGACTATCAATGGATCCGCGGCCCCCTATATGTGGGTCAAACGCGGATCCTTTCTTTTGCCCCCGCAGGCTCTATTTCCCTTGTATAACCGTGACCGGCGCGCTGATGGCCGGGTTTAGCCGGGCCGCTGCCCGGTAATGCATGGCGGCTTCGCCGGCTTGGCCCCGGGCGGCCAGGAGGAGGCCGAAATTGTAATGGGCTTGCGCGTTGTCGGGGTTGAGCCTTAAGGCTTCAGCATAATGCCCCGCGGCTTCGTCAAATTTGCCTTGCGCGGCCAGAATAAGGCCCAGGTTATTGTGGGCGTAGGCGTAACCGGGGTTGGCCGCCAGGGCCGCGCGGTAATGCATTATGGCCGCGTCGGTTTTTCCCTGCCCGGCCAGGAGCAGGCCCAGATTGTTGTGCGCCTGCGCATAAGCCGGATCGATCCTTAAGGCCGCGAGGTAATGGCTTACGGCTTCGCCGGTGCGCCCCCGCGCGGCCAGGGCGGCCCCGAGTTTGGCATGAGCCTGCGCGTGGCCGGGATCGCTGTCTATCGCGGCGCTGTAATGCAGCATGGCTTCTTCGGTTTCGCCCCGCGCGGCCAGGAGCAGGCCCAGGTTATAATGGGCCTGGGGAAAACCGGGTTTGAACCTTAATGCTTCGCGGTAATATTTTTCGGCTTCGCCGGTTCTGCCCTGCGCGTCCAGGGCCAGCGCCAGGTTATAGTTGGGGAAATCAAGTTCCGGGTCCAGGGCTAGGGTGTGCCTCCATAAAGTTTCAGAATCGCGCCATATGCCCTGCTGCCGCCAGGTCAGTGCCGCCAGCCCGGAGAGAATTAAGCAGGCAAGAAGAGCGCAGCTATTCCTTCGACGCCCGCCCGCGGCCCGCCAACAGGCGCGCAAGCCCGCCCCGGCCAGAACTGCGAAGCCCAGGCAGGGGATATAGGTGTAGCGGTCCGCGGCGGATTGTACGCCGAGCTTCACGAACCCGGCTACGGGGCTGAGCGCCGCCAGGTAAAAGGACCATACAGCCGGCACGGCGGGCCGGCTGCGGCGCAGGGCTATGGCCGCCGCGGTGATGGCCGCGACAGCGCAGCCGGCCAGCAGGGACTGCCAGTTGAGCAGCCCGAACCCGTCGGGGAGTTTATAGAACGGCGACAGCTCCAGAGGGAGCAGGGTTTTACGGATATAAAAAACTACCGCGAATAAAACCTGCGCGGCGCGTTGGCTGAAACCAAAAGCCTGGTATGAGGACAGGGCATTGGCTTGCGCCTGGAAGGCGTAGCCCAGCGCGCCGAAAACTGCGGCCAGGGCGAAAAAGGGGATCTTTTCCAGCCAGATCTCCCGGGTCTCGCGCGAGAACCAGCGCGCCGGACCGCCCGGCAGCCGTTTAAGCGGGTAGATATCGAGCAGGACCAGGACCAGGGGCAGGCTGACCGCCATGCCCTTGGACAGCAGCGCTAAAAAGAAAGCGGCGAGCGGCAGCAGCCTGCGCCGCCAGGGGGAAGGTTCTCCCTCCGCGGGGCGCGTTGAAAGATAAGACAGCAGCGCCAGCAGGTAGAAGGTCCCGCACAGAACGTCGCGCCGCTCGGTAACCCAGGCCACAGATTCCACGCGCAGCGGGTGCAGGGCGAAGAACAGGGCCGCGAAACCGGCGCTGAGGCGGAGGTCCGCCGTCTCTGTCCCGCCGGCCGGGGTGAACAGCTTCACGCAAAGCAGATAGCAGAGCAGCGCGTTGAGGCTGTGCAGCAGCACATTGGTGAGGTGATAGCCGAACGGGTCCATGCCCCAGGCCAGGTAGTCCAGGCCCAGCGTCATCCAGCTCAGCGGCTGGTAGGGCCCCAGGTAGCTGGTGGTGAACATCCACTTTAACTGTTCGGGGCCAAGCCCCCTGTAATGCGGGTTTTCGGTCAGGTTCTGAAGATCGTCCCAGTTCAGGAAACCGTTGTTGAGGGCCGGCAGGAAAACGGCGAAGGTCAGCGCCGCAACCAGCAAAGGCAGCCGCCAGGCGGTGCTTTGCGTAACGGCGGCCGCTGTCTTGTCCGGTTTCATGGTCCTACTTCCTGCCGGGCGCAGGCGCCCGCAGCGAGGGGTTCAGCCTTGCGGCTTCCCGGAAATGCGCTGCGGCTGCCTCCGTTCTGCCCTGCGCGGATAACAGCAGGCCGAGTTTATAATTGGCGTCCGCGTCGGGTCCCAAGCGCAGGGTTTCACGGTAATGCTCTACGGCTTCGCCGGTTTTGCCCTGCGCGGCCAGCACGGCGGCCAGGTTATAATGGGCCTGGGGGAAATCGGGGTTGTTCTTCAGCGCCGCGCGGTAATGGCTTACGGCCTCGTCGAGCAGGGCTTTGGGCACCAGGGCGTTGGCGAGGTTGTAATGCGCTATGGCGTAAGCTGGGGAAAGGCTTACCGCATTGCGGTAATGAATTATAGCTTCGTCGATCCTGCCCTGCGCGGCCAAAGCTTCGCCCAGGTTGTTCCGGGCCAGGTCTATGTCCGGATCTACGGCGAGGGCTTGCCGCCATAGGGTTTCCGAATTGCGCCAGACCCCCTGCTGCCGCCAGGTCAGCGCCGCCAGGCCGGCAATTACCAGGCAGGCGAGCAGGACGCAGCCTTTGCGCAGCCGCGTATCCGCCGCCTGCAGTCCGGCCCGCAGGCCCGCTCCCGCCAGCGCGGCAAAACCAAGGCAGGCCAGGTAAGTGTAGCGGTCCGCGGCGGCCTGTACGCCGAGTTTCACGGCCCCGGCTACGGGGAAAATTATCGCCAGGTAACACAGCCAGGCCGCCAGGCCCGCCGGCCAGCGCCGCCGCAGGGCGATGGCCAGCGCCGTTATGATCACCGCGGCCGCGGCGGCCAGCATGACCGGGAAATACAGCAGGCCGGAATCTTCGGGGAGTTTATAGAGCGGCGACAGCTCCAGCGGAATAAATGTTTTACGCACATAAAAGAACAGCGCGAAGAAAACCTGGGCGGCGCGCCGGTCGAAACCGAAAGCCTGGTATGAAGCCACCGCCCCGGTCTGGTCCTGGCAGGCATAGCCTATGGCCCCGAAAATGGCGGCCAGGGCGAAATAGGGTATCTTTTCGTACCAGAGTTCCCTGTTTTCCCGGGAGAACCATTGCCGCGGGTCCGCGGGCAGCCTCCTGAGCGGGTAAATATCCAGTATGACCAGGACCAGGGGTAGGCTGACGGCCATGCCTTTGGACAGCAGCGCCAAAAAGAAAGCGGCGGCCGGCAGCGCATGCCGGCGCCAGGCCGGCGCTTTTTGCCCGCTGCCGGAGCGCGCAGCGATATAGCACAGGAGCGTCAGCAGGTAGAACAGGCCGCACAGGACGTCGCGCCGCTCGGTAACCCAGGCCACGGACTCGACGCGCAGCGGGTGCACGGCGAAAACAAGAGCGGCGAAACCGGCGGAAATATTTACCGCGGTTGATCCTTCGGGGCCGGAAGGCCGGGCGGCCAGGGCGAATAATTTCGCGCAAAGCAGGCAGAAGAGGAAAGCGTTGAAGCAGTGCAGCAGCACATTGGTGAGGTGGTAGCCGAAGGGGTCCATGCCCCAGAGCAGATAATCCAGGCCCAGGGTAGCCCAGCTCAGGGGCTGGTAGGGGCCGGTGTAGCAGGTTGTGAACATCCACTTGAGCTGCGCGCAGCCCAGGCCGCGGTACTGGTAGTTGCCGACCAGGTTCAGCGTATCGTCCCAGTTCACGAAACCGTTGCGCAGGGACGGCAGGAAAACGGCGAAGGTTACGGCCGCGATCAGCAGCGGCCACAGGCTGGCCGCTTTTGTACTGCTCTCGCCGGGGGGGGGGATTCGTTTCATTCGCGAGGAAGCCGGGTCAGCGCGGGCCGGCCGGAGGTTCGGATCCCGTTGCCTGAGGCGCGGGCTGCTTTTTGGGTTTCTCTACGTACTTTATCCTGCGGATGCCGGTGCCGGGGAAGTAAAATTCCAGGATTTCCTTGTATTGCGTGCCGTATTTGCCGGCCATGCCGGCGGCGCCGCTCTGGCACAGGCCTATGGCGTGGCCCCAGCCGCCGCCGTAGATCCAGTAATTGCGCACCTTGCCGTTATTGAAGCGGTTGATCTCAATTTCGAACAGCGTGCTTTTAAGCGAGCTGAAGCCCAGCAGGTTGCGGATCAGGTGCTCCCGGTCCACGGTTATGGTTTTTTTGGTGCCCTTGATCCTTATTGAATTTACATTGCCAGAGGGGCCGCGCCGCAGCGGCACGATGTCGAGCAGGTCGCCCACGGCGTAATCCCGGTTCACGCGGAAGGTCATGTCCTTGTGCTTGATTATCTTCATCCAGCGGAATTCGGCGGCGCGCACGCGGCCCGGGTAATTGCAGTTGGCCTGCGGGTTGCCGGTCAGCCAGAGGTGGAAATCCCAGGGGTCCAGCGGCTCCAGCGGCCGGCCCGGCTGGGTGTCGGATTTCGTCACCAGGTAGGCCGAATCGCCCCAGCCGGTGACCTCCTTGGAAGCCTGTATCCAGCCGCCGCAGTTGGAATGGTAGAAAGTGTAGGCCGGCTTGCCGTGGTAGGTCAGGATCTCGCCCTCGGTGTCCACCACGGCGTTGTTGGTGGTATTGGCTTCTATGGCCATGCCCTTGTAGGCCTGGCAGTGCTGGCCGTCGCACAGGTGGTAGCCGTCGGCCTTGTGCAGGCCGCCGCGAGCCCGGCGTATCAGCACCTGCGTGCGGGCGATGACGGCCTGTGCTTTGAGCGACTCGTAGGGCCATTGCGGCGCCACTTCGCTGGGCACCACGCCCATGAGGTACAGTTCGTTCTCTATCACGTTCACCACGCCTATGCCGCGGCCGGCTATGGGGAATAATTCTATGACGCCGCGGTACTGCCGGTCGGCGCCGCTGAACCACGGGTTCTTTATCTTGGAAGAGGCGTCGAAGATGATAGAGCCGTTCTTCTTATTGGGCTTGAGCTGTATGGGGCCCTGGAAGCGGCCGTACACCGTGCCGTCGGGGGATTTCAGCACCACCGCGCCGTCCTCGAAAACCGCGAACCAGAGCTCGTCAGGGGGGACCGTTGCGAAAAGCTTGCCTGAGGCCTTGCCCGTCACGGTCATGCCTTCGAAGGATTTTATCCTGAGCAGGTTGTTGCGGCCCTGCTTGCCGGTGGAGGTAGTTCCGATGCCTATGCGCAGTTTCACCGATTTCGACAGGCTGGCCAGGGCGTCCACGTGTTCCATTTTAAGCGGCTTGGTTATCCGGAACGGCGGCCTGATCTCTTCCGGCTGCTTGGTCAGTTTGCCGGCCAGCACCTTCATCATGCTGGTGGCCAGCGGGTGGCGCGGGGCGTAATCCAGCACGCGGAAATACTGGTTCCAGGCCTCGTTGAACTTGTTCTGGCGGGCGTAAATGCCGGCCAGCGGCAGGCGCGCCTCCGTGAAAGTCGGGTCCTTGCGCAGGGCCTCGATCAGGGCTTCTTCCGCTTCCTTGTACATCTTGAAGTTCATGTAGTTCCAGGCCAGGATATAGTCCACGCCGGAGAAATCGGGGCGGAGCTTGCGGAATTTCTCCAGGTGCATCAGGGTGCGCTCTTTGTCGTCCAGGTTGGAGTAGACGCTGGCCAGGCCCAGCTCGGCGCGGGCGTGCAGCTCCTGTATGCCCAGGGCGCTCTCGAAAGCTATCCTGGCGCCGTCATAATCCGCCTGGTGGAAGCGCAGCCAGCCCAGCTCGGAATAGATGTCGGGGTTGTAGGAATCCCTTTTCAGCGCCAGCTCCAGGGCCGCGGCGGCGTCGCGGTAGCGCCCCGCCTGGCGCAGGCACATGGCGGCGTTCAGCAGCGGCCGGGACTGGTCCGGGACCGCGGCGGCGTCGTTGAAATAAGAGGAGGCGGCTTTCGACAGGTCGCCGCGCAGGTAAAGTTCATAGGAGGAGGGTTCGGCCCGGGCGGGGCCGGGTTGAAACAGGAAGAATAAAAGAATAGTATTTATCCGGCGCACGATAGTCATCGTATTAAATTATGCCCTTTGTGAGAAAGGCCGCCCGACGCAGCGGAGCAGGGTTTCACCTCAACTATGCTTACTGACCAGGAACTTGTGGCGGCGTTCAAAGGGGGCGACGCGGAGGCCTTGGGCGCCCTGATGGAGCGCCACAAGGCCGCCGTTTACGGCTATCTGCTGCGCCTTACCGGCAGGCCCGACGCCGCCGACGATATTTTCCAGGAAGTGTGGCTGAAGCTGGTGCGCCGGCCCGGCGCCTACGGCGAGCGCGAAAAGTTCAGCGCCTGGCTGTTCACGGTGGCGCGCAACGCCGCCATGGACCATTTCAGACGCGAAGGTTCGCGCAGCGCGCTGTTCTCCCAGGAAGGCGTCGCCGCGCCCGCCGACGATGATGCTGCGCCCGGCCCGCTGGAGACGGCCGTTTCCCCGGAACCCGGGCCCCACGAAACGCTGGAGAACAAAGCTCTCGGAGAAAAAATAAGCGCCGCACTGGAGCGGCTTTCTCCGGAGCAGCGCGAAGTTTTCTACCTGCGGCATTACTCGGAACTGTCCTTTAAAGAAATAGCGGAGCTGCTGGGGCTGCCCATAGGGACGGTGCTGGCCCGCATGAGCCGGGCCGCGGCCCTGCTGCGCAAAGAGCTTGAAAAAAAGCCGCAATAAAACCGGGGGGCGGCGCGTTGTATAGTCAGGAGCCTGATATGAACTGCGGATACGGAGAAAAACTCATCCTTTACTTCTACGGCGAGCTCGCCGGGGAGCTTAAGGCCGGGGTGGAACGCCACCTTGAGACCTGCGCGGCCTGCCGCGGGGAGTTGGCCGCGCTGGAGGCGGCGCAGGGCTGGCTGAAAGCCTCGGCCGCGGAGCCTCCGGCCGCCGCGGTGGCCGCCGTGCTGGCGCAGGCCCGGGCCGCGGGCGGCGCGGCGGTTTTCGGCTTCCGCACCTGGGGGGAGGCCCTGCTCGCCGGCGCGCTGACGGCGTTGCTGGCGGTGGGGTTTTCCCTGCCGGGGCGCGGGACCAGCCCGGGCCTGGCCTGGAACAGCGGCCTGGATTCCGGGCTGGATTCCGTAGAGTATTCCATAGATAAGGCACAGGCGGATATGGCCGTGGCGCAGTCGGATTGGGACGACAGCTACGGTCTGCTGGAGGCGGAAAGCGCGCAGGAAGTGTAAGAAGCGGTGCCGGATATTTCAATTAAGGAGAGCGTATGAAAAACAAGATCGTTATGTGGCTGGGTGTGATGGCGCTGGCGGCCGCCCCCGCGCAGGTTCTGCGCGCGCAGCAGGGGCCCGAGGGCGTGGAGGAAGATGTCGAGATAACCGAAGGCGGCCCCGGCCCGGCCCGCGCGGAAATGGGTATGGAGCGTAAAGGTCCCGGCGGCAGGCAGGGCGGCAGGGGTATGCGCGGGATGGAGGAGGAGCAGGGGGAGGGGCGCACTATCGTGAAGGTGCGCAAGATCATGGGTGGCGGAGAGGGCGGCGGCATGATGGGCGGGCGCGACCTGATGTCAGACGAGGATATCCTCGCGGTCATTAAGAAACACGACGCAGCTTTCGCCGCTAAACTGGAGAACCAAAAGACGGCGGCCCCCGCGAAGTATCACATGGCGATGCAGATGGCCGGCAAAATGCTGGCCGGCGCCAGAATGGAAGAGGATGCCGCGGTAGAGAAGGACGCCGTGAGGACGCTGGCCCTCGAGTTCGAGGTCAAAGAGCTGTCCCGCAAGCTGGAAAGAGCCCAGGACGCGGAAAAAAGCGGCATTAAAGACTCTCTTAAGAACAGGATCTCCGAGCTTTTTGACCTTAAGTCCAAAGCCCAGGAACTGCGCGTCAAGCGCATGGAGACGGACCTGGCCAAGCTTAAGAAGAACCTTGAGAACCGCAAGGCCAACAAGGCAAAGATAGTCGACCAGCGGGTGGAACAGCTTACCGGTGAAGGCTACGCCTGGTAAGCGGGAGCCGGGCCAGGCCCGGCCGGGAGGGGAGGGGAAAAGAAAAAGGCCCGCGCGAACTGCGCGGGCCTTCTCTTTTTTCCGGCTTAAGTTAATTGCCGAGTTTGGCCGCGTCTACCAGGCCGGCGCCCTGGTCCGTGGGCTTAAGGCCCGGCAGCAGGGTGGCGGAATTGGTCATGGACTGCCTGACCGCCGCGGGGTTGTTGGCGCCGGCGCCTATGGCCAGGGCCGCAAGCCCCGCCACGTGGGGGCAGGCCATCGAGGTGCCCGACATGGTCCGGTAGCCGCCGCCTTTCTTGGTGGAGTAAATGTCCACGCCGGGGGCGATGACGGCTATTTCGGGGCCTTTGGAGGAGAAAGAGGCCAGTTTGTCGTAGGAATCGGAGGCCGAGACCGCGATGGATTCCGGGTATTTAGCCGGGTAGTTCACCGGGCCCGAATCGTTGCCGGCCGCGCAGACTATGGTAACCCCGGCGTCGTAAGCCGCCTTGATGACCTTCTGCATGGATTCCATCGCGCCGCCGCCGCCCAGGCTCATGTTGATGACCTGCATGCCGTTGAGGGTGGCCCATTCGATGCCGGCCATCACGTTGGAGTAGGAGCCGCTGCCGTTCTTGTCGAGCACTTTCACGCCGTAGAGGCTGGCCCGGGGGGCCACGCCCACTACGCCGGTGGCGTTGCGCACGGCGGCGATGGTGCCGGATACATGCGTGCCGTGGCCGTGGTCGTCCAGCGGGGCCGCGGTGGTGATGATGGTGTTGTAGCCGCCTTTGTAATTGGCTTTAAGGTCGGGGTGGTTGAAGTCCACGCCGGTGTCGATGACCGCCACTTTCACGCCCGCGCCTTCGGTGAAGTTCCAGGCGCCGGCGGCGTTAACGCGCTTTACGCCCCAGGGGATCTCGGGGTCGGTGTCAGGCCGCGCCGCGGGCACCGCGGGCGCGTTCCAGCCTTCGCCGGTGCGTATCATCTGCAGGGCGCCGCCCAGGGTGGGCAGGGGCACGGCGTTCATGGACAGCGGTTCTGATTCTATCCATTTGATGGTCAGGTCTTCTTCCACGCTGGTAACGCCGTCCAGCGAGTAGATGGAGGCGTTCTTTACATTGTCGGGGAAGACGGCCACGAGGGCGTCGATGAGCTTGAACTGGCGGGTAACCCGGCCGCCTATGGCTTCGACGCTTCTGGCCATGGCGCCGTTGCGGTAGGACGCTTCGAAACTTACTATCTTCTGCGAGGCCTGCGCCTGGGCCGCCAACAGCAGCAGCGCGCCGGCTACTATTCCTGAAAACCTGTTCATTTTCCCTCCTGGGCAGCGGAACCGAGAGTACAGGCCGTAAGGCCTACCCTGAATATAGGACTTTTGTTTGATAAGTGTCAACAGGCCGCGGCCTGCCGACGGAAGGGCCCGGAGGTTATTGTTTCCAGCCCAGGTTGCGCGCCAGCGGCGCCGCCTGCGGGTTGTTTATGATGGCCGACTTTACCGCGGGGTTGCGCAGCACCGTCTTGAGCGCGGGGTTGTTGACGACCACGGTCTCCACGGCCTTGGGGTCGCTGATGTATTCCTGCACCGTCCGCGACGCGAGCAGGGTCTTGGCCATGTCGCAGTCTACCAGCACGGCCAGTACCCGCGGGTCGCCTATGGCGGACCTGACAACGGGGTCGGCCAGGAAATCGGAGACGGCGGAAGTGCCTTCGAGCAGGCCGCGCAGGTTGGCGCGGTTGGCCAGGTAGTTCTTCACGTTCCTGCGGCCCATAAAGCCCTTGATCACCCACTGGTTGTTGAAAAGTTCTTCTACGGCTTTGGGCTTGTCGAGGTATTTGCCCAGGGTTTCCGTAAGCTTGCCTTCAACGTAACCCATATCCATTTCTTCCTGGGTGCCGTTCTTGCTGCCACCGGAGCGGTAGCGTACGCCGTAGCCGGTATCGGTCAGGTCCGGCTCCTTTTGGGAGGGGACGGCTTTTTTAATTTCACCTTCGGAAGAGTTGAAAGCGCTGTATTCGTCGTTTGAAAGGGCTATTTCGCTTGAATTGTTCTTCATGGTCCATTTGACCAAGGGGATGGCCACGAGTATGTACAAGGGCGTGAGGTACAGGAAAATTTTCCAGCCGGACTTTTTCGGGGTTTCTTCCATGGCGATACGCGCTCCTTAAAGCTGCTGAACTTTGAATAATATAACACTGAAAGACCTCAGTGTCAATATGCCGGGCCGCCCGCCGCCAGCCGGGCCTTTTCTGCTGTTCCCAATCATTTGTTATAATTAAGTATACTTACATTGAATAACCGAAAGCGGCCGCGCAGCCGCCGCTGTTTTGTGGAGAAAAACGATGAAAAAACTACTGATATTCGCTTCATTCTTAACGGTGTGCGCGCCTGCGGCCTTGGCGGCGCCTGAAACGCAGGCGGGTACGGAGGCCGCTTCCCAGGAGAGCCAGGCGGCGCTGCAGCGGCCTGACGCGCAGAAAATAATGTCGGAAGTTTCTCAGGCCCTGAAACTCAGCTCCAGGCAGGAGGAGCGCATTGCCAAGGCCGTGGAGCAGAAAACCCGGGAATTTGACAAGAACATGAAAGAGTTCGAGAAGAACGCCGCGCAGGAGAAGACCTGGCTGGATAAAATGAACCGGAACAGGGAAGCTATGGCCAGGATCAACAGCGGTATGCCCGACCTGGTGCGCGACGAGCTCGACGATGAGCAGCGCCAGGCTTACGACACTATGCTGGCCGCCAAGAACAAGCCCGCGCCTGCGCCCGAGGCGGCGGTGGAGCCCGCCGGGGCCAAAGAGCCGGCTGCTCCGGCGCGCAAAAAGCGCCTGGTGCGCCGCAAGAAAGTCGCCGCGGGGGCCCCGCCCCAGGGCGCGCCCGCCGCCGCTCCCGGTGAGGAGGATGGCGGCGTGATGGTTGATAAAGAGCCCGCGCCCGGCAAGAAGCGCCGCGTGCTGCGCAAAAAAGCCGCCGCCGCCCCCATAGCGGAAGAACCCCCTGCCGGCCCGGCCGGCGCCGCGCCCACCGGCAAGGAAGCCCCGGCCGAAGAAGAGGACGCCGGTTCTTACCCGTAAAGGCTATAGCCTGCGGTCCTGGCGTTAAGTTAAGATTCCCCGGGGTTTAAAATTTAAGTTCTTACCGTCTTCTGATGAAGGTTGATCGGCAACAGGTCCGGGTTTGATTATAAGTGACGTTTTTTGTTTTTTTCTTGCCTTCGTCCGGCATGAACGCTGCGGGTTAGGGCAGTTTTAATTTATGAATGTCACGTTCCGCGCCAAAAACAGCGATTTAATTAAACGCCGCGGCGTCGCCGCGGTCTGGGCTTCGGAGCGGAAAAAGTCCGTTTTCAGCCGGCTGCGCGCGGGCATCACGCTTATAGAGGTGATGGTGTCCCTCGTCATCCTCACCGTGGGAATTGTCGCGCTGATGGGTACCTTCGGCAATATCCAAAAAGCCGTCCAGCTTTCCAAGAACAGGACTTTGGCCGCCAACCTGGCGCAGGAAAAGATGCA
>Ga0116170_10002825_pt1 | contig 16530 bp, 20 predicted proteins | sample AD_JPNHW1_MetaG_FD_89797 | JGI IMG/M metagenome (GOLD analysis project Ga0116170, IMG submission 89797) | Active sludge microbial communities of municipal wastewater-treating anaerobic digesters from Japan - AD_JPNHW1_MetaG | ecosystem: Engineered > Bioreactor > Anaerobic > Digestate | place...
CGATCGGCGAGCAGGTTTATGCCCAGGGAATCGGAGGCCACATGCCCGGCGATGATGACGTTCAGGTGGTGCTTCCGGACCTCTTCCAGATGCGCCTCCGGAATGTGCATGAACACCACCGTGCCGACGCCAGCCTGGGCCAGCTTCTCGTAGACCTCCTTCGGTCCCGAGGTGCCTCCGGTCATCCTCACCACCACCTTGCCGGCCTTGCGTTTCCTGTCCCCCACATACACCTCGGGGGGATTATTGTTACCGGCGGCGTGCCGGTGCTCCGGCTGCCGCATCAGCAGATCGACCACCTCTCCCACTCGTTGAGGGGATTCCTTCTCCACCAGGTCGTTCAAGTAGCGGTCTACTAGGTTATCGGTCACCGAATGAAGGCACATCAGCGGCATCTCCAACAGTCTGGCGGCGTCCACGGCCTGATCGTAGTTGGCCGGGGCGCTCAGATTGTGCACCTCGCGGATGCGGGGGGCCATGATGTCCTCGGCGACGTTGATCGGCACGCCAAGCTGGGTGTAAATGTACTCGTGCAGGTGCAGCGCCTCTCCGAAGGCCGGACGCGCCCGGCCGAACGGATGATGTCCGATGACCGCGTCTATCAGGCGGCCCTTCTCCCGCAGTCGGTCGGCTAGCACCATCTCTCCGGTGGAGATGTCTATTCCCCAAAGTACGCCCTCGATCTCCGTCTCCGGATCGCCGTGCACCAGGCGCGAATCGGGGTAGGGGTTCCACAGTGAATCGAGGTCGAAGCGTCCCCTCTCCTCCTCGTCCATCTTCCGGTAGCGCTCCTCCGTCCGGCGGAGTTCGTCCTCCATCTCCTCCCCGGTCCGGGGGTCGTTCTCCTTGGCCAATTGAACGGCGAACCGGTAGATCTCTCCAAGCTTCATCGGGATGGATGAGATGGATGGGCTCTTAAATTGATTTCTATCCACACCAAGGTCGAAGGAATGCGCGGACGGCGCTTTTCATCCTCGATTCGAGGATCACTCCAGGAACGGGATCCGTTTGACCAACGGCGTGGTGCTCCACCATTTCCCAAGGCCTAAGGCCTGGCCCGCTCGTACCCGGTATATTCCGATCAGTAGGAAGATGTAGATGATGTGCTCATCGATCACCGGATTGTTGGCCGGAGGCACGTTGGTGCTCCACAGCAATATGAACATCAATATCCCACCGATAGTGGCCAGGCGCATGCCTATGCCCAATATTAGTGCGACGCCCAGCAGCAAGAGTCCCAGCATGAAGAGCACATCGATGAACTGATTTCCAGCGATGCTGGTGAAGATGGGTTCAAAGACCCCGCTCACCGCGAACTGCAGGTATCCGGAGGTTGGGGACCCACCATTGATCCAAGCCCTATCCGCTGAGGTGGCGTAACCCAACCCGAACGTCTTATCGAGGAAGGCCCAGAGGAACATCCAGCCCAGTAGGATCCTGGATATCCCCCAGATATGCTCGGTCTTCAATCGGGCGGCATTTTCCGATAATTTACCCTGCATGAAATAACATTGGAGCAAGCAGCATAAAAAGCTGATGTTGTCCGAGAGCATCGATGACTAGCTCGTAGAAGCAATGTATTTTCCCAGAGAAGAAAATGTAAAAATTGTAAGGGGTTTAAAGGACCTGAGAAGGCTCGGTAAGACCGGCCCTTTTCTGGCCTTTTTAGCCGAACAGAGCGGAGAGACCGGCGGCGGCCTCTTCCTCGGTTACAGCTTCCTCTTCCTTAGGCTCTTCCTTGGCCGGAGCGGCCGAACCGGCGTGAGCCGGAGCGGCTGCGGCGGGTGCGGCGGCAACCATCGCGGAGGCGATAGCCTCATCGATGTTGACACCCTCCAGGGAAGCGGTCAAGGCCTTTATCCTGGATGCATCCGGCTCGACACCGGCGCTCTTCAAGATCGCGGCAACCGCGTCCTCGGACACCTGCTTTCCAGCGGCGTGAAGGACCAAAGCGCTGTATATGTATTCCATTTCCTTACCTCCTCAATCGAATAGCGAGCTCAGACCAGCGGCGGCTTCCTCCTCGCTGACCTGCTCCTCTTCATCTTCTTTCTTGGCCTCAGTGGCCTTGACCTCTTTCACCGGAGCGGATGCGGAGACCGCAGCCATCCTGTTCTTTATTCGGTCATCTTCCAGACCGGTGATCGAAGCCAAGGTCATCATCTGCGCGTCAGCCTTCGCAAGGATGGCACCGATGCTCTCCTTGGTCGGGAACGCGCCAGCCACGCTCAAGGCCATCGCTTCGCGATAGGCCTTGGATAGCAAGGGCGTGACAGTCTGAGGTGTGATATAAGCTATAGACAAGCTCAAGCCTAGGGCATTTCTGGCGGCCAACCCCAACATGTTGGTGTAGTAGTCCGCCGGTACGTCCAGGACGTTCTTCCCGTACAGCACGCCGTCCTCGAAGGCGGCGCGGAGGTCCATTCCCACGATCATGGGTAGGATCTCCAGCTTGACCAGCACCTTGGCGACCTCATCGGGGACCGGCTCGCCCTTGGGGACGAGGACCTTGTCCTTCTTGATGATGATCTTTCCCGCCTCGATGGCGGCGGGGATGCCAGCCTTCTGCAGCTCGCCGATGATCGGGCCTGGCTTGAACGGGGTGTCCCCCGCCTTCACCATTATGTCCTCCGGCGCTATGTCTCCGGTCTTTGCCGGGGCCGGGGTCTTGGTGGCCTCCATCTGGCGGAATAGTTTGAACGGGTTCTCGTCCGTGGTGACGATCGCGCACTGTCCGTCAACTAGCTGCTTCAGCTGCTCCAGGCCCGGCCTCTGCTTGGCGGCCTCGGTGATGGCCAGGTCCATTAGGGTGTTCCTGGTCATGTTCACATCGGCCTTACCGCGCAGCACGGCGCGCATGGAGATCATCTGGGCAGCGGGAATGCCGTGCAGATCGACGATGCCGACGACGTGGCTGTTGACCATGAGGTCAACGAGCGCTTGCACCCTCTCCCGTTTCCACTTCGCTACATGTGCCATGCTTGGATCCTCCTCAAATCACCTTCTCGGAGGGTCCCATGGTGGTCTTCACGAAAGCGGACCGGATGTTCATGGTGCCCTTTTCGAGCTTCATCCCCAATCTCTTGAAGATCAGCTCGATGTTGTCGGCTATGTCCTCTGGCGTCATGTCCGTGGTCCCGACGGCGGTGTGGAATGTCAATCTGTCCCTGCTTCTGACCGAAATAGACCTGCGTAGGTTTTCGATCATGGGCTTGGGGTCCGCTCCCGGGGGGATCGGCTTGGGCATCTTACCGCGGGGACCCAGTACGATACCCAGTCTCTTACCGATGGTGGGCATCAACGGAGCTTCCGCGATGAAATACTCGAACTCGTTAGCCATCTTCTTGGCCTGCTTCTTGTCGTCGGCGATGGTGCCAAGCTCTTCCACGGACACGACCCTGTCGGCTACGTCCCTGGCCTTAACTACCATCTCTCCGCTTCCGAAAACACAGACCTTGACGGGCTTTCCCCTTCCGTGCGGCAGAATGATGTCCTCCTGTATCCTGTTCTTGGGTATGGACATATCCACATCCTTCAGGTTGATGGACAGGTCGACCGTTTGTACAAAATTGCGCTTTGGAGAATGCTCCAAGGCTTTCTTAACGGCCGTAACGGTTGCTTTTTCTGCCAATTCAATCCCTCCTGTAGTTCCAACGAGCCAATGAAGGCTCTCCTACAGTTTGGTAAGCCCCCCTAAACACCCTGCCATTTATAAAGATATCGTAAAAGTATGGTTAAAATGTTTGAACTGAAAAGGGTTTCAGGCTTTGAGCTGGGCATCCCATTTGCCGGCCTTGATCTCCGCCTGCATGTCCCTGGGCTCCTTGCCTTCCACGGTTATACCGCAGGAGACGCAGGTGCCGATGACCTCCATGACCTGGGCCTTCATGTCGGCGCCGGTCAGGGAGTCCTGCTTCATGTGGGCGATCTTCTTGGCCTGCTCGATGGTGATGTTGCCAGCCTTCCCGGTCTTGGGGGCTCCGGCGCCCTTCTCGATCCCCAGTTCCTTGAACAGCAGGGCCGAGGTGGGCGGAGTGCCGACCTTGATCTCGAAGGTCTTGGTCTTCTGGTCGATTATGACCTTGACCGGGACCTTCATGCCGACAAATCCTCTGGTCTTCTCGTTGATCGCAGCAACGACCTGAACGACGTTGATGCCTGTCGGGCCCAAGGCGGGTCCCAGCGGCGGGCCGGGAGTGGCCTTTCCGCCATCCACTAACACTTCGATAGTCTCTGCCATTTTTTCATCTCTCCTTCTCGAGGACCCTCACGCTGTCGCCGCGGACGGTGACAGGGATGGGCACGGTGGCCTCGAAAAGCTCGACCGTGATCTCTTCCTTGCTCTCGTCGATCTTCTGCACGCGGGCCTTCTCGCCCTTGAAGGGGCCGGCGACGAGCTCCACTACATCCCCTTCCGATATACCGGACACCAGCGGCTTGGGGGTCAGGAAGTGCTCGATCTCCGTGAGATTGGTCTCCCCGTCCACAAGTCCTTTGGCCTTGCGCACTCCCCGGCAGGTCTCCCTGACCAGGTCGGTGTTCATGGCCTCCATGAATACGTAACCATCTAACTTACCAGGCGCGAGCAGGGCGAAGATGCCCTTGTCGTTCCCGATCTTGGCCTTGCCGGCCACTCCGTCCACCACGGCCCTCTCGTGACCTATGGAGGTCTTGAGGATCAGAATGGACTGCATGGTGTTGGCGAAGAACTCCATGTTCCCGCACTCCTGTCCCTCGGCGATCACCTGCATCTTGATGTGCACGCTGTCGTCCAGGCGGGCCCCGCGCGGGGATTCCGCAGAAAGGGTGATCTCCTTGCCGCCCATCCCTTCCATGCTGAACTCAACGTCGGGGACGGTAAGCTTGGCGCTCTCCCATAGCTTTCCGGAACTCTGTGACAGGACGATGTCCCACTCCGGCTCGTCCTCGGTGCCGTAGGTGATGGTCAGAACTATCCTGACCTTCATCTTGTTGGCCTGGCGCGGTTTGAGGATGAGCTTCCAGACGGCGCTGCTTCCGGCGGTCACCCTCTGGGCGTTGCTCGGCCCGGATAGGGTGAGCGGGCCGTTCCCGTACTGGGGTATCTGATTAGTTTCCTGATCGTTCATTTGCAGCCCTCCTGGAGTGGCATCAAAGGCCGAGCAATCCCGGAAGGCGGGTGACCAGAAGGTAGACGGTGAAGCCAAGTCCACCGACGATGACCAGGCCCAGACCGACGATCATCACCGTCTTGGTGTACTCGTCGTAGGTAGGCTTCCTGGCCATCTTCAGGACGCGGCCATACCTGCCCTTGCCGAGCAACTTGACCCGTTCCTCGATCCCTTTTTGGATCTCCCAGGATTTATCGACTATGTCCATTTACACGCACTCTTGGATAACGCCCTAATCCTTCCTTATAAATAATCCTTTCTTTACCGGATGAAGTCCACGGCCATCCCCTTGGGCTGGGTGTTCTCCTTCGGTCCCAATATGTACTTGGACTTGACGCCAGTGACCACGACCATGACCCGGATCTTTCCTTCCAGGGCCGGGTCCACGGACGCTCCCCAGATGATCCTGGCGTTGGGGTTGACCTTGCTCTGTATGACCTCGGCCACCTTCTCCGCCTCGCTGACGCTCATGTCCTCGCCGCCGGTGACGTTGATAAGCACGCCGTTGGCCCCGGTGATGTCCACGTCGATGAGCGGGGAGTTGATCGCCTCATCTATGGCCTGCTCGACCTTGTCGTCGCCCTCGCCCTCGCCCATACCGATCATGGCCACTCCGCCGCCCTTCATTATGGTCTTAAGGTCATTGAAGTCCAGGTTGACCAGGCCGGGGCGGGTGATCAGCTCGGTGATGCCCTTGATGGCCCGCATCAGCACCTCGTCGGCCACCTTGAAGGCGGCGTTGATGGAGTAACGGGGCACCAGGTCCAGCAGCTTATCGTTAGGGATGACTATGACCGTGTCCGCCACGGACCGCAGCCTCTCCATTCCCCACTCGGCGTTCTCCGCCCGTATGGAACCCTCGGCCTTGAACGGGGAGGTGACTATGGCGATGGTCAGCGCACCCATCTCCTTGGCCAGCTGGGCTATGTAAGGGGCGGAACCGGTGCCGGTCCCTCCTCCCAGGCCAGCGGTCACGAAGACGATATCGGCTCCCATGAGCACCTTGCGCAGGTCCTCCTCCGCTTCCCTGGCCGCTTCCTCTCCGACCTGTGGGAGCGCTCCGGCACCCAGTCCCTTAGTGCTCCTCCGCCCCAATAGGATCTTCTTGTGCGCTCGGACTATGAGAAGGTGCTGGGCGTCGGTGTTCACCGCGTACAGGTCCGCGTCCCTCAAGTTGGTCTGGTAAAGTCGGTCGATGGTGTTCGAACCGCCACCGCCGCATCCGATGATCTTGATGTTGGTCTTCAGGCTCAGCAGGATCTTCTCCAGCTCCTCGTCCTCGGCCGTCTGGGCCTTGTAAGAAGGCATGCTAGATTCGTTCGCCGGACCGGCTCTTGACATGGCGTCGCTGATGAATGATTTCATGGAGGGGCCTCGGACGGGTGCGGCTAGCTCTCAAGCCCTTAGCTGCCACTCGTCTGAGAGCTATCACGCTATGCGAACTTTAAAACATTTCGGTGCCAACAGCCTATAACAATAAAAAATATTGAATATATGTTGCGATGAATTGTAACGTCCACACGTTGATGATTTGTAATATTTGATTCCTAAAAGAATATTTAATTTGTTTGATGTATATATTAATTTACAAAATGTATTATTTACTTTACAAAAAGTAAAGTTTAATATTCAAAATGTAAGTTCAACCTTACATCAGTGAGGGCAATGAAGAACCGTCTCAGGGTCTACCGCACCATGACCAACCTGACGCAGGGGGCGTTGGCCGAAAAATTAGGGATAACCCGGCAGACGGTGATCGCCATCGAAAAGGAGAGGTACGACCCCTCTCTGGACCTGGCGTTCAAGATGGCCAAGTTCTTCCGGGTATCGATTGAGGACATATTCCAGTACGAGGGCTGAGCCCTCGCTGGAAAAAGATCAACGAATGAAGTCCAGATCGGCCTTCTTCAGCTTCTCCGCTTCGTTGGTGGCCCCGATTATCTGCTTGGACTTTACTCCGGCCACCACGACCATCACGCGTATGGTCTTCTCCAGGGTCGGGTCGACCGCCGCTCCCCAGATGATCCTGGCGTTGGGGGAAACTCTCCTCTGGACCTCTTCAGCTATGAACTCCGCGTCGGAGATGGTCATGTCCGGTCCGCCGATGACGTTCACCAGAACGCCGTTGGCGCCGCTGATGTCCACTTCCAGCAACGGAGAGCTGAGCGCGCGTTCGATAGCTTCCTTCGCTCTATCCTCCGCGTGACCGTCGCTCTCTCCCAGACCGATCATTGCCACGCCGGCGCCCTTCATGATCGTCCGCACGTCATTGAAGTCCAGGTTGACCAGGCCGGGCTTGGTTATGAGCTCGGTTATACCCTTTATCGCCTTGGTCAGAACCTCATCGGCCATCTTGAAGGCCTGGTTGAGCCCCAGGCGCGGGTACAGCTCGATGAGCTTGTCGTTCGGGATGACGATGACCGTGTCGGCGGAACTGCGCAGGCGCTGCAGTCCCCACTCAGCGTTCTCCATGCGCATCCGTCCCTCGCCCTTGAAAGGGGTGGTGGTGATGGCGATGGTGAGCGCGCCCATCTCCTTGGCGATGTTGGCCACGACGGAAGCGGAACCGGTCCCGGTGCCGCCGCCCATTCCAGCGGTCACGAAGACGATGTGCGCGTCCGTGACGGCCTTCCTGATCTCGTCCTCCGCCTCGCGAGCGGCCTGCTCGCCTACTTGTGGCAACGCACCGGCGCCAAGTCCCCGGGTGCTCCGGCGTCCCAGCAGGATCTTGTGATGAGCCCTCGTAGCCAGTAGATGCTGGGCGTCGGTGTTGGCGGCGTAGGTCTCCAGACCGGAGATGTTCTCGTCCGAGATCCGGTTTATGGTGTTGGAGCCACCGCCCCCGCAACCAATTATCTTGATGTTGGTCTTCAGTTTCTTCAGGAGCTCTATGAGCTCGGCGTCGGTGGAGTCCAACTGCTGATATCCGAAATTAGGCGCCATCTCCATCTTCGCGGGGGCGTCATCTCTAGCTAAAGCTTCCTCAACAAGTGATTTCATCGATCATCCCATCCTTTGGCCACGGCCATCTTCCGATAATGCTCCCCATATGATATTTCTATTAAATATTCTTACTCCCCAGAGCCGACGAGATAATGATATACTAAGGCCGCACAATGTTAATGATATGGTCTACCGCGTCTCCGTTACGTTCAAGGGCAAGGTGCAGGGCGTTTATTTCCGCCAGTACACCCGCCGCTGGGCGGAGATACTGTCCCTGAGCGGCTACGTCAAGAACATGCCTGACGGGACGGTCCTGGCGGTGTTCGAAGGGCAGAGACAGGCCATCCAGGAGATCATCCGCCGGCTCAAGGAGGAACATCCCGAGTCGGAGGTGACCTCGGTGGAGATCAAGGTGGAGGAGCCGCAAGGGCTCGAAGGCTTCGAGATATCGCCCTAGATATCGATACCGTACACCTTCTCTGGGTTGGTCTTGTTGACCTTCCAGAGCACCTCGGCGTCGCATCCTTTCTCAACAAGCTGGCGCATCCTCTTCGGGACGGTGGTAATGGCCAGGACCGCCCCCGGCCGGCTCAGGTCGTCCATGAAGTCCGTTTCCAACAGGAAGCGGTCACCTTTGGACAAGGCCTCCTGGACCATGTCCCTGGTGGCCAGTACCGACGGGAAAACGCCATGGTTCTCCTTCGGCAGGACCAGTGGGCCGCAGTAATGCTTGACCACCTTCTCCCTGGGAAGCCCGGCCCTGTCGGCCATCAGCGCCAGGTTCTCCAAGCTCTCCGGGGTGGCGCTCTCGGCGTGGATGACCACCGGACACGAGCATTCCTTGGCCAACCGCATTCCATATGACAGAATATCGTTCGAAGCGGTCATGATATCGTCGGACACCGGAAAGTGTGGACGACCGATCTCGCCCAGGGCCACGGCCTTTCGCTCTCTGACCAGGCGGGCGGCCAGGTCCATTCCGCCTTTCATGACCTCCGTAGCTTCATCCAAGGACATGACCTCGGCAAGTTCGAGCAGTTGCACCGGATAAGGTCCCACGGTGCAGAAGGCCACCGCCCCGGCGGAACGGGCCAGCTCCGCCATTCTCAGCGTTATGTCGTACGCCTTGCTGAAATCATCCACGCAGCGGACCGGCGTCTCGCGATAAGGCATATGGCTCACGATTAGATGTGTGCCTCCGGCCTTCAGGAAGTCCTTGACGGCCTCGACGTGGCGTCCGCCCGGTTGAAGATGGGCGTGATTGTCGAGCACCGGAAATTCGAACATCATTTCAGAAGGCCCGCCGCCTTCAGCTCCTCAGTGATATTATCGACCGCCACGCCGACGTCCTCGACGTGCTTGGCGCCGGTGCAGACCAGCTTTCCGGAGCCGAAGAGAAGGACGACGACCTTAGGCGAATCCAGGCGATATACCAGGCCGGGGAACTGCTCCGGTTCGTACTCCACCTTCTCCAGCCCCAGGGTGATGGCTATGGCATTGAGGTCTATCTCATGACCCAGGTCCGAAGAGGCCACGATGTTCTGGACCACGATCTCCGGTCTTTGCTTGATCTTGATCCCCGCCTTCTCCAGCTGTTTGGCCACCTTGGTTATGGCGATGTCCACGTCAGGCAGGGACTTGGCGCCGGTGCAGACGACCTTTCCGCTTCGAAAGAGCAGCGTCGCGGTCTTGGGGTCCTTGATCCGGTAGATCAGGCCGGGGAACCGCACCGGCTCGTAATCCGCGCCATCTATGGAAAGGGCGATGAAGGGCAGGTCGAGTTCCTCACCAAGGGTGGTGGAAGCGACGACATTTTCGATCTTGATCGTGGCCAAATGGGTCACCTTCCCGTCCTTATTTATATACCCGTTTATAAACGTTTATGGTGATGGCTCAGTTGTAGGGCCGAAGGCCTAATGCCGATCCTGCCAGACCGATAGGTTATCCGGCACTTACCTGGACCTGGCTAACCGCCAACTTTTATATATCAACAGGGATATCATCTAAACGTCAGACAAATGTATAACTTTTGTCGGACACAATATGGTCAGGGCTGAGTCATGAGCGACAGCGAGAGGATAACCGTAAGGATCCAAGCGGAGAAGCTGGGAGCACTGCAAGCGCTTGTGGATGGCGGCAAGTTCCCGACCATATCCGATGCCATCCGAGCGGCCATTGACTCCTTCATTGAGACGAACTTCACTCCCGAGCACATCCAGAGGGTCACGGTGGAACTGCCCAAGGTGAAGGTGATCGAGCTGGAGTCTCTGATCAGGGACGGCGATTCGGTCTCCATCGATGATGCCATTCGCAACGCGGTGCGGGAGTACGTCCGCATGAGGTTGGACAAGGCCATGGGCGAAATACGGTGACCTCCCGCCCGTCGCAGGAGCTGAGGGATGGGGTCGCGCTTCGAAGGGATGGATGAGCCGGAGGTCGAGCTGCATGAGCTCAACATTCTGGTCGTCGGTTGTGGCGGAGGCGGGTGCAACAGCATCCACCGTCTCAATCTTATAGGGATAGCGGCAGCCACGACCATCGCCATCAATACTGACCAGAAATCGCTGAAGGCCACCGAATGCCCGAACCGACTTCTCTTAGGGGTGGAGTACACCAAGGGACTGGGCACCGGCGGCCGCCCGGACATTGGCGAGGAGTGCGCCTTGAACGCCTCGCCCATGCTATCCAAGATATTCCAGGACGCCGACCTGGTGTTCATAGTCACCGGGCTGGGCGGCGGCACCGGGACCGGGGCGTCACCGGTCGTCGCCGACATCGCTCGCCGCTGCGGCGCCATGGTGATTTCCATCGCCACCACCCCGTTCTCCTTCGAAGGCGCCAGGCGGCGGAACATCGCCATGAAGGGTCTGAAAAGGCTGAGGGAGGCCTCCAACAGCCTCCTGGTCCTGGACAACGACCGGCTTCTGGACATCGTGGAGAACCTGCCGGTCGATCATGGACTGGCCATAATAGACCAGCTGATTTCCGAGCTCATCAAGGGCACGGTGGACATCCTGACGACGGCGTCCCTGATCAATTTGGACTTCGCCGATCTCAAGACCATCATGGAACAGGGCGGGATATCCACCATCCTATACGGCGAGAACGCCGATCCGGAGGGCGTCGTCCGAGACGCGATCAACTCACCCCTGCTCGACGTGGACATCAAAGGCGGTACTGGAGCGCTGATCCACATATCCGGGGGGAGCAACCTCACCATGAGGAGGGCCAACAAGATCGTTTCCAGCATAACCAAGATGCTGGACGATGAGGCCACCGTCAAGTTCGGGGTGCGGGTGGAGGAAGGGATGGAGGGCAACATCCGGATGATAGCCATCGTCACCGGCATCTCCGAGGTGGTCGACGGAATGCCGACCGGAGCCCCCGGGGACGACCTGGGAAAGGTGCTGGGCAAGTACGGCCCGTGATCACTTCTTCTTTATGATCTTGGCCGCGTCACCGAACACGCCCATGATGGTATGGAACTCCCAGCGGCTGGGCATGGCCCTCCCCATCATCCTTCGGAACATGATGGAGGTGCGTTCCCGGCGGAACTGGGGATAGTTGATGGCATCCAGCAGGTCATCGAAGAACTCCAGCATCTTCTCCTTCTCGTGCTCGCTGGCCTTCTTAGGCGATCCGACATGGACCTGCTTCTGGTACAGCTCGTAAAGAACGATGGTGGCGGCGTGAGATAAGTTCAATGTCGGGTAGTCCTCGTGGGACGGTATGCTCACCAGCAGATCGCATCTGGCCAGCTCGTCCTGCCGCAGTCCGGTGTCCTCCGGCCCGAAGACCACGGCCACCTTGTCCTCCACGTCCTCCAGCCGCTCGGAGAACTCCCTGGGGGTCAACGGGATGCGAATGTAGTGCTTCTCCCCGGCGGTGACGATGCCGCTCGTTCCGACCACATGGAAGCAGTCGGCGATGGCCTCCTCGAAGCTGCTGACCACCTGGGCCTCCTTCAGGATGTAACCGGCGTGCTTGGCCCGTTTGAACGCTTCGTCGGTAAGCTCGCAGGGGTTCACCATGCACAGCTCGGTGAAGCCGAAGTTGGCCATGGACCTGGCGACCGCTCCCACGTTCCCGTCGGTACGGGGTTCCACCAGCACGACCTTCACCTGAGGCATGGTATCCGGGACGGAAGACGCGTTTATCTAATTATCCTCGCCCACCGGAAAAGCATTTAGTCCTCTGTCCAGATATGACCGTCATGGGCAGGGTGGCGGTCAAGTTCGCTTACGACGGTACCCGTTTCATGGGCTCCCAGAGGCAGCCCGGAGAGCGAACGGCGGAGAGCGAGCTGCTCAAGGCCCTGCTGAAGATCGGGGCCATAACCTCCGCCGAAGAGAACCGCTTCCGGGTGGCCAGCCGCACCGACCGAGGGGTAAGCGCCCTGGGCAACGTCTTCGCGGTGGACACCGAGTTCCGGCATCAGGAGCTCCTGGCCGCCATCAACGCTTCCTGTGACGACGTGCACTGCTACGCTCTTGCCGAGGCACCAAAGAACTTCTCCCCCCGTCGCGCCCAAGGCCGATGGTACCGCTACCATCTGCCGTACCGCGGGCAGAACGTCGAGCTGATGAACGAAGGAGCAAAGGAGTTCGAGGGGGAGCGCGAGTTCCGGTTATTTTGCAAGCCCGATGGGAAGGTGACGTTAAGGACGATAGGGTCCGTAACTATTCGACATGACGGGGAGCTGATCGTCATCGACATTCGGGCCAGGGAGTTCCTGCGCAACATGGTCCGCCGGATCGTCTCCGCCCTGGACCAGCTGGGACAGGGAAGGGTGACCTTGGAGGATGTCCGGTCCGCCCTGCAAGGACGTGGTAGATCGATGGGCCTGGCGGACCCGGAAGGACTGGTGCTGATGGACATCGACCTCGAATTGGATTGGCAATATCCGCCCACGGGAAGGATGGCCGCGGCGATAGCCGAAGAGGCGCACAAGGCCCGGGTGCACCTGCGCTTCGAGGAGGCGCTTCAGGAAAAAGCACGGCTGGCCTCCAGGCCCCCGGGTGATGATATTTAACCGTGACGGTAGCATGCTCCAGCCCGATTCTTATATGCCGGCGTAGCTCGAAGACCTGTTCCCAAAGGTGGGGAGAAGGTCTGTGGGGATCGAGGGGGCGGTGGGGCTCCCTCGGCATCCCTTTTTTATACGGTAGACGATGGCCTAGGGATGTTGATCGCTTTGACCGGCACTCCCGGAACGGGCAAGAGCTCCGTGTCGCTCGGACTGCAGGCCAAGGGCTGGTGCATCCTGGAGGTCAATGACCTGGCCAAGAGGCACGGTTTGCTCAAGAGCAAGGACCCGACCAGGGACAGCTATGACCTGGACCTGGACGAGCTGCAGGAGGCCCTGGAGAAGGAATCCTTCAGCGACGGAGTGCTGGTCGGTCACCTGTCCCACCTTCTGGACGTGGACCAGGTGATTGTGCTCCGCTGCCACCCGCAGGTCCTGGCCAAGCGGCTGGAGACCAGGAAATGGCCTCTGACCAAGATCAGGGAGAACGCACTGGCCGAATCGCTGGACATCATTCTGGCCGAGGCGGTCGATTCCGAGGTCCCGGTATTCGAGATCAACACCACCGAGATGTCGCTTCCTGAAACGGAAGAGGCGGTGCTTTCCATACTGGCCGGGGAAAAGGAAAAGTACGCCATAGGAAATATCGACTGGAGCGAGGAGGCGTTGAAATGGTCCTAGATTCCCATCGTGGCAAGGTCGACTTCCTAATGGACCCGGTGGCCAAGGCCATGATCAAGGTCCATCCCAATCACATATCGTTCATGGCCCTGGCCCTGGCCGCCGTGGCCGGGGTGATGCTGTACTTCTCGTTCGATAATTGGGTGCTTCTCCCGATATCCGCCGTGGTGGTCCTGGTAAGTGGGTTCTTCGACGGCCTGGATGGGAAGGTTGCCCGTCTGGCCGGCATTGCCGACCGCCGCGGGGACTTCCTGGACCACGTGCTCGATCGATACGCCGACATGCTGATGATCGGCGGGGTCGCCGTGAGCGCCTGGTGCTCTCCGTACCTGGGAATGATGGCCTTGGTCGGGGTGTTGCTCACCAGCTACATGGGCACCCAGGCCCAGGCGGTGGGCGCCAAGCGCATGTACGCCGGGATCCTCGGCCGGGCCGATCGCATCGTTCTCTCCTTCCTCATCCCGCTGGTGCAGATGGTCATGGTGCTACTAGGTCACCCGGACCTCGAGCTGTTCGGTATCCAGTTCAATGCCTTTGAGGTCATGATGTTGTGGTTCGCCGTGGTGGGCAACCTCACCGCCTTGCAGAGGGCGGTGCTGACCTACGACTGGCTCAGGAAGGCTTAGTGGTCTTGTCCGCCTTCTTGTCCCGGTTCCGGTCGTAGGAGCGGATCCGGTAGTAGGTTAGCGGATGGTTCACCCTTCTCCCGTTGCATAGCTCGTCCGGTTCGAAACAGACCCCGTTGGTGCGCATGGTGGCGCACTCCGGCGGGGTGTACTTCTTCCCATAGCCGTCCCCGGTTATGTGACGGACCTGGTAAGCGGTCTTGGATTGATCGAAGTCCGGGGAGGAGCAGAACAGTTTGATGATGTCGTCCACCGGCATGCCGATGAAGCTAAGGAAACTGGCTAACGCGAAACGGCCGGCGTGAGGCATGTTCTGTCCCGCTTGGGCGGTGGCCACCAGCTTCTTCATGCAGGGCGGGAACTTGATTATGCTGACCGTCCCGAACCCCTCGTCCCGGTATTTCTCCTTGTAGGCCTCCAGGGCCACGATTACCTCTTCCAGGTCCGATCTCACCGCCTCCAGAAGTTCGTCGTTCACCGGCAGCGGCAGCTCGTCCTCGATCCTCTCGTCCAGAGCCTGTTCCAGCACCCGGACGAACTTGTTCTTCTCCAGAAGCACGAAACCTCTTCGCATGTCCTGGTTGACCAGCTTCCACTCCGGACCGCGCAGTCCCGAGGTATAGCTGAGAAAATCGGTGAAGTGCATGCTCAGGGTGCCGTCCTCCAACGACGCCTCGACCTCCAGCTCTCTGGCCAACGCTATGATCGTGGCCAGGTCCTTCTTCTTCAGGCGCTCATTGAAGGTCTTCGCCTCCGCCAGGGCGTAGCGACGGACCAGCGCCTCGTCCCCGATGCAGGACACCAGGATGCGGGCGTAAGGGTAGCTCAGGATCTCCTGCACCGCCTCGTCCTCGGAGGTGACGGGGTTATTAGGGACGGCGAGCTCGCTCAGGGCGGTGAGCACCCGGGACCGGCCTCTCCTCCTGGCCTCGGCTGTGATGGTATGGCCGATCAGGTCCTCCAGGCCCAGCTGCCGCTCCTTGACGAACTGGGTGGCTTCCCTCAGGAAAGGATACAGGGCTAGGTCTCGAAATTCCATCGGCTACACCGCATCGGTTTGCCTGATAATTAGTGTTCGGGACGGTCGAAGCTCAGGAAGGGGAGCACGGCATCGGCCACCTGGGGATCGTCCAAGGCCTTTCGGAGATCGTCAAGGCCCTTCATGGGGCGGGCCAGGAAGAGGCGGGTGGCCCGCTTCCTGCCCAGTCCCGGGAGCGCTTCCAGGGAAGTGATGTGACATTCGTTCACCGGGAGCGGATACACCACCGCGCTTATGCTGCGGAAGCCATGACCGACCACCGCCACATCGTAGAACCTCTCCAGATCGACGGGGTGAGGGATCCCGACCAGCAGCGGATACGTTCCTATCTGCCTTCCGAAGGTCACCTTGCCCTCGCGCATCTCGGTGTACACCGAACGAAGCACCGTTCCCACCGGCACCAGGCGCTCCAGCAGGGGGCGGTCTATCTCCTCCCTGATCCGGTCCTTGAAGTGCAGGAACTCGGTATGGCTGACGGTCGGCGCGAACTCTCGGCGCACCGGCATGACCTGGCGTATGTTTATCCGGCGCAGGAGAAGTCCCTCGTCCAGGATGTTCTTCAGGAAGCGGAAGTTGAGGTCCAGCGTCTCCCGCCTCTCCCCCTCCAGCCCCACCAGGACGTTGATGCCTGGTAGAAGATTGGGAAGTCCGTTGTCACCGCGCCCACCGCCCGCCCTGTTTATGGCCCGGACGGACCACATAACCTCCTCCGGGGTGGCGTTCAGGTTGTTAATCCTCCCAACCTCCGGATCGGCGGTCTCCATGCCCAGGGCCAGGACGTTTCCGGGCGTGCAGTGCTTTACCAGCGAAATCAGTATCCTTTCCGTCTCCGCGGGGTGGCGGGCCATGACCGCCGGGTTGGCGTTGTCCACGTGCAGAACGTTCGGGGACAGGGCGGACATGCCGGAGAGCAAAGATTCCAGGGCCTCCGGGTTCGGCCTCGGGCAGTCGGTGCCGTCCAGTTCGGCCTTGTAGGAAATGATGCAGGTCTGCGAGCCCAGGCGGAAGTTGACCACGCCGCGTTCCCGGAGGGCGCCAGCTTCCGCCACTATCGCCTCCGGCTCC
>Ga0116170_10002828_pt1 | contig 16502 bp, 13 predicted proteins | sample AD_JPNHW1_MetaG_FD_89797 | JGI IMG/M metagenome (GOLD analysis project Ga0116170, IMG submission 89797) | Active sludge microbial communities of municipal wastewater-treating anaerobic digesters from Japan - AD_JPNHW1_MetaG | ecosystem: Engineered > Bioreactor > Anaerobic > Digestate | place...
CCGGCCCCTTCATTTGAGCCGGCCCCTTCATTTGAGCCGGCCCCTTCATTTGAGCCGGCCCCTTCATTTGAGCCGGCCCCTTCGATAGTGGCTTTCAGAAACTCTGGGGACATAAGTTTTCGCATTTTTATTTCTCCATTTCAGTCTTTTACGAAACTCGCAATTATGAAATTGGCAGCGTCTCTTCTCACGTTATCACTCTCAAATCGTTGCATTAACGTGAGGATTAAATTAGGAAAGCCGCCCGCGCATTCTAAGTAAGCAGAGTTTATACCGGAAAATATAGCTGCTGCCTGTTTAGAATGATTTTCACGCCTGTCTCGCTGCAGAGATAGCGCTTTATTTACACTCTCATAGTTTTTAGCGCATATTTTAACAGCCGATCCAACGTAAAGCCATTGTTTAAGCCTTATCATTTAAGTAAACTCCTGTTAAGTAAGTATTTATCTTATAACATGTTTTGTTGATAAAGCGATACTTTGTTGATAAAGCGATACTTTGTCGACAAAGCTAGGCAATAGCGTTATAATAATTGCATGGCAAACGATAACAAGACACCTAAAGAAGTAACGGAAGTCAAAGGCATTATCTCTCGCCGGTTAGATGCGCTAAAAGACACTAAGCGCGTTCTGACTATGAATAAGGGCGATTATAATTTAACGCTTAAAAATTTCTCAGATTCAGTCGCGAGCTTTTCTGAAATGGCGCAAAGCTCAGAAGGCAGATTATTAAAAAGCGAAATAGAAAATTTGCAGCTTACAAAGCTACAGCCTATCCCGCCAGAATTAATCTCCGGCCAGGAAAGCGTAGCTATGATGCATAATAAATTTAAAGCTTTGACTGGCGCCATTTTCGGCAGTGATAATTTGCCAGATATTTTTGCCGGCATAATAAAGCAAGGCTGTGACAGCGTTGCGGCCGAAGCCAATGCTTTAATATCTGAAATGGCTGATATGACAGCTTTTTTTAAAACTCATGTAGACGAGATATGTGGCTACTTAGATAATATTAATTCAGGCAATGCCATAAGCATGGTTAGCAAAATCTTAAATAGCGCTAACGAGATAAATAGCGTATCTCAGAACATGTATTTGAGCTTAGTAAAAACTTTTAATAACGCTAAGAGCGTGAACGGCTTTTCTGATACTGCATTAGATAATATAATGCAGCAGGCCGATAGCCTAATTAATATGCTAGGGACCGAGTCTGGCAAGAACCCCGCTATGTCATCAGTTAATTTTCGCAATTACGCAGACAACTTGGCCGATATAAATTATAAGGCTAATAACTTAGTCGCGTATGGTGAAGCTTTGCCGGGCATGCCGGATGCGTTATCTAACATAGACATAAATAAAATCTACAACGACAATTTTTCGAATATTTTAAGCAGCGGAAATAGCCTAATTAGCATGGCTAAAAACGCTGTAAATGCAGCCGAGCATAACAACGCGCAAGCATTGGTCCAAAGCGTCCAAAGCATAATCGCGCAGGCAAGCTTTATTAAAGGACAATTAGGGCAATTAAAAAAGCGCAATATCAAAAACATAATCGCTACTGGAAGTGAGTTGCTAAATAATTTTAATGCTTTGGCCGCCACGGCCGAGAATTTTGCCAAGAACTTTCCCAATGAGGCTATGCGCATATTTGAAAATGACATTAATACGATAATAAACGTAACGAATAATTTAGCTAAAAGCTTTACTAGTCTAAATCGCAAGAAGCCGCCTACTTCAGAAGAAATGCGAAAAATAGCCGATCGCTTGGAAGACAAAAACACGCAAGTCGCGTTGCATGTTGGAGAGCTTATCATGGGCGTCAATGGCTTCTCAGCTCCGATTTCTCAGCAAGCAGTTTCGGCAATTGCCGCGTTAAAAGCCACGGCTCCGACGCCGTTAGATGCTTTAGCGCGTGGCAATGTTTTGACTTTCACAAAAACTGTCGATAATCCAGCTATGCTTACTCGAATAGGCCAGACACAAGAAGCTTTACGCGAAGTCATGGCCATGAAAGATATAACGTCTCAAGAATTAAGCATGCTGACGACGCTTTTGGATTTCGTGAACGGAGAGTACGAACGCGAGCTTATGCTTAATTTTGTATCTGATTTAGACTTGCAAAACGGCCTGGCTATTACGAGTATCGATAAATATATTGACGAGATATTATCACCGAAGCAGCGCCTATTGGATGAATACGAGAAAGTAAAAGCAGCCAGGAGTAAATAAAAAAAATGCCTAATAACGGAGCCGACTTATGCCTGATATAAATATTATGCGCATTGACCCTGTCACACGCCGCGTGACCTGGGGGTGGAATTTATTGCCCGCTAGAAATTCTGGCATTGAGCTCTTAGTGCAGCTCACAGCCAAGACGATCTTAACGACTTCCGGGCAAGATTATCTTAGACCCGAATACGGTGGCAGCATTTTATCACTCACAGGCCGCAGCTTAAATTCAAACGATATTCCCAGGCTAAATGCTGATATAGCATATATCGTAAGAAAATCAGAAGAGCAAATACTGCGTGAGCAAGTTGATAAGATTATAAAAGCAAGCGAGCGTCTTAAAAAAATCACGCTGCTAGGTATCGATATAAGTTTAGTCACTGGCGTCGTGAGAATTGATATCTTAGTTGAAAACGAGTCCGGTGAAGCTGATCGCTTTAACTTTGATTCGTCTGTTAGAAATTAATTATGCAAGCAGCCAAAGCAAAAATAAATTATACGTGTAGCACGATTGCGGCCGCCAATTACGTGATCAAAAGCTTTAAAAAAGCCAATGCCAAACTAAGTAAAGGCAAGCTTAATAATGTATTAGCATATGCTTACATAAAGCATGTGCTTGAAACAGGGAACGCTTTGACTTGCGAGAATTTAATGCTTATGCATTTCGGTCTTGTATTCGAGTCGCTGTATAAAATATTTGAGAACTTAAGCTGCAGCGAGGACATAGGTCCTAGGAATTATACCGAGACTGAGATCGAACTCGGTATAAAGCTACGAGAGCGCGTGCTGGACAAAGAGATAAGCAATGAGGGCGCGTTAACTTATGTAAAGGCTTTGTTAGACAACGCAGTCGCTTTATTTTTAGATAAAACCGATCAAGAGAGCGCGCAAGTTATATTGGCTAAAAATAATCTATGGCACTACTTAGCATATGTAAACTGCGGCGGACCGCACTTAGTGCAAGATTTTGCTGAAATCGAACCTGCTTTTATTTATTCGATTAAGGGCAAGTTAAGCTTGACTTGATTTAGGTTGGCCTGATTCTTGGCTTCGATTAGCTTTATGCAGCCATCTTCTGGGCATAGCTCGTGGTCCGATTCCCATACTTTGTGCATGAAATACTCCCAGCGATTGCAGCTTAAGCAGCCCCGCGCACGAGGCTTGCCTAAGTTATCAGCTTTGCCGGCAGCATTTTTCTTTTTAGCCATCGCTTTGTACAGTTCCTTTGTTTATTAAGTCTAGCAGCTTATCTCCCAAATCTCACAGCCATGCTTATATCGTTTGCGAGTTTTTCACGTAGCATGTCAATAATACCTCCCGGATTCTAAGCGATAGCGCAAAAGCTTATCAGCGATGCGAGTTTTTAATTGCGAAATGCGGCTGGGGCTAATGCCAAGCTTATTAGCGATTTCTCCCGGGCCTAAAATCTCTTTGTCGTTCATGCCATATAGATATTCGAGTATCTCGCGATCTCGGCCTTCTAGCTCTCCCCATAAAAGCCAAAGCGTGTCTTCGTATGTCGTATGAGACTTATGAAAGTCGTCGGCAGCAAAGCCAGCGCTTAAGTCTTGCCGATTCTCTTTGTTTAAAAGCTTCACGTCGGTTAAGGCAATGCCAGTATGATCGGCGATCTCCTGCTCGTTTGGATCTCGGCCTAGGTTTTCGTGTAATTCTGTCTTGGCACGGTTAATAGCGCCAATATGCACGATGCGGCTCTCGGGAATCTTGCCGATATTCTGATGTTGATAGACGTAACGATTCAAAGGCTTTAGCTGCCATGTTAAGTACGTATTTAACTGCGTTTGTTCTGGGTTATATTTATCAAAGCTTTTAATAGCTAAGTTCGTGGCATGAGCTTCTAATGCGCTTCTAGGGATATTATTCGTGCTGAGCTTATTTACCTGACTTTGAATAATAGGATTGACTTGTTTAATTAGCGCCTCTAAATTAGCGTCGGTTTTGTTATTACGCCACTCCTGCCATAATTGAATGTCTTTCGAGTAATCTGTCATTTTTTATCCTAAATAATATTTATTCGGGTCTATTCTTTGAAGATCCGAGAGCCTCTCTTTTGGAATATTTTCGCTATAGTCCTGCATAGCTACATCCTGAAAGGTTCTGCGCTCTCCAGTTCTGTTTCTTAGTGCCTTGAATATCTCCGTCAACGCCGGGTCATTTAGCTTATTTATCATAACGGATTCCAGCCTTGGAATATCTGCCGACATATGTGAGGACCAACGGTCTTCCGTGCCCGGTATGCCCCTTAGCTTATTATACACAGACGCAAGCCCAGCACCTAGGCCTCCACCAATTACTGGAGCTAGTAGAGACATCTCCATTGCTAATTGTCCAGCGTTGTCGCTTAGGTTTTTGCCATGCTTTCCAAGAGCGTAAATGCCAGCCAATCCTGCGGCGCCGCCTAATAGGCCTCCGATAGTCAGGCCGCCTTTTACGTTGGTCACGCCATCTATGTTCTTCTCCATTGCCTCGGCTTCTAATATTTCATGCGCGGCCACAGCATCATATACTTTTTCTTCTATGTCAGGGGAGAGCTTGCGCATATATTTTGCTGAATTGTTAGACAGGCCTTCTATAAGTTCTTTTCCAGTATAACCCGACATATTTACACTGGGAGTGAGCTTATAGTCAATAGTATCTGGCCTGATTGTATTAATAGCTTTTGCGACAAGCGCCAACGCAGATGAGCCTTTAGGAGTTGTATTCGGTCCTATAGTATTATCAAATGGCCACCAGCTTTTGTCTACTAGTCTGCCGGATTTTCTGTATTCTTTTATCTTTCTATCTATAGCAGCCTGTAATTCTTTGGAGGATTCACTGTCTTCGATGGCCTCGCTCATGCTGCCTGGAGTGTAGCTACCATGCTTAGCAAGGCCATAGGTGCCAGGCATAGCTAATGCAAGCTTTTGCATTGATTTATGTTTTACGCTGTCAGCAAGCTTTTCCAGCAGCATTTATCACGCCTTTCTGAGTTTAGCCATGAAATGCCAGTACCCGGTAGTACTCTCCACTCCTGACATTGTGGCACTGTCAAATATTAAATTACCCCAGTCGGATAACCCTCCAAGTACGCTTACGGTCCCGGGCTCGTCTACAGCCAGTCCCCATACACTTCTAGAACCATCTAAAGTGCTATCCGCAGTTCTTACCCAGGACTGCTCTCCGTTAGACAGCCATTTGGCCACAAATAACCCTGTATTTCCAGATAGATGATTTTCTATATGGGTAGTCCCTACCACCGTTTCTCCGGAATATGTATTGGTCAGAAATACATTCCCAACCGAAGATAATGCTACTCTGGGGTGGTACCATGCAGACACAGTGTCCGTGCCATCTGTACTTTTAATAAATACAGTAGTACCATCGCTAGCTATTTTTATAACAAAGCGGACTGGTAGGGGATCGCCATTAAAAAGGACTGGAGTATAGAAACGCCTTCCGCCACATATAGCCATGTCCCCGGAATCGTTTATATCTGCATATATGACATCCAGACCACTATCTACAACTGGCTGGGACTGATTAGCCCAGCTTACAGACATGTTAGGAGCTAATTTTATAGCAAATATGCAGCTATTAGTGTCTACGCTATTTGCAAACGTATGTCCTGCCAGGCTGGCGCCGCTGCCGTAAAAAAATCCAGCCATATATGTGTTACCTAGTGAGTCGATTTTGCTCTTACTAATTGTAATATTCCCGCTTCCAATTATGGAGGATGCTTCGTGCATGCCCTGAGCGTCTATTCTAACCAAATAGTAGCTGTCTGGTGTTGGGGTGGCAATTAATGTTTCTCCTCGGTAGGTGATAGGGCCCGTTGAAGTGGATGGTGTCTTCACTATTATCTGCAATCCTCCAGTATTAGTAGCGCAGGCGCTCTTGATAGCTAATCCGTAAGACGTTACTCTATGCGCCCACGCTATATCCCCATTTAGCAACTTTGTTACAAGTAGTCCGGGGCCCGCACAGTTTAATGTTGAATAGGTTGCGAAGTTGATTATATTAAGAGAGGAGACTGAAGAAGCTCCTGCCAGATATAGCACCCCGTCTTGAGCGCGAGCTACTAACGTAGTCCCCGCTACTGACTCATCCCAAGTCGTAGATTTAATTTCCACTTTTATACTGGCAGCGTCAGCTCGACCTGGTGTTATAGAGTTGCAATAATGCTGCAAAAACCCGCCATTCGTGGCAGAGAAAGATCTGCAGGTCTCTCCTCCGGATAAATGTAGGAAGTCAGACATATTAGCGGCTGTGTATCCGCCAGTCCACGCGGACCAATAGTTCCTGGAAATAGCATTTCCGTTTTTTCCCAGTAGCAGATTGCCATTATGTTTACAGACGCTTTTCATATTAATAATCTCCGTTTTATTCGTGCAGATCGCCGATGACGCCGTAAATCGTCTTTACGTAATTTAGAATCGGCTCTTGCCTGATATTACTTAATTGCATTGCATTCATATTTATATCATAGCCGTCTAAGTAATAATTATCAAATGCTTCTGACGTATAAATTATTACGCCTTCAGAATCTTGCTGCAAAGCATTAGCGCTATATAACCCCTGCATTACGTCAGCTTCGGTATCAAAATAGCGCTGTGTAGCTGCTTCTGCCATGTAAGTTTTTATGGCCGTGCTATTATACTTCTCGAAAATATCTAAATAGGCTTCGTAAACGCTGCCGGCTTTGGCCGCACTATCACTCATGCTCGTGCAGCCGAAATAAGCTTTATATACTTCGTGGATTTTGCTCGTCTCGTAAGTGCTATCATACCAATGAGGATGCCTGAATTTCGTATTGCTATCTAAATATTCTACAGACGAGCCTGTGACATTCGTGCCATGTGCGCCTGAGTTATTTACGATGTGTGCTATGCTTTCGATTTTAAATATCAACGGCGTGTGCTTATCGAATAAAACAGCACGCTGGCCTGGCACTAACTGCGGTGAGAACGGCATGCTTATACTTATATTCGTATGTGCGTTACGCAGCTTATAATAAAAATGCTCAGCCAAGTCTTGATTAACATTTCCGAAATTAGCGATTAACAAATAATTTGCTGGTGACGGCGTAAAATACGGCCGACTGCCTATATACTCTTCGCCTTCAATCGTGTAGCCCTGCGTCTGTTTGGCAAGCACTTCGGCAGTCAAGCTTTTCATAGCGCCTAGTACATTAGGGAACATGGCTATGTCAGTTACACCCATTGCTCGCTGCTGTATGATATTACCGCGATTATCATGCTTCGGTGACTCTAATACTACGCGTGTGATTTTATTCCCGAAATTATCTGAGAAGTTTATACCTATTTGCTCAGTTGGGAATATCATATTGCAGGCTGGTATGTCGCTAGTCAGTAAATCAGGCGCAATTAATAGCGCCCCACGAGCCAGGCCTGGGATCTCGGTAAACTCAGAAAAGTATAAGCTGGCAAGCGTCTCTAACATAGAGCTCAACGGCGAAACGCCGCCATGCTCGGCTTCTAGTATCTGCTTCAGCATTTTTATAAAAGCCGTTTTTTCCGGACTGCTGTCACCCCAGCTTGCTACGTAATTGGCCCAGGTAGCTGGGAATTCGTTAATAAATATATCCGGCTGCATTTTGAGTCTGTGCGCATATGCCAGTTCGTAAAACTTGCTTGTGCTGCTCATAGCTGTGCCAATTAACTTATCACTAGTACTTTTTATTACGTTGGGGTTGGTCAGCGAGCGGCTAATCGGTTGCGATGACTGGCTGCATAATTTCACCATTTCGTTAGGAATATTAGATACTGGGCTTGCGGCGTCAGCTATGATTTTAATTACAGTTTTGGCTATTTTCCCTAAAGTGCTGCTGCTATCTTCAGAGTTTGGTACCTCGGCATACGGACTTGCTAACGGTTGTGCGTCTGGTGAGAGCTGCCCTGGCTCTGTTCTGGTAGGCTCTTGCTGGAACGAGCCCAATGCGCTTCTGCCTTCGCCAAGGCCTATTATGCCATTCGCGCTACTAGAGCTGGTCTCAAATTTAAGTGCAGAAGCTACCAGCAAATTATTTAAAATGCTTGCTCGGCCATATGCTATTAGCGTGTAACGACGATCACCGCCGTTTATGCTTATATTTTTTCCGTTAACGCTGCCAAAGAACAAAAGCTTATAAGCTTCTTTTATACCTGTTTTCTTGAAAAACAAATGTACTAATGCCCCGTTAGGCAGCTTATTAAACTCTTTCGATGGGAATAACTCAAACGACGCTGTTGCTATCATGCCTTTGTAATTTATATTTGCGTTTATAAATGGCACTTTGATGCCTTCGATATATAATTTAAACTTAACCCCGTCGTTGGTCACTTGCATTGTTACACGCCTTTGTTATTAAACGCATCGGACAGCTGTTTAGAAATAGCATTTAAAGCTTGCCCGGATAATTTTAGCGTGTTTTTAACGCCGACGTCAATCCTTCTGGCGCTATTTGTGTAAGTCTTTTCTTTGTCATTTGTAAATTCGCCTGTTTGGGCGGCTACGTTTGTAAGAATGGGCATTGCGTTATTTGCTATTGCAGCGAAATCAGCAGCTGTCTTAGGCTGTGTATTAATTAAATTTTTTAGCTGCGCTAAATTAATCGTTTGATCGGCAGCGAATGCCCTGGCGTCTTTTGTTATATTATCATAAAGGCTTTTGCTGTCAGTTATAACTGCGTCGGCACTGGTGGCGCCTGTGCTAAATATCTTAAGAGAGTCAGCGGGCAATAATGGCACAGCATTTTCGTAGCGATTATAAGGCTTGTTAGCGCCTTTGCCAAACACTTCCTGGCCTTCAGGAGCTGTGCTTTTAGTAACTAATAAGTTTTTCTCTTTGCGATTATCGTTAGCTGTGTTTTGTAACCGCTCTAAGTCTGCGTCGCTATGAACTAACGATCGAGATAATCGTACTTGCTGCTGTAAATTAGCATTCGGTGTTTTTTTCAAATCTTCTCGGGCAATTTTAGTATTGCCTGAGTTTCCTGTACTTAGATTGGCATTATTATCCGGAGTTATAATCTTACGATTATCTAAATAATTTGCGTCGTTAAGCATTTCTTCTTGCCAGGTAAGATTTGCTTTCTTGTCCGTGTTAGTACCAGGCACGCCGCGGGCGCCAGAGCCATTAGCATCTTTCGAGATATTATCAATAAGCTTTTTTGTATTATCGTCGAATTCAGTCTGCGTAGTCGACATAGGGGCGCTTTTAGACAAATCTTTTACGCTGTTATCACGATACTCGGGATTTTTATATTCCCCGATATGTATTTTTTGCAAGCTCACAAAATCGATATTATACTGCACGACGCCGTCGAAATTGCCATCGCCGTTTACACCGAATTTTAAGATTAAAATATCGTAGATCGTATCAGCGATAGTTAAGAATGCCCGAATCTTATTCTCGACGGCCTTGCTGCCTCGCAAATAATTATCGTAAAAATAATCGAAGTCATGCCACCATTGCTGATTATACGTATTTAGCATATGGCCAGTTATGTTCATAATAACTGGAGATTTGCCGGAGAAATATATCTTGTAATCGTCAGTTACGCTTTGAGAAATTTGATAGCGTTCTGAATTGACTTCGGCGAAACGCTCGACGACGAAATTATCGATGTAATCGATTTTTGCAGCTACTAAACGCTCCCAAGCTTTTACGGCCGCGTCAGTGCGTTTGTCTTTAAAAACTTCGTCTAATATAAGCTTAATTGCTGCCGGCGCACCATCGTGCTTTAATTGCTCACCAAACGGATGTTTATTTGGCATGGCGTTTTTGATAAGCTTATTCGTTATTTTCTTAACTTGCGCCATATCAGCATAATTGTTAATGCTATTATTAAATTGCCTGGAATCGATCTCTACTATACGCGGTACTTTGCCGTCTTTCATATTCGGGACTATTACGTTACTCGGGTTAAAGCTTACCCAATTATTAACTGACCCTTTGCCATTTGACGCATTCCCACCCCCGAGAGCATCGGTAAATGGATCGGCCCCAGTGCTGCCATTTCTACTATAAGCGGCATTTTCTGAAGCGCTAACCTGATGCACTAAATTATCTCTTGGTGCTATGTCTGGATTGTTATTAGCAGGGACGTGATCACTGGCCAAGTTTCCGGCTCTGGCCTTTATCTCTGCGCGAGTCAAGTATTCGGTGTTAGACACTTTACCAGTTGCCAGATCTAAATCATAAGACACTACTCGTTTGTCGTCCCCATTTCCGTCTCCATGAACGTCATCCATCCATCTCGTCTGGGACATAGATTCTGCCGCAGCTATTACTTTGACTTTGGTATCTTTGGTCATTGCGTCCAGTATGGCCCTGTTGTCAGCGCTCTCGATATGATTTCTTTCGGAAGGGCTTGAATAAATATCTCCTCCCCAAAGAATATGCTGCTTTATCTCAGGATCTGTACTAATGACTCCGCCCAGAGTCTCACGGCGTGTCACTCGATCGCTCACAGCGGCTTCTGGTATTTTCCCGCTGCTAAAATACTGCTTGGCCTCTGCGAGATCCATAGTAGTATAAATGTCTGTAGCACGCCCTATAGCATGAGAGTCTTTCGACGTTCCTGTTTTCCCGTTAGGATACGTTACTTTTTGCCCAGGGACTCTCAGTCCTGACTCAAGCACTATCACTTGGTTGGTCTTATCTGCCGTAAGTAACAAGCTATCAGCAAAGCTCTCCGCCATGTAGTAGCTTCCACCGTTAGTTGCTTCTTGATAAGGCATGTTATGAAAAGCTATCTTGCCAGCATATTTACCTGATAAGACATTTACCATTTTAACAGATTCAAGTGCTTTTTTTTCGTTAGCCATAATTAATTATCCTCTGTTTTCAAAAGCGTCGTAAGCACTGGCTTCCACCTTCTTGGGGCTTTCACCAGTCGGGGTAGGCGCTGGCATCTTGCCTGTTACTATTGCAGTAGTCAGATTATTAGCAGCAGTAGTCATTTTGTCGATGCTTGTGTCTAGCTTAGATAATATATTTATCTGTGACGAAGCCAAGTCTTCTGCTGTCTGCTTTCCCATTTCAGATATATTGCTATTAAATACGTTGGCACTGATATTAGATAATATTTTACCAGCGTTGCTTGCATAAGATAAACTGCCTTCCATCCCAGACGTAGACGCTAATAAAATATCTTTTTGTGTGCTGCTTAATTTATTAGCTGCTTTGATCTTCTCACGGGCCTGGGCTATCGTCCAATTATTATTTTTAGCAGACTCGCCTAATAGCTCCCCGGCATTCATAGTACTGTGAATTTCGTTAAGACCTGCTGCTACGTTTAAGTCTTTGATATTTTCGAAATTATTCTTTGCCATGGTGCTTATGCGAAGTCTATCCGGCTCACTTAGGCCGCCACTGACGAAAGATTTTAAATAAGCGTTAACCGTCCCTGCGTCGTCACCCAACACAGTGCTTTTATTTCGTGTGAAAAGCTTGATGCTTTCCGCAGCCACTAAATGCGGTGCCGATATGCCAATATTGCTCAGACTTTTAGAGACGCTAGTAACGGCGTCTGCATTGAGTCGCATATTGCCGTTTGAATCTATTAAAGCGTTGTTTAGTAAAGCAACAGCGTCGTCGTCCAGGCCTGCTGCTTTGCCAAGGCTCAAAGCTTTATTTAAGCCTTCTCCGCTTCGTAATGCATTAAACACGGCAAACATTGGTATTGCATTATCAGCTGTGATTATCTTCCCAGCTTTTTCCGGCATACCCAGCCCTTCACTTAATATAGTATTTGCTGTGCCTAGTTCTGCAGTGATATTATCACCAAGTGCAGTAAAGCTATTTCGGCCGCTGGAATTAGTAGCGTAGTCTGAGAAGTTGCTAAATAACGTGTTATTCTCGGTATCGGTGACGCGTATTTTATCAAACCCAAAACCATTATTTAAATACGTAATAAGCGCTGATTTTCTTCCGTTGTCTAACTCGGCCGCCCCCATACGAATACGCCTTAACAGCTTCTCTTCGTCAGAGCCTACTTTTACGCCGGCGCCTTTTTTACCGGACGCGGCCTTTATGGCAGATAGCGCGTCATACATGGCTTTTTCAGGGGATTCTGCGTCTGCGTACTTAGTTCCTGCCAGTAACGAATTTGAGTTTTTGCTTAAGGCTCCAGCCAAGCCATATGCAGTGTTGCCAAGCATGCCAGGAACTGCTACAGACATTGAGTTGTCCCCCCTGGCCAAATGCGCCTGTGTCATGTCTCTGGCAAAACTAGCTGCAAATCGTTTTTCTCCGGCCGTAGCCTTAGCATAGTACCCTTCTAACGATGCTGTCTCTATGTCATTACGTTTTACGCTTCCCATCGCCATCATATCGGCGTATGAGCTGGCAGAAACGCTTCTTAACTTATCTACCGAAGTAACTACGCCCATAGTGTCTCGCAGTATTTGCCGCTGAGTGAGGCCTTGATCTGGAGACAGATAAGCGTTGCTATATGCATCCCATAGTGAGTAGGCCCCAGTAACTGCGGCATATCCTGCGGCCACTGGCGCTGTTAGCACACCCAAAGTGCCTAGAGTTAAAACACCGGCGGCAGTTAATGCCCCGCCAGATAGCCTGCCAAGGAACTCAGCATTATTATCACTGTAACCACTAGCTTTTAGCTTATCAGTAATGAGTTCTTTACCTAAATAGGACCCTGTGGCGCCGACGACGCTACCAACTCCTATCCCTACAAGCCCTATAGGAGAAAGGGCAGCTTTCCCAGCAAGAGCTAATGCTGACAGCCCGGCTGCATAGCTACCAGCACCCGCAGCCATAGCTAAGCCATCACTTTCGATGCCCATGCGATTACCGATGCCTGTGAAAAAATTAGCATTAGATGCGACGCCGGCTACGAAGCCGGCTCCCATGCCAATTGCTGCCCCCCAACTGCCGCCTTTTAAAAAGCCAGCGCCCCCACCGGCAGCCATCATAGTGCCTATTTCTAATGCAGCCGTATAGCGTCCTGTGTAATCGCTTATGCCAGTAAAGCGATCTGAGACATAGCTTTTGTAAAATTCGCTATTATTTTTTTCCAGGTAATTTGACAATTGCTGTTGCTTACGTTCAAAATACTCGTAATTAGCTTCTTGAGAACGTGTATCAGCCGTAGTGATTTTAGCTAAGTTTAAAGCACTGACGGGGTCAAGGCCCATTTCACGAAAGCGCTGCTCGTATAAATCTAAGTTGCCTTTATAGCCTCGCATACGGCCTACAGCGCTTATCATACCACGGCGGCCGGAGTCTGTTAAGTTATTAGTATACCCAGTCATTTCATATTCAGCAGCACGCTGCACGGCCTGGTCGCGTAATCTAAAATTGGCGTTTAGGCTCCCCAGCGTAGCATCGTTTGTTAAATAATTATTCTCACCAGCAATAGCTGCGTTTAATGCTGCTTTGTCGATCTTGCCAGTATATGTAAAGCCGTTCTCGGTAGGCTTAAACATAGAGGCCACCATCATGGATTTTAATTCGCTGGCATTAGTAAGCTCGGCAGCAGCACGAATGCTCATGACTTGCAGGCTATCTGGGCCTCGGCTTGTATAAAGCAATTTGTCATAAGCGCTATCACCGATTACGCTAGCTCCCATTGAGATTTTTCGCATCGTACTATTGGCCATGTTAAAAGCTAAATCAGCACCGAAAATCGTGCCTCGGAAAGCTTCTGTAGCCTCGCCAGTTAACGCCAATACTTGATTGTCACTGTAGCCTGTTATACCAGCGCTGGTGCTTATAGTGCTGCCCGCGCTTGCTATGCCCGCAGGTGACGATATCCCCTGGGATTTTAATACTCTCGCCGTTTCCATTGCCTTAGTCGTAGTCTGGCCTAAAGCTTCGCCGAGCTTGGCAATAGCAGCATACATAGCATCGGCTTTTTTGATAAACTCGTCGGCAGAGTTACTTTTAGTAAGCAGCCCGGACTCTGCCATGAGTGCATAATTGGCCGTTTTATTCTGCATTTCTTTTATAGCAGACCAACCGCCTGTGAATCTTCCCATCGCAGTGTCAGAAATACCAAGCGTGCCTAGTATGCCACTTGATTTGGCATCGGCAAAGCTGTTTTCTCGTATGCGCTGCGCTACGTCAGTAGCGAATCTTTTAGATTTATAACCAGAGGCTCCGGAAAGCACGCGGTCGGAAAGACCCTCGAAAGTATCGGCTATTTTATCCTGCTCGGCCTGTATGCCAGTGCCATACGAATTTAGCCCGCCCTGTATGACTGTGTCTAACACAGCCTGCGTCATAATAAAGCCGCCGATATTTGCAGCTAATGCAGCTGGAGCCCATAGCGCTTTACCCGCAAGCCACCCCATAGCACCGTTAGCCTTTAGCACGTCTTTACTTGCAGTAATAGCCAGTTCAGCTTTGGCCAATGCAGCTGTTTTATCTGCGCCGGTTAAGCTGCCTATGCCTAAATTATTCCATGTCTCGATGGTTTTGTTGATTAAATGAGCGGTGCCCTCGGAAGACCAGGTCCCTAAAGTATTCATGCCCATGAAGCGGCCGCCAAAGCGGTTTGCCATGCCTACTAAGTCATCGCCGAACGAACCGATTAAGCTGCTTGCAGGATTGATAATACCATGCTGCAACGGGGCCATTAGTGCCGCGCTAATGCCACTATTTACTTTGCCAAACGTCTCGCCCATAAAGTTAAAAGCGTTGCTGGCGCGCATAAGGCCCGACGAGCCTGAAATATTAGACGCTACGTGCAGCGCCGACGCCGCCACGTCTGAATACATAAAAGCCGTAGCGCCTAAGACCGATGCCGTAGATGCCATCATAGATGGGAAAGCGTAATTCGTAAAACGGCTGCTTAGAGTATTTAGCCGATCAGTATACTGCCCATAGTTCATGCCTGGCGGCGGCGCGCCAGTGCCCCATATATTTAACTTGCCCCATGCGTTAAACGGCGTTATTTGATTGAAATTATTATAATCTGCATAAGCCGAGTTATCATAGGCCGTAGCATTGAACTGACCATAATTTTGAAAGCCGTAAGCTGCTGCATCAGCCGGGGAAACGCCGCCGCCAGGTATATAAGCCATTTATTATATCCGCATCTTTTCGTTCTTGATATCGCGCTGAATATTGCGCATGCTATCCCGATCAAAAGTAACTATAGTGTTCTCGAGCTCTTTCATCAAGGCCGGCATTTTTTTGTCGATCTCATCTTGCGGATTCTCGAAATCAGGAGTGATAGCAAACTGTATGTCCCGAGTCAGTTTCTCACGAGCATCACCGGTCATGCTGCTGGCATTTGTGAACATGGCTAATTTAAACGCTAACGAATCGTTTAATAACATGCCATATTCAAATAAGAATTTTATGAAAAACTCAAAATCTTTGTTGGCGTGCCTTAACGCTGATAGTAAGTCACTACCCGCAGCCAGGAGCCGTGCTAAACGCTTAACCCCTGGCCGCGAAATCAGTTTTTTATAGTGCCATCGTCCGATAGCTCGATTTTTACAGCGCGTTCGATAAGGCCAAGATAGCCTGTGATTTGCTGCGTTAAATAAATCGGAAGCTTGCCTATTTCTTCAAAGCGTTCTTTGACAGTCTTACCAAGAGACTTGCCCTGCAGCTTGACTAAGCTTGCAGATAAAGCAACGCGAGAGTATCTTGCCTGTGCAATATCTTTTGGGAAACTGCGCAAGAATAACTCACGAGCCTGTGAGTCGGACATGCTTTCGGTTTTCTTGATATCAGCTATCTCGGCAGCGTCTTTATCTGCGTAAAGGCCTAGCGGATCTTTGCCATATAAATAAGCTTCGTATTCTTCTCGCTCAGACGTGCTTAATATTCTAAGCGATGCGCTGATATGGCGATTGATATTAAGATCCAGGAGCGTGTTGGGATCAAACATGAAATTTATCAGGAAATCACCAGAGCGCAGTTTATCGCATATTAAATTCACGCGATCTATGTCTGGCTGGGCAAGCCCCATTGTGAGTAATTCACGAAGCGTAAGCGGCTTTTCTTTTGCCGGCGGCATACTTTCACCTTGAGATATATTCTGATCGACTGGCGGGGGTTGTATGGGCTGGGAAATGGCAATATTATTATCGGCGGCTTTGTTGAAATCTGTAGGCATATGATTCTCTCCTGGATAAATGGGCATATGCGTATAGTATCATAGAAGAATTCATAATGCAATTATCAAATAACTGATAAATTTGTTGCAGTGCAGCTAGGTTTGCTTGTGGATAACTTTCAAAAAGTAAGATTCCGGCAAACGAGCAACGATCAACGAAAGCTGAGATTGGACCCCTTGTC
>Ga0116170_10002831_pt1 | contig 16501 bp, 11 predicted proteins | sample AD_JPNHW1_MetaG_FD_89797 | JGI IMG/M metagenome (GOLD analysis project Ga0116170, IMG submission 89797) | Active sludge microbial communities of municipal wastewater-treating anaerobic digesters from Japan - AD_JPNHW1_MetaG | ecosystem: Engineered > Bioreactor > Anaerobic > Digestate | place...
ATGTTATTGTTGCTATTAACAGCAGCGCAAAAAAGATTGTCCCCGTATTGAAAGGCATTCCTAATCCGTTAACAAACAACAGTTCTGTTTTGGCAAACAATGTAACCAGTTGGGGGATGATGCCATACATGATAATTGACAAAACCAGAAGTGAGATGATGAAAGCCAGAGAAGTCCCCGCTTTGGTGGTTTTGAATTTTTTAAAATAGAATACGAGTGTGATGGCGGGGATGGTAAGAAGGTTTAGCAAATGAACCCCGATAGACAGTCCGACAAGAAAAGCGATCAGGACGATCCAGCGGTAGGAGCCGGGTTCATCGGCCACGTTTTCCCATCTGAGTATAGCCCAAAAAACAATAGCCGTAAAAAATGACGAGGTGGCATAAACCTCACCTTCAACAGCTGAAAACCAAAAAGAATCAGAGAAGGTGTAAGCCATGGAGCCTACAAATCCGGCCCCGAGCACGGTGATGATTTCGTGCATTTTTATTTCAGCCCGGGATTTAAAAACAATTTTTTTTGCAAGTGCTGTAATGCTCCAGAAAAGAAAAAGAATGGTAAACCCGCTGGCTAAGGCCGACATGGTGTTTACCATGCGTGCAACCAGTTTTACATCACCAAAGGCAAACATCGAAAAAAACCTTCCCATCAATTGGAATAACGGAGCTCCCGGTGGATGTCCCACCTGTAATTTGTATGCCGTGGAAATATATTCACCGCAATCCCAGTAACTGGCGGTGGGTTCAGAAGTGATGATATAAACGGCAGAAGCAATCAGAAATACAATCCAGCCCGCGGCGTTATTCAAAAACTTGTATTGCTTCATAAACGGGTAATTATTTAATGAAGTGCGAAGTTAGGTGAAAAAGTCGTTGCGGTAGAAAATCGATGGAAAAAAACTGGTTATACCCAATGTTATTGCGTACCACAAATCAGGTCAAAATACTTCACATTAAATGAATATCTTTGTAAAACATAGATTTCATATATGAAAAACCCGGCAAAAATATTCCTGTTGTTGTTCTTCCTCCAATTCGCGTCATTTGCCCAGAACAACGATATCTGCTCCTATATAAAAGTTCTTGCATCCGATTCATTAGGTGGCCGGAAACCCGGTACTGCCGGGGGGGATATGGCGGCGGCATATATACAGAGACAATTTTCGGATGATCATTTGAAATTATTATTTGACAAAGGTTTTCAATATTTTGATGTAGTCACTGATGTTGAATTGGGAGATAATAATTCACTCACTTTTAATGATAATGGTTTTAATGTTCGCACGGATTATATTCCCTATTCCTTCAGTAAAAATACAATGCTGGATGCACCATGTGTCTTTGCAGGTTATGGGATGACGATAAATAAAGACAGCCTGAAATGGGATGATTATAAGGACATGGATGTAAAAGGAAAATGGGTGCTTGTCATCAGGGGAGATCCTGAAATAAATAAAAAAATCAGCCGATTTTCCGATTATAGTTCCGACCGCAGCAAAATGCTGAATGCCAAAGATCATGGGGCAGCAGGTATCCTGCTGGTTGCCGGCATGAACATGGGCAAGGACGATGCCCTGGTGACTCTTGATTATGAGAAGAATCATGCGTGTGCAGATATTGCCGTGATCAATGTGTCAAGAAACACGGCTGATAAAATTTTAAATTCGTACGGCAAAACCGTGAAACGGCTTGAACATATTATTGACAGCACAATGCAGCCGATAAGTTTCAGATTGGATGGAATCATAAAAGCCAACATCAGTATTGTTCAGAAAAAAATCACAACTGCCAATGTTGTTGCTGCATGCATGAGTGAACAGCCCACAGATGATTATATTGTCATTGGCGCTCACTATGATCATCTCGGCATGGGTGGACGGACGTCGGGTTCACGCAACCCGGATACGGTTGCCATTCATAACGGTGCGGATGATAATGCTTCGGGAACGGCACTGATGATGTGGCTTGCAAAACATTATTCAGCAGTAAAACTGAAAGGGAAGTATAATATTATTTTTGTTGCGTTCAGTGCCGAAGAGATGGGGCTTTTAGGCTCGTCATGGTTTGTAGGTCATCTGCCTGCCGGTAAAAAAAATATAAAGCTGATGATGAATTTTGACATGGTAGGACGCCTCAATGAACATAAAGCATTGTCGGTAGGAGGGGCTGGTACGTTTGCCGATGCGCAAAGAATATTGAAACAGGATGTGGACTCTACGGTTCTTGATCTTATATTAAGCAAGGAAGGCTACGGCCCGTCTGACCATGCCACATTTTACGGCGACAGCATCCCGGTGTTGTATTTTAATACCGGAGTTCATGCTGATTATCACCTGCCCAGCGATGATTATGATAAAATCAATTGTAAGGGGGTGCAAACCATAGCCGGTTTTGCCGTCAAAGTTATTGATGATATATGCACCTCTAAATATGATTTGTCATACCGTGAAGCCGGGCCTAAGAATAAAAGCGGAAACCGGACAGGGCTAAAAGTCACACTGGGCATCATGCCCGATTTTTCCTTAAAGGATGTTCAGGGTGTGGGAGTGGCGGCAGTTAATTCCGAAGGGCCGGCGCAGCGGGGAGGAATGAAAAAAGGAGATGTGATCATCTCTGTTGACGGCAAAGCTGTCAATGATATTTATGAATATATGGAAAGATTAAAAACCTTATCTGCCGGACAATTGGTTACTGTGGAGGTTATGCGCGGTGGCAAAAAGGAGGTGCTTTATATTCAACTTTGATGTAAGGGATAATTATGGAAAAACAAAAAAATAAAACATGGAAATGGATATTAGCGGCCTGGATACTTGCGGTTATTATTACCCTGGCGGCAGCCTATTACCAGCGTATCACAGGGCCTACATATCCGCTGAAAGTGAATGCTGTGATAAATGGAATTCCCTATACGTTTTCATTAAAAAGAAGTGCAAACTGTTCATCTGACTGCGAGATACGATTACCTGTAAAAGATCGGGAGGTGCCGGCATATCTTATTTTCAGGAGATATCCCACCAATGAAGCCTGGGATACGGTTGCATTTCATAAAACAGAAGATGGGCTGTCTGCCATGTTGCCTGCACAGCCGGCAGCCGGAAAACTCGAATATTTTCTGATGTTTAAGAACGGGGCTAAAATTACAATGTTGTTGCAGCAGCAACCGAATATTATCAGGTTTAAAGGAGATGTTCCCGCATTCATACTTATTCCACATATTCTTTTCATTTTTCTGGGAATGATGCTGTCAAATCTTGCCGGATTGATGGCTGCATTCAGGCTTAACAAAGCGCGATTATATTCACTGATTACATTTTTTCTGATTATGGTTGGCGGAATGATTCTGGGGCCTGTTGTTCAAAAATATGCCTTTGGCGAATTATGGACCGGAGTGCCTTTTGGCTGGGACCTTACAGATAATAAAACGCTGATTGCTTTTATCGCATGGATTACAGCATTAGTGGCTAACCGTAAAAAGTTCCGCCCGGGATATATCATCGCGGCAGCGATTGTTACACTGGTGATTTTCTCAATACCGCACAGTATGTGGGGTTCAGAGCTGAATCCGGTTACGGGCGCAATTACAACCGGATGAAACTATATTTCCTGCCGGTAAAGAATATTCTGAAAAAATGCTTTTATAGAAGGAAGCAGGTAGTTTAGAAAAAGTACAATTGCAATAAATGGAATGAGCCAGATGACCCTTGCCTGGTAGCGATCAAGAATTCCGGATAAATTCGAGCAGACAGCCGCATTAAAAAATATTCCGGATAATCCGGTAATCATCATCAGGGATATTTTGTCGTTGAGCTTGTGCCGGCTTGCTACATAAACAATCAATACTAATGAAAAAAGAACCGTGAGTGTATGAAAAATGTTCAGCGTTTCAAATGTTAGGTCATTCGTTGATTGTTTTGAATTTACAAATTCCCGTTTGAATTCATTCCGAGGGAAATCCCGCATGCAGCTATTATAAACAGCCAACCCTTGTTCCGAAGTAAAATTATTTATGCCGTCACCGGTTCTTATATGGCAAAGTTGCTTTAATGTGGCAAGCGTAAAATCACCGGCAAGCCATGCATAGTATTTTGGGGAGGAAAGAATATCTTTTATTATCAGCTTTGGTTCTTCCTGATAATTTGACCATCCGCCCATTTTATAAAAGCATCCGTTCAGATCCCAGATAAACATCTGCGACCAATTTGGTAATTTATCTTTATACTCACAAATCCGATACTTTTTTTTATCACAGTTTTCTTTCAGGTATACATCAACCACCCCTGTATCAATCAGCCTTGCCATAAAAAATATTCCGCTCGTGGGCGACAGGCAGGCTTTATGATAGTGATCATAATTGTATTTTATCAAATACCCGATGGTGACTGAACACATAATCATTATTATGGCTGTTCCCAACAGCGCTTTTTTACGTAAGTCCCTGAAACTTTTCTTTACCCATATTGATATCCAGATAGTAGCCATAATCAATATCAGGACCGGGATATTGCTCATATGTGATAAGATCAGGAAGAATATTAGTACGGAATAAAGGATGTAAGTAAACGTATTGTTTTTTCCAAACAGAATATTAAACACAGCCAGTACTAAAAAGGATGTAAAAATGTCAGGCATAAGAAGGCTGACATACCAGCTCAGAGAGGAAAACACGGTAAGGATGCATATCGAATAAAAATGATAAATTTTCTTAAATTTGATATTGAGGAGTGTTGTTTTGAGCGTATGATAAATTAATAAAGAAGCAATAATTCCCTGGAAAAATATGGCCAGCCACATAGTGGATTGCCATGTGGTGACCCTGATGAAATATCCGTATCCTATAGGCCTGTCGACAAGTGCGGTTAGTTTAATTGCCTGCTCCAGATATAAGGCGGAATCGGTATAAAAAAGGACATACCTGTTGTATAATGCGGGAATACATAGTATGATGGCGGTAACAACAAAATATAAAATGGATTTTATGACGGAATTTATTTTCATATTTCCGGATTTGAATGTTTTTCAAATGTAATAAATTAATCCGTGATAAAGAATATTGTCTAGCGGAATCTCATTTTATGCACGTTATATGAGTCGCGACGCTGCTGTTCGAGAACTTCAAATATTTTTTCCGAAAGATGGATAAAAACATCAAGGTTGTGGGCTTTCAGCCATTCTTTTGCTTTAGGTTTGTGGCGGCAGGCATCAGCAAAGACTATATAAAAAGGCATATTGTGTTCTTTAAACCATTTGTAGGCATCTTCATATCCATCCATAGCATTGCTTAAAATTGCCAGGTGCGGGTACCCGTTTTTCAGCAGCCAGAAAAATGCCTGGTTGTCAGAATTGATGCAGCTTGACAGTGAAGCCAGCTCGATATATCCATTATCAGCAAGCCAGTGAAATATTTTATTATTTCCGCTGACAGCTTCACCAAATGCCAATAATATTTTTGGATCATAGTTCAGCATAGCCAATCAAATATGATAATATATTTCTTCAATTTTCTTTGTTAACTGCTTTTCTTTTTCCGGGCTCATTCGGTTTTTTTTCTCGGCAAGAAATTGAACGTTTACGCAATGAAGTTTCTCTTTCCAGTATGATAGAAGCCTGAACTCAACGTCAAACGCGGAAATGGCACAGGTGAATTCAATTGCTTCGGCCAAACCTGAGAATTTAAAAACCCTGGCCTTAATCTCCGACACATTTTGTTTGGACATGCTTAATAAACGCTGCATTTGATATTCAATTGCCTTATGCGCTGTGCAATTTTTTCAAGTTCCTCATTTGAGATTTTTTCAAGTTGAGCATGTGGCGGCCTCCGGTCAAGCGAATAGATCATGACCTCTTTTGGCTTAATTGATGCGATATGCTGAAGCAACAGGCCAAGTTCATCGTCTGATGTGTTATCAACAACTTCGTTGTCAATAGTACCCCTTATAAACATTGTTTGGATTACCAGGTTGCCATTGAATTTTTTTAAATCCCCTACAATTTGCTCAAGGGTAATTTTATATCTTGGTTTGTTCAGCAGTTTGAACGTCCTATCTGTGCCCGCATCAAGCTTCATGATGTTATATGTTTTCATCAGGCTTTTGAGCACTTTTTCGTCCGACAGCATGGTTGAGTTGGATAATACGGCAATCTTTGCTGATGGAAAGTATTTATCGCGGAGTTCAATGGTGTTATCAACGATAATGTCGAAATAGGGATGAGTGGTAGGTTCGCCATTGCCGGCAAAGGTAATGGCATCGGGAGAAACATTTTGTTCTTTCAGAAAGATCAGTTGTGATTCCAGCGCCTCGCGTATTTCTTCAGGTTTATAGAATTCAGCCGTACTGATGTCGCTGGCTTCAGTCCAGCCGCATTCACAGTATATGCAGTTAAAAGAGCAAAATTTAATATGGGGCGGAAGTATGTTCATGCCCAGTGAAACGCCCAGGCGGCGGCTTCGGACAGGGCCAAAAATTATGGAGTTGAATAAGGATCCGGGCATTTGTGTTGTTTTTTAATAGTCAGTAATTGTTTCCGTGAGATGAATTTAAGTATGCACAGCTAGGAAAAAATTATCTTAACGTGGCATTTAATTTTTGTTTATATGCTTCGATTAGCCGGTTCATGGTTTCATCGATGATCGGGTCGGTAAGTGTTTTTTCCTCATCCTGCAATATGAAGCTTACAGCATATGATTTCTTATCTTTCCCGATATTTTCTCCCTCATAAATATCAAACAATTCAACTTTTTTTATCAATGCAGGTGCCGTATTATAGGCTATCTGTTCAATTTCGGAATACTTGACAGACTTGTCGATCAGCAGTGCCAGGTCACGCTTTACTTCAGGGAAACGGCTCACCTCATTATACCTGATTTCTTGTTTTTCCAAACCATGAACGAGGTAATCCCAGTTCAGCATGGCAAAGTATACATCCTCTTTGATGTCGAAGAGTTTCAGGACAGAATTATTTACCCTGCCAAGGTCGCAGACGATGGTGCCTTTATGAATATAGGTCAACTGGGAGGAAAAAATATCAGGTGTTGAATTTTCAGCCATTTTTAATGTGGACAGGTCAGCCCCAAGCCTCCTGATGATATTCAGTGCAAATGATTTTATGAAGTAAAGGTCTGACGGTTGTTCGCTGATATACCATCCGGGGTTAATAATGTTGCCGCTGGCAAACAGCGCCAGTTGCTTGTTTTCTTTATATTTATCAAGCGGGTTGCCGGTATTTGAAGGCATGTACCGGTAAACATTTCCAAACTCATAAAAAAATGTATTGACATTTTTATGATTCTTGTTAAAAGCAACAGACTCAAGTCCGCCAAATAACAAGGTTTGGCGCATCACGTTTAATTCCTTGCTGAGCGGGTTTACCAGCCGGACCAGCAATTCGGGCGGAAAAACACTTTTGTTGTTTTCGTAATATTCCTGTTTGGTCAGCGAGTTGGTCATGATCTCGTAGAAGCCGTTACTTGTAAGGTAATCAGAAATGATATTCTGCATTTTTTCAGCATCGGGTTTTACGGCATAACTCAGCGAAGCATGAAGGCTTTCGCTGCATTCGATATTATTATAATCGTAAATACGGAGTATTTCTTCAACCACATCAATTTCGCGGGTAACATCGGTTTTAAAAGGCGGCACAGATAACGTAAGCACGGCCGCATTTTTATTTATCACTTCAATCTCGAGTGAACTGAGGATGTTCAAAACAACATTTTCTTCGATATTTTTTCCGGCGATGAGATTAAGCTGGTCTAATGAAAAACCGAAAATACGATTCTCAATTTTTTCGGGGTATACATCAATGATTTCGGAAGAGATTTCCCCTCCGGCAATTTCTTTTATCAGCAATGCAGCACGTTTAATGGCGTAAACCGTAATATTGGGGTCGGCTCCCCGTTCAAAGCGGAACGAGGCATCCGTTTTCAGACCGTGGTGTTTTGATGTTTTACGGATCGAAACCGGGTTGAAATGGGCACTTTCGAGAAATATGTTTTTAGTAGATGTTGTCACACCTGATTTTTCGCCTCCGAATACACCCGCTATGCACATGCCTTCTTCCTTATTGCAAATCATCAGGTCGTCGGCTGTCAGGGTTCTGTCAACACCATCAAGGGTTTTGAATTTTGTTCCTGCTGCTAGTTTTTTCACAATAACCGTGTTTCCTGCAATTTCAGCGGCATCAAAAGCGTGTAAGGGTTGTCCGGTTTCAAACAGTACAAAGTTCGTGATGTCGACAATGTTGTTAATCGGCCGCAGCCCGATGACTTTCAGCTTTTCCTGCAGCCATGCGGGAGATTCTTTCACACAAACACCGCTTATAGTAAGTCCCGTATAACGTGGGCATGCTGCTATGTCTTCAACAGCGACATGAACAGGCAGGTTTTGGTTATCAATTTTAAAACTGCTAACATCAGGAATTATTAACTTTTCTTTGCCTTTATTTTTACAATTCAGCACGGCCAGCACATCACGGGCAACCCCGATATGTGATGTGGCATCGGAGCGGTTTGGCGTCAGCCCGATTTCGTACGTATAATCTTCCTCACCTTTCAGGTAGTCTTTTGCCGGTGTGCCCACGGGGGCATCCTCGTCCAGCACCATGATCCCGGCATGTGAATCACCTAGTCCCAGTTCATCTTCAGCACAGATCATCCCTTCGGACAACTCGCCGCGCAGTTTGGTTTTCTGAATAGTAAATTCACCTTTTGGCGTTATCATTTTTGTTCCTATTGTTGCAACAAGAACCTTCTGTCCCCGGGCGACATTGGGTGCCCCGCAGACGATTGAAAGAGGGTCGCCTGAACCGATATCAACTTTTGTAAGGCTCAATTTATCGGCATTAGGGTGCTTGGCACATTCAGCCACGTATCCAACAACCACACCATCGAGGCGGCTTTTATCCAAGCCGGTATGTTCCATGGCTTCTACTTCAAGCCCGCAGTTTGTAAGAATTACCGATAATTCATCCGGTGCAATGTCAAGGCCGGTATATTGTTTTAACCAATTATATGAGATTTTCATTTCAGAAAAATTTATGCAAAAATAAGCATTGGCGATTAAACCGCATCAATAAATTTGGGCTTTTTGGACAGGGCCGGCTGCCATTGGTCCAGCCTGAAGACCTTAAATGCTCTTTTTTATGAGCTTCTTATACTTATGATTTATTTTTAGAAGATCAATCCAGAGTTTGAAAAAATATGAAAACTTTACTTTTGAATCGCCGCTGTCAATCCACTGTTTAAGCGGTACTTCGATCATTTTTGACAGAACATCGTTTCTTCCATAAAGTATGATCATCCTGAAAAAAATCTCAACATCGAAGAGCCATCTCGAAATAAACTTTTCCCTGAACAGCTTTTCAGACACATCTTTAGTAAATACCTTGCATCCGCATTGTGTATCATATACTTTCAAATGAAGGATGTTGGAAATGAATGTGGCAATAATTCTCCCGATCAGGAATCTGTAGTATTTCCGTTGAACAACAGCGCCAATCCTCATCATGCGTGAGCCAAAGCAAAAACAAACAGGCCCGGATAAATAAATTTTCAACTCAGCACATTCCTGCAGTGAAGTTGAAAGATCGGCATCTAAAAATGCGATATGCTGATGGTTGAATTTTTTATTGCAGTGTATAATGCCTTCCCTCACGGCTTCTGCTTTCCCTGAATTTTTTGAATAGGTGACAAGTTCGATCCGTTCAGGAAATTTGTTTTTTATTGATTCAAGGATTTCTAATGTATTGTCTTCAGAGCCATCATTCACGAAACAGATCAGCACGTTTGACTGGCTTTCAATAAAAGCGCAATATTCCGCTGACGGAAATTTTTTTCCTTCATTATAGCAGGGAATGACAATGCAATATTCAATTGGATTCTGCAAATTGTTTTACTTTAAAAATTGTGTTTATCGTGTTGTTTTTTACTTTAATAGAATATAAATTGATTAGGTCGGGCTCAATATAATCTTCTGGATGATACCTGTAACTTGTGATAAAGTATTTTGGTTTGTCAGAAACGATATTAATTCTTTGCCTGTCTTCGGGTTTAAGTATAAACATATTTGCATAACCAGGGTAATTGGCAACAGCGACATCAATTTTGGGAGATTTGTCATAATCAAGCAGATATTCAAATGCCTGCTTGTATGCGGTGCCCCAATAATCAATTTCAAAATGGTTCCTGATATATTCGGGAGGTTTGCTGATAAAAAATTCATTGAAATATGCATTCTGATAAGGATGAATTTTTACCATTTCAAATCCGATATATCCAAAGTAAATAAATATTATGGCAACGATGATTTTTTTAATTTTTGTCCGGAATATATAATTTAATCCAAAGATTGCCATCAAAATGAATGGGGGATAGATAAAGTACATCTGCCGCCAGCTGTCGTACAGCACGGAATGAAGAATTATTACCGATAATATGGGTCCAAAAAAACACAGGCAAAAAATAAGCTGGTTTCTGTTTTTGGTATTGGTGAAATAATCCAAAGGTTTTTTTGCAAACATTATTAAAAATACAGCCATTCCAAATATACCGGAGATAAGATATAAGATGGGCGTTGTGATAGAAAACCATTCAGGAACATAATACCAGGGGAGCCCGGTTGATAAAATCATCCGGCCATTGAATAAAACATTGTTGTTCCAGTGGAACCGCGCAAATGTTTTTAATGCAAACATGAAATTACTTCCGGGGTTTTGCCATAAATAGGGCCAGCTGGCAATTAATGTTATAACTGTGACTGCAATAAATATTACCAGAAATAACCACCTGCGGGGAGTTGATATTATTTGCGTTTTTGCGGGTATTTTAGTGCCTTTTACATGCTTTGGCTGAGATGTCTTTACCGGCAGCTTTTGTGGTTTGTTCGCGACCGCCCTTTTTTTATTTTTTTCCGAAAAATATATGTCCAGTAACCCAAAGAAAATTATTGAAACAAATAATAAAATTCCCATAACCCGCAGGTTTATCAATAATGCGACACCAATGCCAAGAATTAAAAAATATTTTATTTTTTGTTTGCTGAATGCAAGTGCTGTTAAATAAAAGCAAATGATAAACATCGACAGAAAGGGAATGTCCTTGGTGTTAAAAAACGAATGTGCATAAAAATGAGGGAATAAAACAATAAATAAGAAGCCAATTGAAGCCAATAACTTATTTTGATAGATGAAATCAATTAACAGAAAGAAGAAAAATGCTCCTAATAAGAAAAACAAATGGGCGACAATATGACGCATAAGAAACACCTGGCGTAAATCCGAAAAGCCCATTTGTTTTTCAAGCATGATTAACGGAATTTCAAAAGCGGCGCCGTAAGTTCTGTCACGGTACGTTAATAGTTCCTTGCTGCCGGAATGTACATAATCATAATTAACCAACCCGATTTTATATTGAGCCATTTCGTCCCAGCCGATGCCGTATTGTTTGTAGTTTAATAATCCTATAATTATGGCACCCAGTAATAATATAACCCCGATATATTTTTTTAGTATTTTGAGCATTGGCATTACTTTTTTGGAAAATCAAACTATTTTTAATTGCTAATCATTCAGCATTGACCCTGTTTTTCATGGGTTTGACACTTAACCTTACATTAGTAATCGTAATTTGAAAATCTAAAACAAACAAAAATATAAAAAAATTTACAACGGGAATCGAACGTTGAATTATCGTACCCTGATCTAAAAATGCAGTAATATTAAAAAATAATTTCTGAAGAATTACCAGTTGTATTTCAAAACTGTTGTCCTGAATAATGTTTCCGATACCCGGATACGAAACTATTGCTTCAGCGACATGATCTGTTCTTCAAGAATCCGGATTTTTGATTCAGCATCCTCTTTCTTTTTCTTTTCAGCAGCGACAACCTGCTCAGGAGCATTATTTACAAAGCGTTCATTGCTGAGTTTTTTGTTCACAGAGTCGAGGAACCCCTTATGATACTTCAATTCTTCATGAAGTTTTATCAGTTCCGCTTCAATGTTGATGTTGTTTCCGACAGGAATATAAAATTCGGTAGAGCGCACCAGAAATGTTATCGAATTTTCGGGTTTGCTGGTAATATAACCGATTTCGCTCAGGTTGCAAAGCTTGGCTGCCACTCCGTCAAATGTGGTATCCGGTTTTTCATCATTATTTTTCTTGATTTTCAATGATACCGGTTCTTTATTAGGAATGTTTTTCTCTTTTCGCACCATTCGCACTTGCGAGATTACATCCTGTGCATATGTGAAATTTTGAATAAAAATTTCGTCATAAGCGAGTGCTTCCGGCATCTTTGAAACCATCACCGATTCTCCCTCTTTACGCTCACGCAGGTGTTGCCATAATTCCTCGGTGATAAAAGGCATAAAAGGATGTAATATCTGCATGAGTTTTTCAAAAACATCGATGGTAGCTATCTGGGTATATTTGTCAATAGGTTTCTGATAGGCCGGTTTTATCATTTCGAGATACCATGAACAGAAATCATCCCAAATCAATTTGTACACGGTCATCAGAGCATCCGACATGCGGTATTTGTCAAAATGGTCGTTAAGTTCTGCCAGGGCCTGGTTAAACCTGTTGTTGATCCACTGCACCGCCACATAGTTTTCGTTGGGTTGTTCAAGTGATTCGTCAACGTGCCATCCCATTATCAAACGGAAAGCATTCCATATTTTGTTGCTGAAATTACGTCCCTGTTCGCATTGCGATTCGTCAAATAATAAATCGTTGCCAGCCGGTGATGCCAGCAACATTCCCATGCGGACTCCGTCGGCGCCGAAGTTTTTAATAAGCGTCATGGGTTCGGGAGAGTTGCCTAAGGATTTCGACATCTTTCGGCCAAGCTTGTCTCTAACCATGCCGGTAAGGTAAACATTTTTGAATGGAATGTCTTTTCTGTATTCCAGGCCAGCCATGATCATACGCGCCACCCAGAAAAACAGTATGTCCGGAGCAGTAATAAGATCGTTGGTGGGATAATAATATTTAATATCAGGATTTTCGGGATTGCGTATGCCGTCAAATACAGAGATGGGCCACAGCCATGATGAAAACCATGTGTCAAGAACATCTTCATCCTGCCGTATCTCTGATGTTGCGACATCCCTTTTAAGAACATCTTTTGCTTTTATTGCAGCTTCTTCAATGGTCTTAGCAACCACTATACTGCCGTCGGGTAGATAGAATGCCGGAATCCGTTGCCCCCACCATAATTGTCGGGAAATACACCAATCTTTTACATTTTCCATCCAGTGCCGGTATGTATTAATGTATTTCTGAGGATAAAATTTTACTTTTTCTTCCATCACAACATCAAGGGCTGGTTTTGCCATTTCCGACATTTTCATAAACCATTGTATGGAAAGCTTGGGCTCAATTACAGCATCGGTGCGTTCAGAAAAACCTACTTTATTGATCAGTTCTTCTGTCTTGACAAGAAATCCTTTTTCATTGAGTTCGGAAATCATTTTATCGCGGGCAACAAAGCGGTCTTCTCCGATATATAAAATTGCTTTTTCATTCAAAGTGCCGTTGTCGTTGAAAATATCAATGGTTTCGAGATGGTGTTTGATGCCGAGGTTATAGTCGTTAATATCATGTGCCGGAGTAACCTTTAACGCACCGGTCCCGAATTCACGGTCGACATACTCGTCATAGATCAAAGGAACAGACCTGTTTACAAGAGGAATGGTAATTTTTCTGCCTTTAAGATGTGCATAACGTTCATCTTCGGGATGAACACAGACGGCAGTATCGCCAAGTATTGTCTCAGGCCGCGTAGTGGCAATGGTGATCCATTCATCATCAGCATCTTCTATGGCATAACGGATATAATAAAGTTTTGAATTGAGTTCTTTATAAATCACTTCTTCATCCGATACGGCTGTCAGGGCTTTGGGGTCCCAGTTAACCATTCGGACACCGCGATAGATAAGGCCTTTATTATACAGATCAATAAAAACATCAATCACCGATTCATACATATGCTCATCCATAGTAAAGGATGTACGATCCCAATCACATGATGCTCCAAGTTTTTTCAGCTGCTCAAGGATGATTCCGCCATGTTCTTCGCGCCATTCCCAGGCGTGGTCCATAAATTCTTCACGTGAAATGTCTTTTTTGCTGATGCCTTTTCCACGCAGTTTATTTACAACCTTAGCTTCGGTGGCAATGGAAGCATGGTCGGTGCCGGGTACCCAGCATGCATTGAGACCTGTCATGCGTGCACGGCGGATAATAATATCCTGGATGGTATTGTTTAAAATATGTCCCATATGTAATACACCTGTCACATTTGGAGGCGGAATCACTATGGTATATGGGGTGCGTTCATCAGGCTCGGAATGAAAAAATTTGTTTTTCAGCCAATAGGCATACCATTTATCTTCGGTAAGTTTTGGGTCGTATTTGGTTGGTAGTTCCATATTATTATAAAATAAAGGTGCAAAGATAGATTTTTTTCAAAAAGCGCAGGACGCCACGGGTATAAGTTTTATTATAATGCCCATCTGTCGCCTTTTTTCAAAATAAAGAACTTAACTGTTGGCGATTTGTGAAATTTTTTGAACATCAATATCCATCATGCAACGGAAATGCTTTTTCGGACATTTTTTATAGCCCAGTTTGCTGCAGGGGCGGCATTTTAAACCGGCGACTTCTATAATATAAAAGTTTTCTTCACCCTTCGGGAAATAGGGGTACATGCCAAAATGAGGAACGGTATTCCCCCACACAGAAATTATTTTTTTGCGAAACGCAGCAGCAATATGCATGAGGCCTGTATCGGTAGTAATGACACAATCCGCTTGTTCAACCAATGAGGCCGACTGGTTCAGGCTTATTGTGCCACAGGCATTGAAAGTGTTATCATTTAAAGCTTCACAGGCTTGTTTTGCATTTCCCCGGTCTTCTTTTCCACCAAGAAGCATTATGGGTTTTTTTACGGATTTGCCTATTTCAATGATTTTTTCCAGCGGGATTTTCTTTGTGTTTTGTTTGCTGCCGGTAACAAGAGCAATATAACCTTTATGAAAGGCTTCGGGCAGAAATTCATTTATGTTGATTTTGTCGCTTTCCGGAATAAAATAATCCAATCCCTGCCCGTCGTTTTTTATATTTATTTTGCTTAAGGCCTGGAAATACCGGTCAACGATATGCACTTCCGGTAACAGGTTTACTTTAAAATTGGTGAGTAACCATTTTTTTTTATTCAGTTTGTTGAAGGTACCGGATGGTCGTCTCAAGCGGATTTTTACCGACATGGAGCGCCGGTTTTTTTGCAGGTCGGCAATAAAATCAAAATTTTCTTTTTTAAGACCGGAGATAATTTCTTTTATTGAGTGATTAAAGGTGTGGATTTTATCAATGTATGGATTGCACGATAAGGTGGATTCGTACTGCTTTTTAACGAGGTAATGCAGTTCAACTCCCGGTATTTGTTTTTTCAGCGATCTGATAATGGGTGTCGTCAGAACAATATCACCAATTGAACTGAAGCGGATAATTAAGATTTTTCTGACAGGTTCCATAAAGTAGATTTATGAAATTTAACAGGTCGAAATTACAAAAAAATGATAGCAGTCAGACTTTTTATAATGGCTGACAATGATTTTTGGTTTCGCCACGGCGGACAGTCGGGGACTTCTGGTTGCCTCTAAGTGATTGGACCATTGTGTGCAGGCTATATGCGCGTGGCAGTCACCCCAACATTAAAATCAAATTCATTCCTTAACAAACTTCCTCACCACAAACCCCTTATCAATTACTGCTTTTAAAAAATAGATACCTTTGGCTAAATTGCCGACATCAATAGTTGCGGCATGTTCATGAGGCTGTTGCTGGATAACTACATTACCCAACATATCAGTAATGATCAATTGTGTGATTTCTGTTTTACCGGAAACGGTAAGGGTTTGGGATGCGGGGTTGGGGAATATTGTTATCCCTTTACTGTTTGCATAATCCTCTATGCCTGTATACCACACGTGAACTGTAATGGTATCGTAAGTAACATTACCGCAAATGGTTTGTTGTAATATATAAGTAGTAGTACTATCGGGTTTTACCCACATTCCTGCAACAGTATCAATATTCAATTCTCCTATGCGCCAAATGCAATCCTCATTTAATCCTATCTCCGGCTGCCGGCCGATAAACACGCTATCGCCCGGGTATATCACAGTGTCGTTGCCTGCAAAGGCGGGTAACCCAGCATCAATTACGCTTACATCATCTATATTATAAAGTGAATACCAAAATGATGGCGAGCCAAAAAAACCAATATCACAAGCAACATCAGTAAAAAAATTGCCTAATGTGATATACTCTTCATTTCCGGTAGCTACAAAAGAACCTTCTATTTTTATCCAATTTATAGTATCGTCTATTTGTTGTATATTATTATATACCTGTGGAATTGCTATGGCAAGACCAAAAAATGATGGGGCAGAAACACTCCCATCATCAAAATATGCGCCCAATGGTTTTATATAGGCATTAG
>Ga0116170_10002832_pt1 | contig 16499 bp, 18 predicted proteins | sample AD_JPNHW1_MetaG_FD_89797 | JGI IMG/M metagenome (GOLD analysis project Ga0116170, IMG submission 89797) | Active sludge microbial communities of municipal wastewater-treating anaerobic digesters from Japan - AD_JPNHW1_MetaG | ecosystem: Engineered > Bioreactor > Anaerobic > Digestate | place...
ACCAAGCTGGAAGAATGGCTGCGCGAGCGCGGTATAGATACGCTTGTCATTGCCGGCTACATGACGCAGATGTGCTGCGACACCACTTCGCGCCAGGCCGTGCACCTGGGTTTCAATGTGGAGTTCCTTTCGGACGCCACCGGCACGCTTTCCATTTCCAACGCGGCCGGCAGCGTTGCCGCCGAAGAATTGCATCGCGCCATACTGGTTACGCAGGCCATGCGCTTCGCCAGGGTAATGGCGGTACAGGACTGGCTGGCCTGCCTGAAGGAATAGAGGACGTTCGCTTAAGGCCCCCGGCGAAGGAGAGGAATATGAAAAAACTGCATCACATCGGAATGCCCACCAAGGTTAAGAAAGCCAATGAAAAATATCTGGCGGATGCGAAGGTGTTCATCACGGACGCGGACGACAGCGACCACAGGATAGAATGGCTCCGTTTCGAGGCAGGCAGCCCCATGCCCAGGCTATTGCAAACAACTACTCATATCGCCTATGTGGTGGACAACATCGAGAAAGAGATGAAGGGAAAAAAGGTCCTGGCTAAGCCGTACTCGCCGGTGAAAGGCTTGACCGTGGGTTTTATTGTCGATGAGGGCGTGCCGATAGAATTTATGCAAGTAGCTAAGTGCAAATAAGCGCGGAGAAAGGAGCGGGGACAAATCAAGGGGGAAAAGGCAGCAGGAGCCTTTTAGTGTCTAAACTTGGAGGGGAAGGGGCAGGTCTTGAAATTTAGCGTTTAGAGCAAGTTATGTTAAACCGCCGGGGAAACCCGGCGGATTTGTTTTGATAGAATAGGGATATGAAAAAAGTATCCAATCTGGAGCGAGTGCCTGCTAAGTTTATAGACGATCCGCGCGGCAAGGGGCCTATGAGCACCAAGTACCTGGGCGCCCTGGCGGGCAGCGAGCGGCTTTACGTCAATGTGGATTACCTGAAGCCGGGGGCCAAAAGTGCCAAGTACCATTCCCATAGCAAGCAGGAAGAGTTTTTCCTGGTGCTTAAGGGTGCGGGGACGCTGCGCCTTAGCGGGAAAAAGTTGCGCGTGAAGGCAGGGGATTTTGTGGCCAAGCCGGGTGGTCGGGGTTTATGCCATCAGTTTATAAACACAGGGAGGGGCGTGCTGGTTATACTTGATTGCGGCACCAAGGACGCCGGCGACAGGGTTAACTATCCCGACGAGGGTGTGGTGCTGATAAAGGATAAGCGCAAAGTTATGAAGAACGGCCGACCGCTGGCCAACTGGACGGCAGACCCCAACCTTTGACACGGCAGGAAACGCCGATTCCGTGTTTCCTGATGAAGCCGCCGGGGGAAGCCCGGCGAGGGGGATAGGGGCCGTACTTAACTATTGGACTATTTAGGGGTAAGCAATGCGAAGCCGCGGGGACGAGTTGTCGGAAACATAAGGCATGCCAATGGCGACAGACGAGTTAAGCGGATACAGCGGAAAGGAGTTCCCTGCCTGTGAATGGTTTTTTCAGGGCGGCTGGCTGCGCGGCGTCGCCTGTCATAAGCAGCGCACGGGCCGCCGGGGCTACCAGCTTTGAGAAGGCAAGCAAGTCCGTGCCGCACCCGTCTCCGAGATTTAGGTCGGTCAAGAGAATGTCATAAGAGCCGCCGCGCATAAAGGCCAGGGCTTCGGCGGCGCTGGAACAGGCCGTAACCGCAAATTTATTTTTCGAAAGCAGACAGGAACAGAACTCCAGCACGCCGTGGTCGTCGTCTACAAGCAGAATACGTTCAGTCATCGATAGCTCCGCGGCCGGCCAGCCGGCCTTTAATTGCGCCCCGCCTGCATTTATCTCCAGGCGAGCAGCGTTTAATATGGTATCACTTGGAACATATCAGTATTTTTGATTTATCGTTAACAATTCATTTCCAAACATCCGCCAAAGCGTCTATCAGTCAAATCGCTGGGCAGATACGTAATAAGAGGGGAAGTAATGCGAAACCGCCGGGGAAGCCCGGCGGTTTTGTTTTGTAGAATTATACTCGCGTTCGCGGTGGCGGGATCGCGGGGGACAATGAAGATACTTATTGTAGAGGACAACAAGGAACTGGCTTGGCTGCTCGCCGAGCGGCTTAAGGTCGAGGGCTATGAGACGCGTGCCGCAGAGAGCGGCGCCAGCGGCATAAAGACGGCGCTTTCCTTCCTACCCGACCTGATACTGCTGGATTATAACCTCGGTGACATGACCGGGCACGACGTGGCCGTAGCGCTGCGCAACACGCGCAAGACCTCCGGGATCCCTTTCCTGGTGCTGTCCGCCCACGGCGCGGACCCGATGTTGGCGCGCGGTTTCGAAAAGCTCCGTAACTACCGCGGCGCTATGTCCAAAGTGCTTTCCACCAGGGAGGTGGTAGCGGCCGTGAAAAAGGCGCTGACCTGCCCCGGAAAGACAGCCGCCGCGCCGGACACAGGGGCACCGGCCTGCGTTCCGGCAGAAAGCCGCCGCCGCCTGCGCGGCACGCTCGCCCGGCTGATAGTATCCACCCCCGTCTACAAATTGCTGAAGAAGCGGCGGAGAAAACGGAGCTGAGGATAGAAGGGGAAAAGGCAGCAGGAGCCTTTTAGTGTCTAAACCTGCGGAGTGGTAAGGGGACGTTCTTAACGATTGGATCATTTAATACAAATTGTCTTGAACCGCCGGGGAAGCCTGGCGGTTTTGTTTTGATCATGTTTTGTAGAATATGAATATCGGGAGGGGACAAATAATAGTTCAAAAGTTAAGTGCGTTCCCTATCTTCCACTGATATGCTGGATTTGAAGAAATGATAAAAATATTGCTGCTGGCCTGTTTGTGCGTGCTGACGGGAAATTCGCGGGCGTATGCGCAGGAATACGTGCGCCAGATACTGGAATGTAAAGGCGCCGGGGTGTGGGACGGGGAAAGCCACGACGTGTTCGTGGACGTGTTCGAGCCGGAGCCGGGGCAGGAATACCGCGTTAAATTCGCTCACGGGGACGGGACCGATTCCACTTATGCCGACAGTCTGACCATGTATTGCCATTTCGACGCCGTGTTCAAAACCGGCAATTCATCGCAGATCTATTCCCCGCATCTCTGGCTGGCCGTGCCCTTGTCCCGGCGCTCCTCCCCGGAGCTGCGCTATAAGCTGAACTCGTCGTGGGGGCTTAGGGAGAAGCAGGCTAAGGTGGCGGTGTCCATAAATACCAGGGACCTTAAGGGAAAACTGTCGTATAAATACTGGGTGGGGTATACGTCCTGGGGCGCGCCGGACCTGCAATTCAAGACAGACCTGTCGTGCGTTAAGCATTACAAGCGGATAGACTCGCTGCAGCCGGCCGTTCCAGAAGCAAGGATATCTTTAACCTATGCCGGCGGGACCCGGGAGGCGATAGGCGGGTCCGCGGCGGACATGGAAAAGAAAAAATCATCTTACGTGCTGGTGCCGAAAGCGGTAAGGCAGAGCCAAACCATGAAGATAGCGTGGAAATATCTGCCCCGGGATAAGGACGTATGGCTGGGGAAATTACACTTGTATAAGGGGGCCCGTTTTTTGGCCGGGATAATTCCTGAAAACCAGAAGTATCTGCCTGAGTTTGAAACGGCCTGGGGCACAGGCTTCAATTCCGTTACCGGCGGGGACTTCAAGATAAAAGCCGTCTTCTACAGGGGCAACCTGAATGCGCCGGACCCGGTAGCGGAGGTGTGGAGCGACGCCTTTGCCATAAATAAATACGAACAGTCCGATCTTCCTAAGGGAGAACAGCGGTGCGTCGACTCCGACAATAGTCCCGATTATTTGAAAAAAGTAGTGGTCTTCCCTGTTGCGGCGGCGACCAACCCCGAACTGTTTTCCAAGGGCGTGGCCAGCGGTGCGGTCTATGCCGGTTCGTCCGACCCCTCCCGGCATGTGATCCTGGGCCAATCCCCGGACCCGGCCATGGCGAAGGAGACCGACGGCGCGGTAAGCATTGTGTACGATCATTGCCAGGGGGACGATCTGGTGGAGGGTTATTGCACTCCGGAGGGCTTGCTGTCGGCCATGGGCGTTAAATGCCCGAATGGCTGCTCCCAGGGCGCCTGCAAGAAATAAGCGGGAGTTCCCGCGGCCGGGCGTTTACAGGCCGGCAAAAAAGAAGGGCGATAGGGGACGCACTGAACTATCGGATTATTTAGCGGCAAGTAGTTCAAAGCCGCCGGGGCAGCCAGGCGGTTTTGTTTTGTAGAATTTAATGATGCTGACTTTCCTGTTGTGGCTTATTCTGCTGGTGCTGTGCTGGCCGCTGGCGTTGCTGGCCCTGATACTTTATCCCCTGCTGTGGCTGTTGCTGCTGCCGTTCAGACTGTTAGGTGTGGCCGTGGGTGGGGTGTTGGCGCTGCTTTGGGCGGTGGTAACGCTGCCGGCCACCATACTGCGCCGTTTGACGCACGCGCCGGAGTCTGCCAGGTAGTAGGGAGGTCATTTTGCTTCCGCCGGAAGTAGACAGGGGGCGTTCATTCCTAATTTCTAATTAAGCCGCCGGGGAAGCCTGGCGGTTTTGTTTTGGTAGAATTAGGCTATGGTACGCAAAGCTGTTGTCGCTGACGCGCAGAGGATCGCGGAGATACACATCTCCGGCTGGCGCACCGCTTACAGGGGTATCCTGACCGACGCTTTCCTGTTCGATAAACTGAATGTGGAACGCCGCGCGAAGAATCTGCAGAAAGAGCTGGCTGACGGGGCACAGGAGCACTATGTGGCTGAGCGCGACGGGCAGGTGTCGGCATTCATGGCCATAGGGGAATCCCGCGACGAGGATAAGCGCGGGGCCGGCAGCCTTGAGCTTATTGCGATATACGTGGATCCCAAGCTAAAGCGATCGGGGCTCGGACATGAACTGCTTGAGTTCCTCGAGAGCGAGGCCCGCCGGCGCGGCTATAAAGAAGTATCGCTCTGGGTCCTGGACCTTAACGCCGCCGGGCGGTCTTTTTATGAGAAAAACGGCTATAGCCGTGACGGAGCCATTAAGACCCTGGAGCGGCTGTGTTCCCCTAACGGGGCCCCGGTGGAGGAAGTCCGTTATATTAAGGCTATGGATAAATAATGGATTTTCCACTATAGTTACGAATATGTATTTCAAATCAAAAAAGATTTCATTGCTGATCCTGGGTATAACATCGCTCACGTGCTCGAGGGTGGTGTTCTCTCTTTTCAATGATCCTGAGGGGCCAAATTTACTGGTAGTTATGGGAATGGCAGCGGTCATATATCTTTTATCTTTGCTGGCATACTTATTAAATCCTTCAGCTTTATCATGTTCAGGGCTGAAAAGGCTTTTATTAGTGATCTTAATTCAGATAGTACTAGCCGCTGGTTTCTTTTTTTTGTTGAACTAAGGGGAAAAGGCAGCAGGAGCCTTTTGGGACGTATAGGGGACGCACTTAACTTTCGGACTATTTAGCGGCAAGTAATGCGGAACCGCCGGGGTCGCCTGGCGGTTTTGTTTTGGGTGATTTTTTGCGGAATATGAATATCGGGGAAGGGACAATAATAGTTCAATAGTTAAGAACGTCCCCTATCTTCCTCAGCGGGCGTTCTCGAAGCGGAAGGGCCGGATGCCTTGAAGCTCCGTATTTCGTTTTGAGGCTGAAATCTGCCGTCCGCGGCTCCGGGGCCGGGCGTCTAGCCTGAATACGAAGAGTTCAAAGACTCGGGACGGCGCATATGCTCCAGCGCTACTTCCTTGGTGATGAGCCCCTTGGTAAAAAGGTTCTTGATCGAGATATCCCTCGAGATCATCCCGTGCTTCATCCCGGCCTGTATGACGTCGTTGATGGCATCGAGCTTGTTCTCGCGTATCATCTGGCGCACCGCCGGCGTGGTCACCAGTATTTCGCAGGCCACTACCACTCCCATGCCGTCGGCGCGCGGCAGCAGCTGCTGGGAAATTACCGCCTCCAGTGAGGAGGCCAGCTGATCGCGCAGAACTTCCTGCTCGCTGGATGGCACGGCCGATACTATGCGCTGCGCGGTTGTAGCGGCGTCGCGGGTGTGCAGGGTGGTCAGCACCAGGTGTCCGGTTTCGGCCGCGGTCATGGCGGCGTAGATGGATTTTTCGTCCCGCAGTTCGCCGATGCAGAGTACATCGGGGTCCTGGCGGATGGAATCCATGATGCCCATGGCGAAGGACGGGGTATCTATGCCCACCTCGCGCTGCACAAAAACGGAGCGGAACGGCTTGAAGATGGTCTCTACGGGGTCTTCTATAGTGATGACCTTGCTGGGGCGCCCTTCCTGATTGATATGGTCCAGCATCGCCGCCATGGTGGTGCTCTTGCCGCTGCCGGTGGCCCCGGTGACGAAGATGATGCCGGTCTTGCGGTGGGTCAGCGTGCCCACTACGGGCGGCAGGCCCAGGGAGGATAGCGGGTAGGTTTTCTGGGGCAGGATGCGGATGGAAGCGCCGATAGTGCCCAAAGTCATGTAGATGTTGAAGCGGTAGCGTCCGCTGCCTATGGTGTGGCCGCAATTGACGCGGTTTTCCCTTTGAAAGATCTCCTGCTGGGCGGCGGTCATATAAGGGGCCAGGAGTTTCTGTATCGTTTCGGATGAGACCGCAGGGAAAGGCAGGGCCTTGATGGCGCCCGCGATGCGTGCGACCGGCGGTATGCCGTGCATAAGGTGCAGGTCAGAGCCGCCGTACGAGATCACGCTGGCAAGAAGGGTAGGCAAAGTGTATTCTGATTCAGGCATAGGACAAAGAATACTACTTACGATTATTTAAATCAACATAAGAAGAGGTCTCCATGTCAGGCGGTTTTGTTTTGAATGGAAGATCTTGCTTATCGCATATAGCGGGTATTCGCGGCTCATTACCAAATACATGTTTTTACGTTGTGCCGTGGAGTAGGGCTAAATAACCCGGGCCGGAGGCCTTTGGCTTCATCCGCACGCGGCCGCGGAGCTGCTAAACTGTAATTACGGCGCAAGGAGGAACTATGACTAAAGTTTTAATGGCGACGGTTCTGCTAGCGGTATCTGGCGCGGCTTCCGCCGGGGAGCTGGAAGCGCAAAAAGCGGCGGCTGAATTATCCGGTAAAACCGGCGGGTTTGCGGCGGCCGGCGCGGTTCTGCCGCAGCCGGGGCTGCCGAAGCCCGTTCTTTCCCCGGCTGACGGCGGCTTTAAATATTACGACACCCGGTGTTATATGCAGGACGGCGACACCGTAGGGATGCTGTTCAATCTCTCAGATGAAGTGCTGCATTACAGCGGCAAGATAATGTTCTATTACTACGACAAGTATGGCCAGCTGACGGATGACGACTGGTCTATAGATATGGGGACGATCTGGCCGGGGGAGAGGGGCGTGATAAAGGAAAGCGGGGCTCCCGGTGACGCCGAGTTCTGCGCTGTGGACGCCCGCGCCGCGGTAAGCAGCGGCCACGTGCTTATTGGCAGCTACCTGCCGCCTGTCAAAACCCTGGCGCCGCGTGAAGAAAAGTATAAAACTTCCTGCCGGCTGGAGAACGGGCAGGCCGTGGGCGTGATACGCAACCTCTCGCCGGAAAGTTTTGCGTACAGCGGGAGCGTGTCTTTCTATTTCTACAACGGCGAAGGCGCCATGGTGGACGAGAACTTAACGATGGCGTCCGGCACGGTAGACGCTTATAAAAGCCAGGTCCTGGTAAACAACGGCATACCGCTGCGGGCGGAAAGCTGCGGCCTGGATATCAGCGCGGCGATGAAAAGATAAGCGGAGACTGTTTATGCGTGGGGGAAACAGTGGACGCGGGAGGTGAAACGATGCGGCGCCGATCAATACCCGTTCTTATACTCTTATGCTCTTTCGCGATTACCGTTAAAGCGGAAGTCCCCGACAGCAACGTTCCTGGCGCGGCATTGGCCGGGCAGGTATTGCCAGCCGGGGCGGGCAAAGCGGCTCAGCCGGCGGCTTCAGGCCGGCCCAACAGGAGAGCCAGGGCCTGGGCCGCTCTTCAGCGCGACCCGCAAAAGGCCGAAGCGAACCTGTCGTATGGCCAGGAACTGGAGGCCGACGGGGACGCTGCGAACGCCATTCCCTATCTTAAAAAGGCTATAGCCTTGGACACGCAGGCCTCCGGGATAAAGGCGTGGGCTTTGAATTCTTTGGGCAAAGCCTATTTCGCGCTCGGGGATCAGGAAAGCGCCAAAAACTCGCTGCTTGAGTCCGTCCGCCTGAACGCGGCAAAGAACGTTACGGAGGCTTCAACCAGGCAGCTTCATTATTTCGGATTCGACGAGCTGTTCAAGACCTGGGAGATCCGGGAGAGCGACCACTTCATCTTCCATTTTCAAACCCCCTCGGCGGTCCCGGATCATGAGGAGTATATTAAAAAGCACGAAGACGCTTTGGCCGTTATCACAGCCTTCTTCGATAATGTACGGCTCCCTTTCAAGATCCAGATGTTCGTCTGGAATTCCAAAGGATCCGCGCTGAAAAGCGTGGGGTTCAAACTCGGTTTTGCGGTTACGGAGTCCGGCCTGATCCATACGAGTTTCGATCAGACGGCCGGGCATGAGCCGGCCCATGTGGTCGAATACTATTTCGCGCACGCGGCTAAAATGGCGAGCTTTATTAATGAAGGCGTCGCGGTCTATCTGAATCAGTACCATGACGACAACCTTGCAAATGCCCGATACTATCTGCGGTCGGGGAAGAAACCCGTTTCGATCAAAGAACTCTGGCTGGCCCGGAACTATTTGCCGTCGGATCATTACGCTCTGGCGGGGGCGTTCGCGGGTTACCTGGTTGAGCGGGGCGGGAAAGAAAAATACCTCGGCTTGATGCGCCATCAGTCGTACGAAGAGGCCCTGGAAATATACGGGCCGCAACTTGATGCTATTGTCGGCGACTTTGAAAAACTGCTTTATTCCCCCGAGCCGGCCGCCAGTATCTGAGCTGCGCGCGGGCGCCGTCCTTTTTTTTAAACGTCAGGCTCGGCCCGGCGTAGCCGGACCAGCTTTCCCCCGAAGGCTGGCCCAAAATAATAACCCTTCGTCTTATACGCCGCTTTGCCCGTGAGGCCCGCAGCTGCGGCTGTACGTATTTAACTATTGGGCCGGGGAAGCCCGGCGGTTTTGTTTTGGTGATGTTTTGTAGAATATGAATATCGGGAAGGGGCAAGCAATAATAGTCCGATAGCTAGGAACGTCCCTTATCTTCCTAAGGCAAAATGCTTAAGATCGCAATATTTTTTATCTCGGTCGCCGGGCTCTTTGTGCCTGTCTGCCCGGGGGCCGAAACGTCTGCGGCACTGGCGAAGAAAGCCCTGCAGGCGAGGGATTACCCGGGGGCGGCGTCTTTGTTCGCCAAGGCCTCGGCCGGGGGGGACCCGGAAGGCGATGTCGGACTTGGTTTTATGCACCACCTCGGCCTTGGCGGGCCAAAAGATCTTGCCAAGGCTTTTTCCTCCTACTCAAAGGCCGCGGACAAGAAATATCCTAAGGGAATATACTATCTGGGCCGGGCGTATAAAAGCGGCATTACGGGAAAGCAGGATTACGGTAAAGCCCTGAAACTCTTTATGGAAGCCGCGAAGGCCGGCTATCCCCTGGCAGAGGTATCTATAGGGATAATGTACAGCAGGGGGGAGGGCGTAAAAGCCGACCAGGCCGCGGCGCTCAAGTGGTTTAAGAAAGCTGTTAAAGACAGGCAGGATACGGCCTATTTTGAGCTCGGGCAGGCTTACTGGAAAATGGGTGACGATAAGAAGACAATTGCCAACTACAAGGTCGCTACGGAAAAAGGGGATCTGCAGGTAGCCAGCCCGCTGGGCTATATGTTCAGCCAGGGCAAAGGGGTGGGCGTGGATTATGCGCAGGCGGTGAACTTATATAAATTAAGCGCCAAGGCGGGGTTCTCCATAGGCCAGTATAACCTTGGGGAAATGTATCGCGCCGGGGCCGGCGTTCCGGCGGATAACAAAGAAGCGCTTAAGTGGATGCTGATCAGCGAGATGAGTAACGATAGCGGCAATAGCAATGACGGGTTGCCTCCGCGCCTTATCCCCGAAGTGACCGCCAAACTGACCGGGGCTGAAATAGCGGAGGTGGAAAAGGCCGCTGACGCGGAATTCCTGGTTTATAAGGCCAATCACGATAATTGGAGCGCGGAGCGTTTCTGCCGCGACGAGTCGCCGAATCTTCCCAGCAAAAGGGAGCGATAACTTTATGGGACAATATTCATTCTTAGCTTTACTGTTCCTCTGCATTCTGGCGGTTGGGGCCTATATAGGCGGGCGTACCGGTACTATCGTGGGGATATTCGTGCTTATCTATGTGGTCCTTTTTGCCGGGCTGGGCTTGTATTACTTCATAAAACGGTTGAAGGGCGAAATAAAGATCTATCTGCCGACGGCATCTTATGATCCCGGGAATACCATCGAGGGCTTGTTCAAGCTCAGCGCACGCCGTGAAATTAACGGTGAAAATCTTACCGCGGCTTTGGTGGCTGTTGTCCCAAGACCGCGCGATATGCTGGAAGTATTCAGAATTGCCTGCGATATCGAGCCCGCCAGGAACTATCCCGCCGCTTACAGCGGCACCTATAATTTCAAGTTAACACTTCCTATGCCGGGGGACCCCGCTCTTGCGCAGGCGCTGAAAAAATCCAACTTCGCAAACCCGCGGCTTCGGTGGAAGGTGAACGTGCATCTGGCCGCCAAAGGCATGGACCTGGACGCCGAAGAATTTCTGTCGGTAAAGAACATCAATTGGTAAGCAGAATTTAGCGGGAGTTAAAGCTGCACCGCGTTATGTGCGCCGCCGTGGAGCACGGCGGTCCGGTTTTGGTAGAATGGGTTTATGAAAGATATAAAGGCCGACGAGAACCTGGTGGCGAAATGCGGGCTTTACTGCGGCGCCTGCGGCGCATATCTGAAGGGGCGCTGCCCCGGCTGCGCAGGCAACGAGAAGGCGTCCTGGTGCAAGCCGCGCAAGTGCTGCGCCGAGCGGAAGTACGGCAGCTGCGCCGACTGCGCGGATTTTAAGGCCTACGAAGACTGCGGCAAGCTCTACAATTTCATCTCGCGGGCGATAAGCCTGTTCACCGGGTCGGACCGGCCGGGCAGCCTGCGGCGGATAAAAGAAATAGGCCGCGCGGCTTACGCCGCGGAAATGGCGGCCGCCCGCGCGCACGCCGTTAAGCGCAAGGCGGGATAGGGTGCGCTCTTAACTGTCGGGCTGTTTAAAGCAAGTTGTGCTGCCGCCGGGGAAGCCCGGCGGTTTTGTTTTGTAGAATTTGGGGATGGATGAAGAGTGTTGTGCCAACTACGACCGCATAGCGGGCTGGTTCGATGCGCAGCGGGGTAAAGACCTCATGGAGAGCTCTTACCTGGAGGCCATGCTGGCGCGGCTGCCCGCGGGCGGGGACGTGCTGGACCTGGGTTGCGGCTCCGGCGAGCCGCTGGCGGGGTTCTTCATCCGCAGGGGGTTCCGCGTTACAGGCCTGGACGGTTCCCCTGAAATGATAGCCATGTGCCGCGCACGTTTCCCGGAGATGTCCTGGGCGGTGGCGGACATGCGCGGCGCGGCGCTGGGGCGGCGCTTTGACGCCGTGCTGGCCTGGGACAGTTTTTTTCATCTTTCCAAAGAGGACCAGCGCGCCATGTTCGCCGTGTTCGCGGCGCACCTCAAGAAAGGCGGCCTGCTGCTGTTCACCTCGGGGCCGGCCGAGGGCGAGAGCAGCGGTATTATGGAGGGGTGCAAGTTCCATTATTCCAGCCTCTCCCCGGAGGAATACCGCGGCCTGCTGGCCGCGCACGGGCTGGAAGTGCTGCGGCATAAGGCAGAGGACCCCGCCTGCGGCAAGCATACCGTCTGGCTCGCCCAGGCGTCTTAAGTTATGTTAAGCCGCCGGGGAATTACGGCGGTATTTTTTATCCTGCGAATTGATAAGGCGATAGGGGACGTTCTTAACTATCGGACTATTTAAGGCAAGTTGCGCGGGCCGGGTCAGAAGCCGGTAAAGACGCGGCAGGCTCCCGAACTTTCGCAAATATACCGGCTGGACCCCCAGGAGGAAGGTCTTGAGCAGATAACGGCAAAGCCCAGGCCGTTGCTGTTCTTTACATAATAGGGCGTACGGGAATCGAATTCGCAGGCGGGCAGCGGGTTAATGTACTTGTCCGGCAACTGCTCCAGGCTTTCCGGGTACGCGCCGGTGTCGGCCTTGTACTGCTCGATCGCGCCCATCAGCGGTTTAAGGTTGGTCTGCATGCGCCCGGCCCTGTAGTCCGGAGCGTGCGACAGCACAAAATAAATAGCGCCCCAGGCGGCCATTGTTATTGCCGGTTTTATCAGCGGCGGCCGGCGCCCCCGCAAGGTGCCCGCCAGCAGGCGCAAAAGCAGGAAGATCACCAGCGGCAAAGGCAGCAGGCTCAGTATTTCCAGCAGCGCAAGGATCCCCATTGAGGTTGAGTAATAAGCGGCGCTTGCTACAGGCAGCACCAGCAGCAGGGGAAGGATCAGGAAGAAATTGCTCATAAGACTTTGTTGTCAAATGATATCAAAAACGGGAGGGCGCGGGCGGGCACAGGGGACGCAGTTCACTTAATGATCGTTTAGAAACAGCGGAAGTTGATGGCCTAGAAATATGCATATAGTAAACAACGTCCCCTGCCGTTCATGTTAAAATATCAGTATGAATCTTGACCTCTGGATCCTGGCGGCGGTGGGAATATTCGCCGTTATCGGTTTCTTTACGGGGGCCATCCAGCAATTCTCCCACTGGATAGGCATCGCCGCCGCTTATTTCTGCGCCCAGCCGCTTGCCGCGCTGGTTGCGCCGGCGCTCGCCGCGCGCATGGGCTGGCCGCCGGCGCTGGCGGCCGTGGGTTTAAGCGCGGTGGCCATGCCCGTTATCCTCATCATAGCCACTAAGATCGCGCGCTGGATACTCAACGCCATCATTCCCGGCGACCAGCGCAACAGGCCCGACAGGATCGCCGGGATCTTCCTGGGCGCGGGCAAGGCCGGCTTGATCGCCTGGGTAATGCTGGCCGCTGTGCTCGCCTTCGAGGAGCCGCTGGTTAAATCTCTTCCCGGCGCCAAAGCCGCCCTGAATGCGTCTTGGGCCGCGGGCTTCACGCGTAAGCACAGCCTTTTTGATGCGGCGCTGCCGCCGGCGCTGGCCAAGTTCCGCGCGGTGGCCGCCTTGCGCGACGATCCCGCACAGGCCCAGGCCCTGCTCAATGATCCGGAGCTCAGGTCCCTGCTCAGCGATCCCGTTTTGAAGCAGGCCCTGGAAAAAGGCGACGCCGCCTCCCTGCTGGAGAACCCCGAAGTAAAAAGAATGCTTGCGGACCCGGAGATGGTTAAAAAAATTGAGGCGATGTCCGCGGATTTAGAATAGGGGAAAAGCGCCGGTATCCCCGGCCGTGTTTACTGTTTAACGCCGCCGGCAACACGGCGGCGCGACCTGGGTACGGAATGAAAAAAAAAGCTCTTTGTCTTCTGCTTGCTTTGCCGGGAATGCTGGCGGCCTACTCCGTGATAGTGATAGTAAAGGCGCGCGCGGCCACGCCCGGGCTGGCGCAGGCGGTTATAAGCACGGCGGCCATTACGTACAAGGACCTGAGTAAATGGCAGTTGGCTTCTTTGCTTGCCGTGGAGGATCCTAAATTCTTCGAACATAACGGCGCGGATTACCGCACCCCGGGGGCGGGTATCACCACTATAACCCAGGGGATAGCGAAGCGGTTCTATTTTAAACCATTCAAGCCCGGCCTTGCCAAGTATAAGCTGGTGCTGGTGTCGGTCTTCGCGCTGAACCCGCTGGTTTCCAAGAACGACCAGTTGACCATACTGTTGAACGCGGCATATTTGGGCGGCGCCGGCGCGGAAATACTGGGGTTTGAGAAGGCGGCGCAATATTACTACAACAAGAAGTTCGCGGAGCTTTCCGAAGACCAGTATCTCGCGCTTGTGGCTATGCTGATCTCGCCGGTCGCGTTCAATGTTAAGACGCAGCCGCAGGCCAACAGGGAAAGGGTTGCACGCATAAAAAAAGTGCTGTCGGGAGAATATAAACCGCTGAACCTGATGGACTTGTATTACGGCCAGCTGCCGCCTGAAACCGTTAAGGCCGGCCTGCCCCCGGCTTCCTATTTCCCCGCCATGTATAAATAAAGCGAGCGGACGCTCTTAACAGAATGAAAGCTTCAATGGTTAAACGGCCCAGGATTAAAACGGCCCTCGGTTTTAAGCCCGGAAATAGCCGCCCTGCCCGCCGGATCCCATTTGGTAGAATATAGCGGTCCGGATAAGGGGAAAATAGTCCGATAGTTAAGAACTTCACCTGTCTTACCGATCCTGCCTCGATAGCCTTTGGTATGGAGAACTTATGAAAGATCCTGAACTGGTAGAACTGCTGCGCAAGCTTGAGGCGATAAATTCTCCCAGCGGGTATACCGCGGACGCTATAGCTTTTCTCGCCGGCCTTTTCCGCGCGGCGGGGCTTTCACCCAGGATCACGAACAAGGGCGCGCTGCTGGTTTGCGAACATCCGGAGCCGGTAACGGTCTGCGCCGCGCATGTGGATACGCTGGGCGCCATGGTCACCCGCCTGGAGGGCGACGGCACGCTGCGCGTCACCCAGGTGGGCGGCTGGCCCTGGAATTCTTTCGAGGGGGAATACGTTACCGTGCTGGGGTCTTCCGGCAAGAAATGGCGCGGCACGCTGCTGTGCGACAACCCCGCCGCCCATGTGAACCGCAATATCGGCAAGGCGGAGCGCTCGGCCGAGAACATGCATATCCGCCTGGATGTCGAGGTTAAAACCGCGGCGGACAATAAAAAACTCGGTATCTGCGCCGGGGATTATGTCTTCTTCGACCCGCGTTTCGAGGCTACCGACACGGGCTTCATCCGTTCGCGCTTTCTCGACGACAAGGCGGGCAGCGCAGCGCTGGCCGCGGTTATACTGGACTCGGCCGCCCGGCTTAAAAAAATGCCGGCGGCTTTTTTCTTCTCCAATTACGAGGAGGTGGGGCATGGCGCCAGCGCCGGCATTCCGCGCTGCGTGCGCGAAATGGTGGCGGTGGACATGGGCGTGGTGGGGCCCAGCGTTTACGGGCACGAGACCCTGGTTTCCATCTGCGCCAAGGATTCCACCGGCCCGCACGATTACGAACTGCGCCAGCGGCTGGTAACGATAGCTAAAAAGAAGCGCATTGCTCACGCCGTTGATGTTTTCCCTTTCTACGGGTCGGACGCGCACGCCACCATGGGCGCCGGTTACGATGTGAAGGTGGCGGTTATCGGCCCGGGCGTTTCCGCTTCCCACGGGGTGGAGCGCACCCATATAAAGGGCCTGCGCGCCACCGTGCAGCTGGTAGAAGCCTACCTGGCCGATATCTGCCGGAAAGGGGACAGGCCTTAGGGAAAAGGCAACAGCTGCCTTTTCACCGAGGGAAACTTTTCAGGGGCTGGGGGCAGGCGCCAGGCTGGTGGTTATCCCGGAGAAGGCCGAACTGCTGTCCTGTTCCCCTGAGCCGGATAAGACATATTGCCGCGGCGGCCTGCGTTTCCTTGAGTTCCGGGTCCCTATGCACTACGGCAAGGAATTTGCCCTGGAACTGTATTTCAAACCCTGACCCTTCTCCGTAGTGTCCGCAAGATCTTAACTCCTGTCGCCCCTGCCCGGACTGGTACTGTTGCCGGCAGGGTGGGAAAAATGTGGGCGTGTAAACCACTGTTTTATCTTGGGGGAACGCGTCCTGTCAGGTCACAGGGGGTGTTACGGAATTCTCCCGCTTCTGGGCGCGGGTGCGGGCGCGGCCCCTCATGAACATCCCAAATGCGGCAAGCATAAAGACCGCCGGGTATAGCAGCCCGCCGGTAGAGTCTGTGCCCAACGTGGAATCCGCCGGGTTGCGGGGATCGTAATATACGTTAACCGGACCGCCCTTCGGGTAGAGACTATTCAGGGTTTCTCTGGAGGATTGTTTGTCTAGATGTATGGCTTCCATGTCGACTTCCACCGGGCGTGAGTCGTAAGTTATCCCGCTAATATTGTAAGAATAAGTTACATGGAGTGCGTAGACCGGCAATCCGCCTTTGCCGCCGGAGGGCAAACGGCTTACACGGGAATCACGTATTATCCCGATGACTTGGGGCCAGTTAGTTTCTGAGACACTGGCCTTCCAGTAAAGGTGGAATTGCCAGGCGGAGACCAGGAGCAGCAGAGCGGCGGCAGCGTACGACGGCCAGGGTGAGCCCTTTCCGACCGTGAACCATGTCGCGCCGGCTTCGGGGCGCAGTCCCATGTAGAGGGCCGCTGCGCCGGCCAGCAGTAGCGGAAGCATGAGCAAGTATATTCCCATTACAGCCCAGGCCATAGAAAATAATATCGCCGCGAGCGCAAGTGTCAGGAAGCGGCCGGTACGGCTGGAGAGGCCTCTCTTGTTCTCCTCCAGCATCTCTTCGGGACTCCAGCTCCTTTGGGCAAGGCCTTTGGGCAGGTAGACCAGCATAAGTATTGGATACAGGGGCAGCCCTATGAACACCA
>Ga0116170_10002836_pt1 | contig 16482 bp, 17 predicted proteins | sample AD_JPNHW1_MetaG_FD_89797 | JGI IMG/M metagenome (GOLD analysis project Ga0116170, IMG submission 89797) | Active sludge microbial communities of municipal wastewater-treating anaerobic digesters from Japan - AD_JPNHW1_MetaG | ecosystem: Engineered > Bioreactor > Anaerobic > Digestate | place...
AACCGGCAAAGTAAGAATCTCTTACGAGCACCTGATGAAGTTTCAATCCCCGAGGCCTTTCGGCAGGGGTAAGAACTTCGCGCCTGGACAGACGAAGCGGAAGCACTCAAAGTTTCAATCCCCGAGGCCTTTCGGCAGGGGTAAGAACGCTATCTATGACAAGATAGCAAAAATTCAGAGGGCAGGTTTCAATCCCCGAGGCCTTTCGGCAGGGGTAAGAACATGGAAAAATGTAACTAGTGAAATTGCCATATTTCTGAGTTTCAATCCCCGAGGCCTTTCGGCAGGGGTAAGAACCTGCCAGAGAGGAGAAAATTATGGAAAATGATAATGAGTTTCAATCCCCGAGGCCTTTCGGCAGGGGTAAGAACAAAGTATTAGAACGGGCTGCTAAAGCGGCCGGAATAGGTTTCAATCCCCGAGGCCTTTCGGCAGGGGTAAGAACACAATAGATAGTGACGGTTTTTTTGCCAGGTATCTGCCTGTTTCAATCCCCGAGGCCTTTCGGCAGGGGTAAGAACAAATAAATATCAGGAGTGCATAAATGAGGCTTATTATGTTTCAATCCCCGAGGCCTTTCGGCAGGGGTAAGAACGTTCCCAGTAGGGAGGTCCAGTCCTCTTTCCCCGGCAGTTTCAATCCCCGAGGCCTTTCGGCAGGGGTAAGAACGAAGAGAAGAGCGAGAAAAATGCACTCAATGCAAAAGTTTCAATCCCCGAGGCCTTTCGGCAGGGGTAAGAACGAAGAATTCTTCTTGTGTATAACAAATCAATTCTTTAGTTTCAATCCCCGAGGCCTTTCGGCAGGGGTAAGAACGTGGCCTAGCCCCGGTCTTGGCAGAAAAGTATAATGTGTTTCAATCCCCGAGGCCTTTCGGCAGGGGTAAGAACCCCGGGGGTTCCCGAGGCTGATTTGATCATAGCAGAAAAGGGCTAAACGGTCAACCTCCTTGACCAAGCAAGAATCGTGCCGGGGTAAATTTACCGCACTTTGCCCTCAAAGCCGCATGGTTGAGCCAAAATGCTAAACGGTAAACCTCGACGGTAGAATGCGGGTTTGCGGGGGTGGGGGGAGGTTTCCGTTTAGGTGAAAAAGTGAAGGTTTTCAGCAATGAAGAGGATAAACCAGGCGTTGCAGGTCGCCGCCGGCGTCTGCACGCGGGTTTTTGAAACTGGTTTTATTGCAATAAAACAATGACCGAACAACCGCCAGTTGAAAAACTCAAAAATTGGAACGTGGTTGTTTACAACCAGCCTGTATTTATTACCGCATAAATTGAAGACAACCCGGTTATTAGCCACAAAGCTGGCTGAAGCAAACACTTTTTTACATCAGAAGGGCTGAGCCAAAGGGCTCCTAGGCTTTTTTGATTTTAGCCATGCCATAGCCGGAGGATACTGGCGCTGAATATCGATTAAAACATCCGTGTCAAGGAAATTCATTGTCGGCGTCCTTGCTTATCCAGGCTTTTTCCCGCAATTCCCGCGCAAACTTCAGGTTATCTTTTATGTCCTTTCGATCTTTCCAGATCCCAACCAATCCAGAATTTAAAAGTTCTTCAACCGTAAGCGTTCCGGTTTCCGGTTTAACGGCCTTGTGCTTTCTATTCAAGGACATATAATCCCCCTTTAAACCCGTGATTGCAAAGGGCACCTGGAGAATTATAACACAAAAATTCCTTCTTACACACGATTTTCCTGCTTATAAAGAGACAAAAACAACCTGACCCAATATCCACGCTCTTTAAGAGTTAGTAAGAATGTCTACATCAATCCCCGAGGCCTTTCGGCAGGGGTAGAACCCCGGGGGCTCTGAGGGTCACCAGGTCATAGCAGAGAAGGCCTAAACGGTTAGCCTCGACGGTAGAATGCGGGTTTGCGGGCGAGGTTTTCAGCAACGAAGGGGGGCAAGCCGGACTCTACAGGTCGCCGCCGACGTCTGCGTGCGGATTTTAAATGATTATATTTTTTATTGAACGAAGCTGAGAAAAGAACCTTTTGTAGATTGAGTAATTCAACCGGTGGAATGTGCGGGAAAAATTACCAGCAATTGTAAACGGCAAATTTTTGAACAATGGACATTCAAGGCTCTTTAATTAGGTGAAAGCATTTTGAAAAGGAGAAATGAAATGGATACTTTACGAACCCTGGCTACTCTGACAACCGGCATCATAATCGGCGGCCTGTTTGCCAAATTAGGTAAAAAGCTGCTTTCTGACAACCAGAAGGGGGAATCAAAATGACCATCAATCCAATGGATATACTGAAGGTGCCTTTTAAGATCGGTGAACGTATTTCGCGGCCGGTCATGAACGCAATCGATGATTTCATGGGCAAAGATGTTGATTCATTCCTGGAACAGGTTCCCGGCGGCAGGATTCTGCAGAACGCTACCGGATCATTCAACAGATGGATGCTTGAGAAAAAAGAGACGATCACCGGCAGTTCCGACAATGCCGAGGATGCGGTGAAGGTTGAAGACGACGATGGCAACAAAACCTGAACACGAGGATCTTTAGATAAATTGTTAATAAAATTATATTTCGGCCGGGCAGACCTTTGCCCGGCTTTCTTTTTATGGGGGCATTTTTTTGAACGAAGGCCTGCGTGAGCACTTATAAAAATTGATGAATTAAAAAGGAGTCTGCCATGCAGGGTGAATTCTACATAATCTGCTACGACTCGCCATCGAACAAGCGCCGGGGCAAGCTTCACAAGCTGCTGAAAAACTACGCGGTTTCGGTGCAGAAAAGCGTTTTTGAGACCTTTCTCGACGACCAGACTTTCGATCAGATGATGCGCAAAATCGAAGCCCTGATGGACCCCAACGCAGACAGCGTAAGAATTTATGGCATGTCGAGAAGATCGCAGCGGCAGATGAAGGTTATCGGCTGGCCCGGCAGGCTGGTCGAACCTGACCATTACTTCATCGCCGACCCTGAAGGAGCTGGCCAGGGGCAAGTCGTAACCATTGAGGATGACGGTGACCTGCCTGAGTGGCTTTGAAGTTTTTTTTGAACAGTCGTTTTAAAACAGCCTTTATCAGTTTAAAGAGGTTAACGGAGGAGCAAATGGTAAGAAAAGTTAACAAGAGGCATGTAGATGGCTACCAGAAGGCAGTTGCGAAAGAGGACGCTGCAATCGTTTCATGTTTTTCAGAAATTGAAAAGCACCTGATGGAAAATTGCGCCGTAGTCTTTGTTCTTGACTGCCCATGCGGTTGTGGCAAGCTGAACTGCAACCGGCTCAAGTCTAAGCCTGAAGCCAATCTGGTTCTTTTGCAGGTTGTGAACGACGAGTTCAGTTTTAATATGTCTCTGCGGGTAATCAACTGAATCTGTAAAAAGGGGATAAAAATGGAAAAGAAAATCGAATCGGGTCTCAACTGGAACCAGGCCGAAAACCTCAGAAAAGAAAACCGCTTTGCAGAAGCTTTGCCAATTTTCATGGCCTATTTTGCAGAGCATCGCGATGAACCCACGCTCTGGCGCTGTGTTCACTGTGCACGCCATTTGAAAGACTACAATACCGCCCTTGAGCTTATCGAAAATAATTACCAGGATTTCACGGGGTCTCAGATGCTGCGGGTGCAGTTCGCGTGGCTCAAATACGATGCCCTGATTCCGACTGCCCGCAAGCGCAGCGACTGGGAAGGCATTCTGAAGATTGCCGACGAAATTTTTGAACTTAACCCTGAAGACGGCGAGATTCTTTTCCGGCTTACCCTGTTTGCCGCAATTGACGCGGCCCGCAATCTGAACGACTACCGAAAAATGCTCGAACTTACCGACCTCATCGCGCCGGAAAAACTCGCTGCTGAAGGGGAATCTTTCAAGGGTCGCCGCATGATTTCGTGGCGCGAACGCTGGTATTTTGCACGCCTGCATGCCCTCTTCGAAGCCGCGCTGTATGAAGACTGCCGGCGCCTGGCTTTCAGGGCATTCTCTGAATACCCGCGCAAAATCGAGTTTGCACGGCGTGCAGCGCTGTGCCGTGACAAGATGGCCGCCAGAGGCGATGCCGAAGAAGAATTGATGGCTATCACAAAGGTCAGGGGCTGCCCCTGGTATATTCTCGCCGATCTGGCGAAAATCAGGTTCGAACTGGGCAAATACGATGAAGCGCTTGATTCTGCGATCGCGGCGGCAGGCATGCATGGCGACCTGAAAACAAAGGTAAATCTTTTTTCGCTGATCGGAAAAATACTGCTGGTGCTTGGTGAGAGCGACGCGGCTCTGCATCATGTAACGCTTTCGTGCTCGATCCGAAATCGCGAGCACTGGAAAATTCCTGATGATTTGAAGCAGCTCTCTGACCGTTTCGGTCTGGGCGGCAATCTGCCGGCGCCTGAAATTGCGCTGAAAAACTGTTCTGGTTTCTGGCGACAATCAGGTAGCCAGCCGGCGCGGCAACCCGGTTGCAGGGAATCACAGACTTATCAGAAACCATCAGTGCCCGCGCTTGCGGAGGCACCGGTTAAAACTGGTTTAAAAGGCATTCTGGGTGCGGTTCCGGAAGGGCGACCCTTCTCGTTTATCACCAGCTCTGATTATCAGAAACCGGTTTATGTAAAACTGACGGAAATTCCCGAAGAGCTTCGCTATGAAGGCGCCCGCCTCAGCTTCGATCTTGTTGAGAGTTTTGACCAGAAGAAGGGTGAAAAAAGCGTGCGGGCAGCCAATGTTTCAGTCGAAAAGACGCTTGCCAGGGCAGCATAAGAGAACGTAACGGCGCTACTCAAAACCGCAAAAATGAAAGGCAATCGCGGCCAGGTCAGAAAGGCTGTTCTGAAGGGTTGCCTAAGAGTGCTGATGAACAGAGCGAAAAAGGAGGAACCGGAATATGGAACTGAATGAAATTCTTAAACAGATTCGGCTCAAAATTGCCCGAAGCGACTTTTCAGGGGCCAGAGACTTGCTGCTTGGGTCTTCTGGCATCGGTGAAAATGCTGAGGCGCAGGCACTTGGCGCCCGCCTGCTGGGTTTTACTGATGGTTTCGAGAAGGCCAACAGCATGTTTCTCGATCTTGAAGCGGTCTGGCCTGATAATTTTGACGTATATAAAATGCATTGCCAGCTCTTGCAGGAACACGGTGACTACAACGGTGCGCTGATTGCGGCGGGCAAAATCATCGCCCGCTTTGCTACAAAGCCCGAAGCCTACGAAATACTTGCCGATTCGTTCGAACTGGCCGGCAAGCCCGCAGAAGCCTTGCAAGCTGTCACAGAAGGTCTGGCGGGTTTTCCCGGCCTCGGGTCGCTGATTGAAAGACAGGCAAGGCTCAGCGCCGCTGTCAATCGTGCCGAAATCAGTATGAACGGTCTGGAAGAAATCAAAAACGAGCTGACTTCGCAGCCGGTTCTGCCGACTGAAGAAAATTTGCAGCTGCTGATGACTATGTTCAAGGGAAGAAGCGGAGTGCATGCGATTCAGACGCGCATGGGCAAGACCTGGGGTTACATTCCCGAGAAACGTCAGATGACGTCAGAGGATCTGAGAAAGCATCTTGGCGGTGAAAAAACGCTCGGAATTTATCTGACTGATCTCGATAATACTTCGCGGTTGATGGTCATGGATCTCGACGTCAGAAAGGCCTGGCTGAGCGCTTACGGCAATTCACCCGAAGAACGGCAGCGAATTAACAGCCTTCTCAAAAGCAGCAGCGACCAGATGAGCGAAATTTGCGAGATGGCGGGCTTGACGCCTTTGATAGAGACTTCCGGGAACAAGGGGTTGCATTTCTGGTTTTTTGGCGGCGACGATTTTGCGTGCCGTTACTGGCGTTCGCTTGGTAACTGGCTGGTCGCGAAATTGCGGAATGTTCCTGAAGAGCTTTCGTGGGAGGTTTTTCCGAAACAGGACAGGGTTGCGGCTGACGGGCTGGGAAATCTCGTTAAACTGCCGCTGGGCACGCACCAGAAAAGCGGCCGGAAATCGTATTTTGTTGATCGGCAGACTTTGCAGCCGTTTCCTGAGCAGATGTCTATGCTCAGGCAGGCGACGAGACTCTGCCGGGGGGACTTTGAAAAGATTCTCGGGGCGATAACGGTCGATAATTGTGCCGATGCTGGCGCAACGAGCGAAAAACAGGGCGGCAACGCGGTTGAATTTAAGCCCTTCAAGGCTTCGGGTGGTGCGAGGGGTTCTGTGACAGAAGTCGCGCAACGTGATGAAGCGCTGAGTCTTGCGGTCAGAATACCGTTACCTGAGCGGCAGACCCTGGAAGTTGAAAAGCTTCTGGCCGGGTGCCGGCCGATGTGGGAGATTCTTGAGAAGGCCCGTCACGAGAAGGCACTGAGTGATGAACAGAAGCATGCGTTCATTTATATATTTGCTCATCTCGGCGAAGAGGGGCGGGTTTTTATTCATCAGGTGATGAACCAGTTGCCTGATTACCGGCCTGATGTGGTTAATGCCATGATCAAAGCGGTGCCACCCAATGCACCTGGTTGCGGCAAAATTCGCAAAAGAATACCAGAGTTTTGTGGGCTCGACAGGTGCAACTGCCAGTTCAGGCTGCCAGCAGGGAGTTACGCGTCACCGGTGATTCACGCGGGCTTTTTCCCCGGCACTGGAACGGGAAAGGTTTGCGAAATTGCACCGGCACGACTGGCGGGTCGTGAAGCGCTTGGTGGCGAAAGTGGCGGCATTGATCGCATGATGCATGAATACATGCAGATGACTGAGGAGTTGACGCGGTTGCGGGAAAGGGCTTCGCTGCTGCGGCGCCAGATCAATCAGCTGTTTAACGATGCTGGCAGTGAGAGAATCGAGACCCGGATTCGGGTTTATCAGAGGTTGCCTGACGAGGATACGCCTCTGCTGACGGTTGGTTGAAGATTTAACGAGAAATTTGAAGTGATTTCGAGGTTTGTATCGTTTATCTATTTATCAGTTCGTAGCTGGTGATTTTGAAGGCTGCAAGTATTTCGGGCAGTTTGCTGTCGCGAATCGCAATAACCAGGTCGATTTCGGCGCCGAGCAACGCGGTGAGCAGGTGGTTAAAACCACGGCCGCTCAGTTCGAGCGGGCCGATTTCATCGATGTAAAAGCGACTTGCGCTGTTAAGAATGGCATTCTGGGTAATGTGGCGGGCGAACAGCAGGCCGGCAGCACTGAAACTGAAGCGCTCGTTCAGCAGGGCTACTTCTTCCCAGCCGGGGGGGAGATGGCCCGCGACCCTGATAAAAGGGCAGGCCATACCGGTTGGCAGGTGCACAAGGTCGTAGCCGATGTGTTCGCCGCCTGTGAAGACCTTTTTGCAGGCGAAACCGTCGGCTTCGGGGTGCGACTGAAAGTCTTTGAGAATCCATGAGGTTTTGCCGCTATTGATGGGGCCGGTCAAAATATAAATCATGCTTTTAGCCCTGCGAGCCACTGTCGTGCCGCCACCGCAAAGCCATGCTCATCGTTGCCTGGCGCCGGCAGAAAAAGACCACGCAGGTCAGCGGGCCCGTTCGCGACTACAAAGCCGTGCCCGGTCCATTCCAGCATCGCCTGGTCGTTATAATCGTTGCCGATGCTCATGGTGTGGCGTTGTTCGATGCCGAGTTCGCGGCACAGCCATTCGGCAGCCAGTCCCTTAGAAACCGCCGCCGGAAACACTTCGATCCAGATGTGGCGGCCATCGATGGGCGAGGTGGTTCTGATGATGCTGAGATGGGCAAAGCGTCGCTGCAGCTCGGCGATGATCGCGTGGCCATCGCATGAAATCGCGAGAAACTGGGTGGCGCGGCTGATTTTTTCGAATGGGCCCTGAAAGGCGAATTCCTGCAGATATTTGAGGCGGCTGATCAGATCAGAGGTTGGCTCAGGAGACGCGTACCAGTGAAAACAATGATTGTCAGGGATCGGGTGATGAATCGAAAAATCAATGGCACAATCGCTGAAAAACCTTGCAAGGGGCTGAATATCGTCTTCGTTGAGTTCGTGGGTGCACAGAATGCTGTCATCGGCAAATGAGCAGACCCCGGCCCCGGTCGAAAAAATCAGATAATCAAAGGGCAGGTGGTGATCGACGACCTGGCGCGCTGAATGCAGATTGCGGCCTGTGGCAGCGACCCTGACTATCTTTTGTCGGCCCAGTTCATGCAGCGCCGCCAGATTCTCATCGCTGATTTTGCCGCTGCTGTTGAGAAAGGTGCCGTCGAGATCTGTGAGTACCATGCCGCGTTTCATTGTGGTTCAGTCCTGTTCGAGCAGTTCAAAACAGCCGGGCCGGAACGGTGCGTTGAGATTTGGCAGCACTTTTTCAAGAAAAATGCCGGCACGCTGGTCGAGGTTGTGGCCGTAAGTGGCTCTTACTGCGGTTGAGATGAATTGCACGGCGCGATCAAGCGCAACCGGCAGGCTGTCGCCCTGCATCAGACAGCCGGTGACGATGCTGGTGAAGGTATCGCCGGTGCCCGGGTAATTGGCCGGGATATAGTCGCACTGAATTTTCCAGGTGCGGCGGTCATCGCGGTTGTAGGCATAGACAAACGTCTGTTTTTTTCGGTCAGACTTGTTGACGTTGGTGATGATAACCATGGCCGGGCCCTTCTCGCTGAGGGCTTTGAGGAGTTTTTTAAGTTCTGACTCTGCGAGTTTCTCGCTGTAGGGCACATCGAGCAGGGCGCAAGCCTCGGTGAGGTTCGGGGTGACGACATCGGCGCGTGAAATAAGGGTTTTCATTTCGCTGACCATGTCGGGGGTCATCGAATCATAGAGCCGGCCGTCGTCGCCGAGCACCGGGTCGATGACCACGAGCTGGCCCGGGGCCTTGAAGTCGTCAATGAATTCCTTAACAATTTCGATCTGCAGGTGCGAACCGAGAAAGCCGCTGTAAATAGCGTCAAAACTTAACTGCATGGCTTTCCAGTGCTCAATGAAGGCACGCATGTGCATGGTCAGATCGACAAGTTTGAAGCCGGGCATTTCGGTGTTTGAAGACAGCACGGCGGTCGGCAGTGGGCAAACCTGAAAGCCCATTGAAGTGAGCACCGGAATGACCACGTTCAATGAGACGCGCCCATAGCCTGAGAGATCGTGAATGGCCGCGATACGTTTTACGGGGTGACGAAACATGAGTTTACGGCTTTTAACTCAGCAAAATGGCGCTGACCGGGCAGGAATCGGCAGCTTCTTTTGCCGATGCTTCGTTTTCGTGTGCAATTGGCTTCTGAATAACGGTTGATTTGCCATCATGAAGCTTGAAGACGGCCGGGCAGATCATTTCGCACTGGGCGCAGCCAATGCAGATGTCGTGGTCAACGAATGCTTTCATTTTTGTCTCCTGCAGAAAAAATGCGGCTCGACGCCTCATTCATCATAAAGCGTCGAGCCATGCATGGCAATAATTATAATAATTGCCCGATCGCTCAGTCGAGGGTGTGAATTACCATGCCTGAGCGCAGTTTGGGTTCAAACCAGGTCGATTTTGGCGGCATGACTTCACCGCTGTCGGCGATCTTCATCAGCTGTTCGATCGAGGTCGGGAACATGGCGAAGGCGACGACAAATTTGCCGCTGTCGACGATTTTTTCGAGTTCCTTGACACCGCGAATGCCACCGATGAAGTCGATGCGCTTGTCGGTGCGCGGGTCGCCGATACCGAGAATCGGTGCGAGCAGGTTGTTCTGCATGATTGAAACATCAAGGCTGGCAACCGGGTCTTTGCTGTCATAAGTGCCAGGTTTGGCTGTCAGCTTGTACCATGTGCCTTTGAGATACATGCCGAAGGTGTTGGCAGCGGTCGGTTTTTTGTAATTCTGCTTTTCGACGTTGAACTTTTCGCCGACTTTTTTGAGAAAATCGGCATCGCTCAGGCCGTTGAGATCGTGAACGGCACGGTTGTAGTCCATGATCAGCAGGTGATTGTGGGGGAATATAACCGCCATGAAGAAGTTATATTCTTCGTTGCCAGTGTGTTTCGGGTTCTTTTCGGCGCGAACTTTGGCGATGCGGCAGGCGGCCTGGGTGCGATGATGACCGTCAGCCACGTAGAGGGCCGGAATTTTTGCGAATTCTGCGGTGATTTTTTTGCCCCATTCGGCATCTTTAACGACCCAGAGCACGTGCTGAATGCCGTCTTCAGAGGTAAAATCGACTTCGGGAGGGTTTTTGATAACTGAGTCAACCATACTGTTGATAGAATCGCGGGCCGGGTAAGTCAGAAAAACCGGGCCGGCGTTGCAGTTGGTCATATCGACGTGTTTCAACCGGTCTTCTTCTTTGTCTTTGCGGGTGAATTCGTGGCGCTTGATTTTGCCATCCCAGTATTCCTGGGCGCTGCAACAGCACATCAGACCAATCTGAGCGCGACCGTTCATTACCTGTTTGTAAATGTAATAGCAAGTTTCGCTGTCACGCACCAGCCAGCCTTTTTTCTGAAACATCTGAAAATTTTCGACGGCCTTGTCGTAAACGCGCTGATCGTAGAGGTTTATGCCGGGGTCGAGGTCGATTTCCGGTTTGTTGATGTGCAGAAACGACTGCGGGTTGCCTTTGGCGAGTTCACGGGCTTCATCAGAGTTGATGACGTCATAAGGGAAAGATGCCAGTTTAGCGGCCACATCTTTCGGGGGGCGCAGACCTTTAAAGGGGCGTACAATAGCCATTTTCCTTCTCCTTGAAGAGTGATTCTGTTGAGGCATGCTAACAAGACCACGCCAAACTGTCAACCACCAAGCCCCGACGCCAGGGCAATGGAATTTTATTCATGGAATTTGGGTCGATGATGGACAGAAAGATCGCGTTGGATTATGTTTGAGAATATGATTGAGTTGAAAAATTCTTTATCGAAGAGCCTGCTGATGATTTTTGGTGGCGGGCTGATGGCGTGGGCAAGTTGGCAGCTCTTGCAGACCGGCGAAGCCAATCGTTTTGTCGTCTCGCTCAGCCTGGTTTTTTTCGCGGTGATCGCCCTGCAAGGCTGTTACCGCTTGCTTGACCGTCGTGCTAAATTGAGGCTCGACCCGCGGGGCTTCTGCCTTGTTGATGACTATCGGGGCGTAATCGGCTGGGATGAAATAGTACATGTAGAAATAACCAGTGAATACAACGATCTGAAAATTTTTCTGGAATTGAAAAATGGTAAATTCATCGACGAGAAGCTTTTTTTGCTGAACTGGTCGGCCGAAAAATTGCAGGCACACATTATTGCCGCCGTCGAAAATGCCAACCCAGGCGCTCTCGCCCGTTTTATAAAAAATGAAGAAGCAGAAGAACAGCGAGAAATTGAAGAAGAGAAAAGGGCGAAGCAGCGGCTTGTGAAACCCGGGGCGCCAGAGACCGACAACCCCGATGTTGCCCCTGAAGAACCCGAAAAAATTGCGAACGACGGCATTTTTCCGCTGTGGTTCAGTGACGACCCGATTACCAATGAGTTCATCTGGTTTACGGTGCTCGGCAGCGGCATGACCGGAGGCCTTTTTATTATGGCCAACTTTGATGGTTCTGGCCCGGCCAAAATAAGCATTGGCATGCAGGTGCTCATCGCGCTGGCCGCGGGGCCGGTAATGGCCGTGGCCGCCTACCTGCATGATCGCAGAGACTATAATCGCCGCCTGAATAAGCTCGGCCGCCAGCATGAAAAAAAAATGAAGACGAAAGCACCACCAGCGCCCGAAAACCTGAAACAAAAAAAACAAAATAAGAAGCAAAAACACTGACTGCCCCCCCAGCGCGGCCAGACATGCCATCAAACGCGAGAGTTAGCCGCTTTGTGCTGCTTTCGCAAACGTTACAAGGCGGCAGCCGGTCGTAATTTAACTGCCTGAAGATTCACCATGCGATTCATTTGCAGGCGAAGCTCACACTGTAACCACGGCCACGTATCTGGCAGTTTGCCATGAAAATAAAGGAACAGTAACTGTCGCATTGACAACTGTCGAAAAAAAGGTTATCTTCAGGTTATGGAAGAAAAAAAATACAACATCGGCCAAATTGCGGCACTGAGTGGCGTCAGTCCACGCACTATAAGATTCTACGTGCAGTCAGGGCTGCTGGCTGCACCCGCGGGGGCCGGGCGCGGCCATTATTACACAGATGCTCATCTGCAGGCCTTGCAGCGTATTAAAGATCTTAAAGACAACCATCTCAGTCTCGACGAAATCGCCAGGCGTCTGAACGGTGGGCCGGTTGAGGTAGTTGGCCTGCCGGTGCCGACCAGTTGGGTGCGTATCGAGGTGTGCCCTGGCGTTGAAGTTCACATACAGGGGGGGCGCTACCCGGTAACCCCGGCGCGAATGCGCCGGTTGCAGGTTTTTGTTCAGCGTCTTTTCGGCGAAACTCAAACAACAGAAGAGGTAGATTATGATGAATGATCATTGCGCGATGATCGACAAAGTGACTGGTCGAGAGGTGGCATTGCGGGCGGTGGCGGTCAGGGGGTTGGTGAATGGTTTGTCTGTCAACTGGCAGGTGACCCAGCAGTTTGCTAATCGCGAAAAAATGCCGATTGAAGCGGTTTTCACCTTTCCGTTGCCGGCCGACGCAACTCTCTGCAGTCTCAAGATTCTCACCGGCGACAAGACTATCGTTACGCACGTCGAAGAGCGTGAAAAAGCCTTTGAAGACTACGATGCGGCGATCAGTTCTGGTGATGGCGCCTATCTTCTTGATCGCGAGCGTGCTGACCTGTTTGTCATGAATCTGGGTAATATTTTGCCGGGCCAGAGCATTGAAGTGCAGATCGAGATGTTTCAACTGCTGCATGGCGCGGCAAATGGGGCGCGGGTGGCTTTTCCGGTCGCGGTGGTGCCGAAGTATTTTCCGGCGGCTTCTACGACTGAAATCACCGAATGGGAGCGAATTACACCCGACTTTGTCGCAAAGGTTCCCTATGGCTTCAGTCTGGCGGTTAAAATCGTGCAGAGTTGTCGCATCAGTCTTGTTGAATCACCAAGTCACCCGATCAGGGTTGTCTACGGTGATAACGAGGCTGATATTACCCTGAGCCAGGCGAATACAGTTCCTGATACCGATGTGGTTATCAGTTTTGAGCTGGCTGAGCATATTAAACCCAGGGTTTCGCGCTGCAATTTTCTTGGGCGCGAGCACCTGCTGTTCGAAGTTTTTCCTGAATTCACGGCAGACGCGGGTGATTCTTCGCGTCGCAAAGAACTGGCCTTTGTAGTTGACTGCTCAGGCTCCATGGAAGGCGACGCCATTCGTGAGGCAGTCAATGCATTGCAACTTTGTGTCAGGTCGCTGAATGAGGGCGATCTCTTTCAGATCATCTGTTTCGGCTCAAGCTATGAGGTTTTGTTTGACCATCCGCGGGTTCTCGATGATACAACTCTGGCTGAAGCATCGGCAAAGATAGCCAGAATTACGGCAAAGATGGGTGGCACTGAGATTCTGCCGGCACTGAAGGCGGCGGTGGCATCTTTAAGTGTTGAATTTGCCGATATTGTTTTATTCACCGACGGGGCGGTCGGCAACGAAAAGGCTGTCTTTGATTTTGTGGCTGCCAATCAAGGGCGTTGCCGGTTTTTTCCCTTCGGTATCGGCAATGGTGTCAGCGAATCGCTGATCCGGGGCATTGCCGAACGTGGTCGTGGCCAACCTGAATTTGTTTTTCCGGGCGAACGTATCGAAGCGAAAGTTCTCAGGCAGTTCAACCGCATGGCATCGCCGTTTCTTTCCAACGTCAGTATTGATTGGGGTTGCAAAGGTGTTGAGGCTGTTCCGGCGCTTATTCCTGCGGTTTTTTCGGGTGAAGTCTTTCGGGTGGCCGCTCGCATCAAAGAAGGCAAGGCTCTGCCGGCTGATTTGAATGTCGAACTGCACGCGCAGCTTGGTGATCGTCAGCTTGTATTTAATGCCGAAGCGGTCATCTCGGCAGCGAACAGTGTTCCGGCCCGCTGGTGGGCGCAGCAGCGAATTAACGACCTTGAAGCCGGTGCTGCTGAAGTGGCGGCCGGCAGTCGCCAAAAGCGCGGCCCTGATCGAACGAAACAGACGATCATCGAATTGGCGAAAGCCTATGGTATTATTTGCTCACTGACCAGTATGATTGGCTTCGAAGAGCGCAGCGATCAACAAAAAAACAACGGCCAGGTAGAATTGCGGCGGGTCCCCGTCATGCTGCCGGCCGGCCGCGATTTCATGGCCAGCCAGCCTCTCGGCGCAAAAAGTTCGGGCTTCGGCAGTATCTTAAATTGTATGTCTGCCTGCTACGCGCCTGCGTCGTTGATAGCCCGTGAAGAATCCCAAGGCCTCTTCTCATCGACAGTGAGCCGATTGCGCAATGCCTTCGCCCAGCCTGATCCTGCCCCGGCAGCTAAAGAGGCGCGGGGCACTGCGATCCCCCTTGGCTCTGACAAATGCGAAGACAAGCTGATCGAGATTCTTATGCATGCCGGCGCTGATGGTCTCTTTAAGAAGTCTGACGAGTTGCTCGCGCTGATTGGCGTCAATGAACCTGAATTCGCCGCCTGGCTTTCCAAAGCTCCGGCCAGCCTTAAAGCCCCTGAACGGCAAAAATACGCCATGACAATTCTGGTTAAAGATTACCTCGAAAGGCATTTTGCCGACCGCAAAGACCTGTGGGCAGCGATTGTAGTCAAAGGCGAAAAACGCACCCAGAAGATGCACTGACCCCAAAACAGAAAACGCCCGGGGCGATGGTTACGCCCGGGCGTCTTTTTGTCAGGAGCTTCAGTTCGAAGCGGGTAAGATCATCTTCCGCGGGTAATCACCGGAGGGTGCCCGGTCAGGGAGCCCTCGTCGTTGCGGTCAGACATGTCGTGACTGTTCATTTCATTTTTGCTGGAGATCATCCAGCTCTGAAAAAACACAAGAATGCTGAGGTCCATCATAACACTCCTCCTTTCGTAAAATTGGCACGACCGGGTATATGCATATTGCGTGCCAACTTTTAGAAAAAGCCCTGATTTGGGCTTTGCGTTGGTTGTTGCTGGCAAAATTCGCTGATAGCGCTGTACAGAATCAATACATATTTCTGTGCAAAAATTGAACAATAAAATTATATTTGACCTGTTTCGGGTGTTTCTGTATAGTTTTACTGCTGTCGAGGTGCTTTGCCTGAGCGACGGTTGCAGATCGTGTACCGAACTGCCGATAAGAGAGCTTGTTTCGTGACGCTGGCAACAGCATAAAGAATAGCTGGCAGTCGCTTCGGCCTTCGCTTCAGTATCGGGCCGACCTGGCTCTAGAGGTTAATCAGTAATAAAAAGACAAGGAAGGGAATACTCATGACTCCACATCTCAAGCTCAAAGCCGGTCAGATTTCTCCTTATGTGCTCGTGTGCGGCGACCCGGCGCGTGCCGAAAAAATCGCCAGACTCTGCGAAAAATACGAAGAACTGGCTTATAATCGTGAATATCGCACTTTTGTCGGCCTCTACAAGGGTGAAAAGATCACAATCACCTCACATGGTGTTGGCTCGGCCGGCGCCTCAATCTGCTTTGAGGAACTGATCAAAATTGGCGCCCGCGTTATCATGCGCGTTGGCACCTGCGGCAGTCTGCAAGATTACCTCGGCCAGGGTGACCACATCATTGCAACCGGCGCGGTACGCGAAGATGGAGTCACCCCGCTGCTTGTTCCGCAGGGGTACCCCGCGATTGCTGATGCAGAAGTTTGTCAGGCTGTCGAAAAGGCCTGCAAGGCGATCTCTGCCCCATACAAACGCGGCATCATGCTGACCAGCGACCTTTTCTACCCTGGCGTGTTGCCGAGTTCGCTTGAGTTATACAGCAAAGCCGGCGTTCCGGGCGTCGAGATGGAATGCTCTGCCCTTTTTGTCATCGCCTCGTTGCGTGGCGTGCGTGCCGGTGCCATTGCTACCATCGACGGCAACCCCCTCAAATGGGATGAAGGCAACTATGACCCGCACGGCGAAAAAGTTACGCAGGGCAAAGAGAGAATGCTGACCATCGGCCTTGAAGCCATGGCCGAAATGAGCCGCGCCCGCCTCTGAGAACACCGCAAGGATGATTTTGTACAGCTTCGTTACCGATTATCGCCGGTAACGAAGTTTTTTTTCGGGCAAATTGTGTTCAATTTAAGTGAAAAAGAGCTCTTTGCCACGGATTGCCACGGATTACTACAGATTGCCACGGATGAACACGGATGAACACGGATGAACACGGATTGCTTGGGATTGCCTTGGATTAACACGGATGCACACTGGTGTAATCTGCGAAATTCGCTTTAATTCTACAGTTGTTAATAACATAGCACTTAAAAAGTCAGGTGCTAATTTTGTTCTGATCTTTCAATCATTTTAGGAGAATGGTATGCCTGTGGCGGTCATTCACACAAAGTTGGTGCCCGGGTCAGTTGGTTGCGAAAATCTTGCTGGAATGGGAGTTCAGGGGGGGGGGCGTGGGTTTATCTTGTGAGGGAGTGTCCCTGAAATAGATATGGGGTATTGAAAAACCCTCTGGAATGTGTTTTAGTAATGGTATCCCGACCGCAACTAAATCACCCAAAGGGTTTTCAATGAAAAATATATCATCTCCGCTCCTTCCT
>Ga0116170_10002837_pt1 | contig 16482 bp, 9 predicted proteins | sample AD_JPNHW1_MetaG_FD_89797 | JGI IMG/M metagenome (GOLD analysis project Ga0116170, IMG submission 89797) | Active sludge microbial communities of municipal wastewater-treating anaerobic digesters from Japan - AD_JPNHW1_MetaG | ecosystem: Engineered > Bioreactor > Anaerobic > Digestate | place...
AAATACTTCTGGACAATTTTCCGGAAATAAAACATGCTGTTTGTAAAATTGGTGCCGCCGAAATACCTACCGATCCAACACCTATGGAGACAGGCGATTATATTATCACTCTTAAAGATAAACGCGAATGGACATCCGCTGAGACCCGCGAAGAACTGATCGGAAAAATGGAAGAGAAACTTATAGTGCTGGCAGGTGTCAAATTTGAGTTCCAGCAACCTATTCAAATGCGTTTTAACGAATTGATGTCTGGTTCAAAACAGGATATCGCAGTTAAAATATTTGGTGACGATCTGGCTGTATTGTCGGAGAAGGCCTCTGAAGTGGAGAGAATCATTCAGGGTATTCAGGGTATTGAAGACATAAATGTTGAAAAAGTAACCGGTCTGGCTCAGGTTCAGGTGGAGTATAATCGCGAACGTCTTGCGCAATATGGAATTTCTATTGAAGAAGCTAACAGGGTTTTGCGCACAGCATTTGCAGGAAGTCAGGCAGGTGTCGTTTTCGAAGATGAAAAACGTTTTGGACTGGTAGTGCGTCTGGATAAAGATTTCCGTCAAAACCTGAGCGATGTAAAGAGTATTACACTGGCTCTTCCAAATGGTGGCCAGATACCATTTGAGCAGATTGCCAGCGTAGAAATCAAATCAGGCCCTGCACAGGTTTCACGGGAAAACACACAACGTCGTATAACCATTGGTTTTAATGTCCGTAACCGGGACATACAAAGTGTAATCAATGATGTTACAAATCAAATAGAGAAACAGGTAAACCTTCCCACAGGTTACTATTTTTCGTATGGTGGTCAGTTTCAGAATCTTGAAGCTGCCAGGGCCAGGTTGTCTATTGCCCTGCCTGTTGCATTGCTTCTTATATTTGTATTACTTTATTTTACATTTCATTCTGTAAAACAATCACTTCTGATTTTCACAGCAGTTCCTATGGCTGTGACTGGGGGTGTGTTTGCCCTTTGGTTGAGGGGACTGAACTTCTCTATTTCGGCAGGTGTCGGTTTTATTGCTTTGTTTGGGGTGGCTGTTCTTAACGGAATTGTACTTATTGCAGAATTTAACCGACTCGAAAAGGCCGGAATAACTGATATAACCGAGAGGGTATTGAAAGGCCTGAATACCCGTTTGCGTCCGGTTATTATAACTGCATCAGTTGCATCCCTGGGATTCCTTCCGATGGCATTGTCAACTTCCGCCGGTGCAGAGGTTCAGAGACCGCTGGCAACAGTGGTTATAGGCGGACTTATAACAGCTACATTACTTACATTAATCGTATTACCAATATTTTATATTTTCTTTTCTACTCACTCTTTCAGATCGGTCTTTAAACGCAAATCAACAAATATTGTCTCTTTATTGCTGCTTTTCTTGATTGGCCAGTCATTCTGCAATACCTTAACAGCTCAGCAGATAAAAACAATTAATGTTGACCAGGCAATCCAGATGGCGCTTGACAGTAACCTGGCGGTGCGTTCATCGGTTTATTCGGTCGATCTCCAGAGAGCTCTGAAAGGGGCATCATGGGATATCCCGAAAATATCAGTTGATGGAGAATACGGGCAGATTAATTCTTACACAAAAGATAATAGTTTTTCAGTGTCGCAATCGTTTGCTTTTCCTTCTGTTTATATAAATCAGAACCAGTTGGCAAAAGCAAATATTAAAAGCAGCGAATGGCAGTTGAAATCATCACAGCTCGAAATAGCTACCCAGGTTAAACAGATATACTGGCAGCTTGTATACCTTCAGTCAAAGCAAAGGCTGTTTGTCTATCAGGATAGTTTGTACTCAGGTTTTCTCAGGGCAGCTGTTTTAAGGGCAAAAACAGGTGAAACAAACCAGCTTGAAATGATTTCTGCCCGTTCTCAAAGCCTGGAAATTAAAAACAAATTACACAAGATAAATTCAGATCTGGAAGTTTGTGGCAAAACCCTTCGGATCCTTTTAAATACAGATTCTTTTATTTTTCCTGCCGATACAATACTGCGTAAAATTGATAATTCATCGTTTACAGATAGTTCAGCACTGGCGGAAAACCCTTCAGTGGGGTACATAAATCAGCAGGTAGAAATTTCGAAATTCGAAAAGAAACTGGAACATAGCCGTATGATGCCTGATCTTAGTGTCGGCTATTTCAGTCAGTCAATGCAGGGTATTCAGGAAGTAAACGGAATACCACGGACATTTGGTACAGGCGACCGCTTTACGGGGATCCAGGCCGGAATCTCCGTGCCTTTATGGTTTGTCCCATACACATCCCGGACGAAAGCCGCAAAGCTCAAAGTGCAGGTTGCACAGACAAATGCTGAGTATTATGCTAAATCACTTTCTGGTAGTTATAACTCATTAACAGGTCAGTTCAACGCTTACCGTAATAGTGTTGACTATTATGAAAATCAGGCGATACCCGAAGCAGATAAAATAATAGAACAGGCCACCCTCAGCTACAAAACAGGGACCATGGATTATCTCGATTATATTCAGAATCTCGATCGGGCATTAGGCTTAAAACAAAACTATCTTGATGAGCTGAATAATTATAATCAAACAATTATTTCTATTGACTGTATTACAGGTAAAATATTTTAAAATATCAGAGTCATGACTAAATATAATTTTAAATATTCAATATTGATTTACGCTTTGTTTATTGCGTTAGTATCATGTAATGGAAATAAAAATGCAGGCACCGCAAAAGTAGTAACAGAATTTATTCCGGAAGATATAGTAGAACTCAGAGCGGACCAGATAAGGCTTGCCAATATCGATATGGGAGCAATTGAGATACGTTCAGTTAGCGGTACGCTTAAAGTAAGTGGTAAAGTGGCAACTGCACCTCAGGATTTTGCTACTGTTTGCATGCCTTTAGGCGGTTTCGTGAAAAGCATATCTCTTATGCCGGGCAACGCTGTCAGGAAAGGTCAGACACTGGCAATAATCGAAAATCAGGAATTTGTTGATATTCAGGAACACTATCTGGAAGCAAAAAGCAGACTCGAATATATTTCAGCTGAATACAATCGTCAGGATGAACTGTATAATAAAGATGTCTCTTCCAGAAAGGACATGCAACAGGTTACCACTGATTTTAAAAGCATAAAAGCTCAGGTAAAGGCCCTGGAACAGAAATTATTGCTTATAGGAATTGATCCGGTGAACCTACGTGAGGAAAATATCAGCAGTTCGGTAGCATTGACAGCGCCAATCTCAGGATATATAAATGAGGTAAACATAAACATTGGTAAATATGTTTCTCCTTCTGATATTTTATTCGGGATCATAAACAGTGATAAACTCTTTCTTGAACTCACTCTTTTCGAGAAAGACGCTGCAAGTGTTTCAAATGGTCAGAAAATACATTTTTTTATCAATAATGAGACAGAGCAACATGTAGCAACAATATATCAGACTGGTAAATCAATAAATTCTGATAAAACGTACACTGTATATGCCAGCGTTCAGAGTGACTGCCGGAATGTTATACCAGGCATGTATGTAAATGCTGTTATTGAAGGGGAAAGTAATAAAGTGACTGCGGTCCCTTCTGATGCAATTGTAAGCTTTGATGATAAGGATTACATTTTTATTTATGAAAGAGATAAGGAAGAGGAAGGAAACCCCTTTACTGAATATCGCATGATAAAAGTCCAAAAAGGTATAACTGACAGTGGATATACAGAAATAGTTTTACCTGAAGGATTTGAAATTGATAAAACAAAAGTTGTGGTAAAAGGCGCTTACAACCTCCTTTCGGCTAAGAAAAATGCCGGAGAAATGGCCTGTTAAGAGTGATAAAAGGATCAGCGCCCGGTATGCAGTAACTTATTACTTTGTATTTAAGTGAATATGCCCCGGGCCCTTTTCACTGAGCTAAAAGCTCTTCACTGTCCCATCTGGAATCATACCACGACCTGACATCGGTGGCCTTCATGCCAACCTCCTTGGCAGCTTCAAGACCAAGATCCCCGTCTTCAAAAACTTCTACAAATTCAGGTTCAACCTGCATCTGCTCAGCGCATTTCAGAAAAGTCTCAGGATCCGGCTTGAAGTTTTCAACATCATTTGCTGTAATTATAATATCGAAATACTTCCGGAGATTGGTTATCTCAAGTGTGCGCTCAACAGCTTCTCTGTGGCCTCCTGTACCAACTGCCATAGGTAACTTACCGTAATACTTTTTTGCTATATCTGCAACCGGTCCTATTGGCTTGACTTTGTGTTGTATTTTAAAAAACTGAACAACCTTTTCTTCGATGAGTTGGTCAACAGTCACTCTTCCTTCCAGATTACATTTTTTTATAATTTCAGATGCAATAATCCACCCGGCAGTCCCTGTTAACTTTCTCAGAAAGGCAGTATCAATTTCTGCTCCATATTTTTCACAGGCAAGCTTCCAACTTGAAAAATGATAAGGCATAGTATCAGCTAACGTTCCGTCAAGATCAAAAATCAATCCTTTTATTTCTGGTTTTACTTCGTATTGCATGTTCGTTATTTAAAACTGCAAAGGTAATAAAAATAATATTTAAGGAGTAAGAAGTTGCCTGAGTGTGTCCTGAGAAACGAAAAGTAGCCCATGATTATTGAAGTCCCATACGAAAAAAATTGGCAATTCAGAAAATTATAGCCGGAAATCATTGTTTTTTTATTACTATTTTCAAATTGTCCGGATAAAGCAGTAAATTGGGAATATTTAAGTACTTAAAAAAGTCAAATCATGATAAGCTCCCGTTATTTAAGTACTTTAATATGTTATTATGGATCAGACTGGTAAGTTTTATAGTGAAAACCTTCGTAATAAGCAAAAAACGGAGTTTGATAATCATTTGACTAAAGATATTTATTCTGAAGAACATAATCTTTTACGGATTATGATTGACACTATTCCCGACAGGATAGTTGCAAAAGATATTAACGGACAATTTATTATTTGTAATAAAGCTATGGCCAGATATCTGGGGAAGGAGAATCCTGAGGATATTATCGGGAAAAACATTATTGATTTTAGGCCATTTGAAATCTCAAAGAAAATTCTTGATGACGAAAAAGTTTTTTTAAAATCAGGGGAATCACAACTTGTCTATGAGGAGTATAAAGAAGATTCCTCAGGTAAGAGGGAATGGAGTATGATAAAAAAAGTACCTTTTTACGATATTCACAAAAACCTTATTGGAATTGTTAGTGTAGGAAGAGACATCACTGACCGTAAGATTACCGAAATCGAAATCAGGCGTAAGAATGAACAATTAAGGGAATCAAATGCTGAAAAGGATAAGCTTTTTTCAATTATTGGCCACGACCTTAGAAGCTCTTTTACTAATTTTCTGGGCCTGACCCAGATAATGACGGAAGAGTTATATACTCTTTCCTACCCGGATATTAAAAAAATAGCTGAAAGCATGAGAACATCAGCTAATAATTTGTATGATCTGCTGGGCAACCTTCTTGAATGGGCAAAGATCCAAAGGGGAATGGAAGAACCTGATCCCAAACATATTAAATTGTCAAAAGAGGTTTCTGACTGTGTTAAGTTAATAGCAGCACCGGCCGGAATAAAGGATGTTTCAATCATTATCAATATTCCTGAAGACATTGAGGTATTTACTGATACTAATATGTTCGATACCATTATCAGGAATCTGGTATCAAATGCCATAAAATTCACTCCGGGGGGAGGAAAAATTACTATTTCAGCCTTATATGTAAGTAATGACAATGTTGAGATCACAATCAGCGATACAGGTATAGGTATGAATTCTGTTCAGATCAATAAACTGTTCAGAATAAATGAACAGGAAAATCGCAAGGGAACAGATGGTGAACCAAGTACTGGATTGGGACTAATACTTTGTAAGGAAATTGTCGGAAAACTTGGTGGAAATATTAATGTGGAAAGTGTAGTTGGTGAGGGTACTGTTTTTTGTGTACATTTGCCGGCAGGGAAGTGAGTTGGGGAGTTGTTAAAACTGGTGTACTCAATTTAGGCAAAACAGGGGGAAGAGAAACCTATGGGGAAAGGTATAGTTGGCTTTTTCAGAGGGGAAAGCTGGAAAGTGATAGAGTCTCATGCAAAATATTATTTTGCATTGATTTTACTTTTCATTATAAGTGATATACTATTGCTCCTTTTTATGAAAATCTTTCCTGGATTATCCTTGTCCAATATAATTATCCTGAATTTTCTTTTGACTTTTTTAATACTCTTGCCTTTATCAATCTTCTTAATATACAGATCTTTTAAGCTTTTTATCAGCGAAAAGGCCAAGGCTGTAAAAGAAGCACATAAGAATGAAGAAAAATTTGAGAAGCTGTTAATGACCAGTTCTGACGCCATCAGTATAAATGACCTTGCTGAAGGAAAATTTATATTGGTGAATAAAGGCTTTTCAAAGACATTTCAATATAAAGAAGAAGAGATACTCGAAAAATCAGTTTACTCACCTGATCTCTGGAACGATCCGGAGGATCTTTATAAAATTCTTGAGATTATTCACGAAAATGGAATTGCTGAGAATGTTGAGTTTGTCCTTAAAAAGAAAGATGGCACAACATTTAATGCACTCTTGTCAGCTTCCTTAGTTAACTGGAAAGGAGAGTGTTATGTCATTTCAGTTACAAAGGATATTACCAATATAAAAATGATAGAAGGTGAGCTCTTTCGTGATCAGCTTCTGCTAGATGCCATGATGAATAACCTTAGTGATTACATATATTTAAAAGACTGTGACAGCAGGTTTCTGAGAATTAATAAATCATCATCTAACGAATTTGGATTAAAAAGCCCTGATGAGATCATAGGAAAGACTGACCGGGACTTTTATCTTGAAGAAGATGCAAAACTGGCATTTGAGGATGAACAGGAAATAGTAAGAACAGGAAAAACAATAATTAAAGAAGAGAAATTAACCTATCATAACGGGCGTGACATGTGGTTATTAACGACAAAAATGCCTCTGCTCAGTAAAGATGGCAAAATTGTCGGGACTTTCGGTTTATCAAAGGATATATCTGAATTAAAAAAACTGACAGAAGATCTCCGGCTGAAAAAAATCCAGTTGGAAGCAATTATGGAGAACATTCCTGATCAGATATATTATAAAGACAGGAACAGCAAGTTCATATTATGTAATACTCCTGTTGCACTTATGGCAGGATGCACTTCGCCAGAAGAACTTGCAGGCAAAAGTGATTTCGATTTTCAACCAATACGAATTGCAAATAAGTATTTCGAGGATGAACAACAGTTGATGAAGGAAGGAAAACCGCTTCTGAATTTCGAAGAGCCCATATATAACAGGAAAACGGGGGAAATGAATTACAACTTATCTTCTAAGCTGCCTGTCAGGAACACTGAAGGCAAGGTAATCGGGTTGGTAGGTATAAATCGTGATATTACAGAACTTAAAAAACACGAATTGGAGCGCCATGTAATTCATGAGATCATCAGAGGTGTTACCATTACTTCAAATCTCGATGAATTGCTGGAATTAATACACCAGGCAATCAGCAAAGTCCTGTATGCTGAAAATTGTTTTGTGGCACTCTGCAATGAAATAAACGGTTTTTTTAGTTTTCCATATTTTGCTGATAAAATTGATCCAAAACCGGAACCTTCTGAAATCAAAAAGAGCCTTACCGCATTTGTGTTTAGAACTAAAAAACCCCTGCTTCTGACTAATAAGATCTTTAAACGTCTCAAAGATACTAATGAGGTTGAATTGATAGGAACTAATTCCAGATCATGGATAGGAATTCCTTTGCAAACCCCATCGAAAGTAATTGGAGTACTGGTACTTCAGGATTACGAAAGGGAAGATGTTTATTCGGAAAACGATCTGAAATTTCTTATCTCAATTGGAAGCCAGATTGCCTTTGCCATTGAACGTAAAAAGTCAGAAAAGGAGATAAAGCTTAAAAATGAAATGTACCAGGCAGCAAATGAGGAAAAAGATAAATTCTTTTCAATTCTGGCCCATGATCTGAGAGGTCCGTTAAGCTCATTTGTTGCAGCTACTCAGTTGATTACTGAAGAGGTGCAGTCGATGAGTCTTAAAGAGATTAAAGAGATCACTCAGAGCATGAAGACATCAGCAACGAATGTCTTCAGTCTTCTTGAAAATCTGCTTGAATGGTCGAGACTCCAACGAGGCACTATTGATTTTGTTCCCGTTCGGTTTAACCTGAAAGAAAAGATTCAATCGTGCATTGATATTATGTTGGAATCTTTTAAAAAGAAAAATATTGATATTGAGGTAAATGTTCCTGATGGAATATGTCTGTTCGCTGATGCCCATATGTTCGATTCGGTTATCCGTAATCTTGTATCAAATGCAATTAAATTCACCTATAGTGGAGGGAAAGTAATCATATCGGGAAATTATAACGACGACTTTTTAATTGAGGTCAGAGTAACCGATTCGGGGATAGGAATTTCACCTGAACTGAAAAACAAACTGTTCAAGCTAAATGAGAAGACAAACAGGAAAGGAACAGAAGGAGAACCAAGTACAGGTCTGGGCTTGTTGTTGTGTAAAGAGTTTGTAGAAAAACATGGCGGCACTATCTGGGTTGAAAGTGAAGTTGGGAAGGGAAGTTCTTTCTGTTTTGCCATATCGGGAAAAACTATATTATAGCCATTATCCGGGATAAAGCACTAAAAAATAGAAAGAGGCTGTTTTACTTTTTAACAGCCTCTCTTGATTTATTACGATTTATTTTATTTTTTATAACTATTGGCAATTAATAATAAAAACAAAGTTGACGGATTCAGAGGATCTCTCGCTAACGCTCGGGATGACACTGGTTTTTTTGTCAGGAGGGGGGAAGAAGTGGCGATTAGTCAAAATGTTGCTTAAAAATACAAGATGCCCTCGAATCGCCGCTTCTTCCCCCAATATCCCCACATATACCTGTCATTCCGAGCGTTAGCGAGGAATCTTATCATCAGTTATTATAATATTATTATAGATACCCGACACTCATATTATTTTTTATAACCTGCAAGATAACCAGTTACCTGTTTATATACATTTTCAGCTGTAAAACCGAATTTTTCATCAAGAACCTTGTATGGAGCAGAGTATCCAAAGCTGTTCATCCCCCAAACCATACCTTTCGGCCCTACCAGCCCCTGCAATGTTACTGAAAGTCCTGCTGTCATTCCGAAGACAGGAACATTGTCGGGAATTATAGATTTACGGTATGTTTCAGGTTGGTTTCTGAATAATCCTTCAGACGGCGCAGAAATGATCCTTACATTCAGTTTGTCTTTTCTGAGAAGCACTGCCCCTTCAACCAGAGTTGCGACTTCTGAACCGCTCGCGATAAGAATAATATCAGGTTTCCCTGCACAGTCCTGAACTATATAGGCTCCCTTTTCAGATTGAAGTGCATCACCATATCTGTTGTTGGTATCTGACGGCAGGTCCTTGATGTTTTGTCTTGAGAGGATTAATGCAGTAGGTGTATTCTTATTCTCCATTGCAATTTTCCATGCTATGGTTGTCTCAATAGCATCAGCAGGTCTGAGGACAACCATACTGTTTTCTCCTTTATGATTTTTCAGGTGTTCCATCAGACGTATCTGTGCTTCCTGTTCAACCGGTTGATGTGTAGGCCCATCTTCTCCAACACGGAACGCATCGTGTGTCCAGATGAATTTTACAGGTATCCCCATAAGACAGGCAAGTCTTACAGCAGGTTTCATGTAATCGGAAAATACAAAAAAGGTACCACAGGCTGGTATAACACCTCCGTGAAGTGACATGCCGTTCATTATGGCAGCCATTGTGAGTTCCGAAACACCTGCCTGCAGAAATGAACCAGCGAAATCACCTTTTGAAAAAGCATGGGTGTTCTTAAGAAATCCGTCTGTTTTATCGGAGTTGGAGAGGTCAGCCGAAGCAACAACCATGTTTTCAATTTTTCTGGCATAAGTTCCAAGAACAGTTGATGATGCTGCTCTTGTTGCTGAATTCTCTTTTTGCTGAATAGCTTTGAAATCTATTTCGGGAATGTCACCTGAATAGAATAGACTCAGCTTGTTATCAAGCTCCGGATTTTTAACAGCCCATTCATCCTTTCTTTTTCTCCAATCATCGGCATTTTTACTTTTTGATGCCAGAACAGTATCATAGAGTCGTTTTACTTCATCAAATATTTTGAACGGATCTGTGATATCACCTCCCAGGTTGATAATTGATTTTTCAAAAGATCCGCCTGCTTCACTTACAGGCATACCATGTGTTGAACACTTCCTCTCAAAACTATTGCCTTCTTTATCCAGAAGACCTTTTCCCATTGTGGTTTTTCCTATGATAATTGTGGGTTTATCTTTTTCCTTTATTGCAGATGTCAGGGCTTCCCTTATCTGCTGCTGGTCATTTCCGTTGATATTAATTACGTTCCAGCCCCAAGAACGATATTTCATTGATGTGTCTTCAAGCGAGACAGCTTTTGTTTCTGTAGAGAGCTGAATATCGTTAGAATCGTAGAACATTATCAGGTTGTTAAGTCCAAGAAAGCCTGCCAGACGTCCGGCTCCCTGCGAAATCTCCTCCTGAACTCCTCCGTCGGAAATAAATGCATAGGTCTTATGGGCAAATAACTCACCAAACCTTGCTGTGAGAAACCTCTCTGCTATTGCAGCTCCTACGGCCATAGTATGACCCTGTCCAAGAGGACCGGATGTGTTTTCAATGCCTCTCATTATATTCAGCTCAGGATGGCCGGGAGTCGGACTTCCCCATTGACGGAAATTCTTTATTTCCTCAGTGGTGAAAAAACCGGCAAGGGTCAACTCAGAGTACAGCATTGGAGACATATGACCAGGATCAAGAAAAAATCTGTCACGATTGATCCAGTTAGGATTCTTAGGATCGAAATTTAAAAATTCAGAGAAGAGGACATGTATAAAATCGGCTCCTCCCATGGCACCTCCCGGGTGGCCTGATTTTGACTTCTCCACCATAGCCATGGAAAGAATACGAATGTTATCAGCAGCTCTTTGGTTTACATCTATCTTCATTATAGTCTTGTATTAGAGTTTTGTTTAATACTTTATGATGGTAAAAATAAGATTATTCACGATGAGAAAAAATATTTTCGACTCTAAAGCGTAGGGTTTTAGCCAAAAGCCAGAATGCATTACCCATGAATTATTGCCATGGAGGTGTTCCGGGTAATGATTTGTTGAATTCCTCCAGTAACTTTTCTTCGTATATACCGGAATATGTTCCACCGGTGAATTTTTGTATGCCTTCATTTAGAAATCTTTCCCATGATTTATCTTCTTCCCCGGGAATGATCGGGTAGAAGAGTATCCCGTTTTTACGGGCAGCATCAAGATCACCTTTTGCATCACCTATCATAAGAATCTTATTGTCGTGATATTTTCCTTTAGCAGAAAGGTTAATATGTTCTGCTTTTGTTCCATGTTCCTGACCTGCAATAATTTTGACGTATTTTTTCAGATCATGTTCTTCCCATTCACGATTAAGCGCTTCAAGCGGAGTCTGTGATACTATTACAAGATCAGCGTATGATGTTATTTTTTTTAGTGCATCAATCGCGTGAGGAAATGAAGGGATATTATGTAAATATCTTGCGATATCATCATTTACTGCTTCACTCCATCTTAAAACCCTTTCAAGATCCTGATCGTAATGCGATCTGAAGTATTCGCGTAATGAATCATTCCCAAGTTTTGTCTCAACCTTTACCCAGGCTTTAAGTGAAGTCATATCAGGAATAAGACAACCTGAATTTTTGACCTCTCCTCTTCTGTTCAGCAGATCGAAAACCTTTATCATTGAAATGAAACGGTTGCCTCCGCGGTGCATTGAATAAAGGTTTACGAATTCCCATGTCTCGCGCAGGGTTTCTGATATCGCATACAGGTCAAAAAACTTTAGTGCATTGGGAATAAAAAATTCTTTTTGTTTCACCTCCATAGAGTCAAATATGCAGCCATCTGAATCAATTCCGATGAAATACTCATGCTCAGGTTTTAACTCCTTCAGTTCTTTCTGATAATCCATGTCCAAATATAAAGCAGTTGCCTGAATATATAAAATGTACAGCTCAATATTTCACTGACGTTCTCCGTTCTCGGTTCTTTATTTTCATTCTAAATTAGCTACTATGACATTTAGTAGTTTTTTTTTAAAAGTATTGTTATTAAATTAACAGAACATTTTTAAAATAAGTAGAATGTAAAAATCAGACAGGGCATTTTTGGGTTTTTTCTTATAAGTAGTGTTAATAAATTAACAGAACATTTTTTCATATCGACCGATATAAAAACAGATTCTATTATTAATTACCTAAAAAAACCAATTCGAAATGTACCAAGTAGGAAATCTTGTCAAAGAACTGTCAGATAAGCATGGGCGGCAACGCGACAGCCTGATGCCTATTCTTCAGGGAATTGTGGAAAAACACAATTATCTGACTGATGAAGCTATGGTAGAAGTAGCCAAAGAGCTTGACATCTCGGCAGCAGAAGTTTACGGAACAGCTTCATTTTATACCTTCCTCGATACCCGGGCGAGAGGTAAATACGTAATCAGGATTTGTAAAACGATAACATGTTCAATGAAGGGGAAGATTGAAATTATTCAGACCCTTGAGGATATGCTTAAGATTAAAGTTGGAGAGACTACGGCCGACAATAATTTCAGCCTGCTTGAAACGAACTGTATCGGATGGTGCCATAAAGCACCTGCCATGCTGATAAATGACGTACCTTATACAGAGCTTACTCCTGAAAAGGTGGTTGAAATAATTAAAGAATATCTGAACAAATAAATATCAGGAAACAATGGAAAATAAAGGATTAAATAAGGTTGATCTTATTTTTGAAAAAGTAGATCCGAAAGAGGTCCTGATAAAAGCTTTTAATATGAGCAATGATCAGATTATTCAGGATATGCTCGATTCAGGACTGAAAGGGCGCGGTGGCGCAGGATTTCCGACAGGCATGAAATGGAGATTCACTGCTGCCGAAAAAGAACCTGAAAAATTTATTGTTTGTAATGCCGACGAAGGTGAGCCTGGTACATTCAAAGACCGTGAAATACTCGACAGGGTAGCCTATAAAGTCTATGCCGGCATGGCCATTGCAGGAAAGGCAATTGGAGCAAAGCAGGGTATTGTTTATCTGCGGGGAGAGTATAAATTCCTGCTTCCAAAGCTGATGGCTGAACTGGAATTGTTCCATAAAATGATAAGTGATATCGGATATGATTTCAGGATAAGGTATTGTCTTGGAAGTGGTGCATATATATGCGGAGAAGAGAGTGCATTGTTTGAATCAATTGAAGGTTATAGGGGAGAGCCAAGAAACAAACCTCCTTATCCTACTGTTGAAGGAGTATTTCATAAACCTACATCAATCAATAATGTTGAAACACTCGTTACCGCAACAATGATAATAAAGAACGGGCCTGCTTCGTACAGCCAGCTTGGAACTAAAGATTCAAGAGGATCCAAAGTGTTTTCAATATCAGGTGACACTCCAACTCCGGGTATATATGAACTTGAATTGGGAATGTCTGTACAGGAGTTCGTAAATGAGTTTGGTGATGGAGATACAAAAGCGGTTCAGGTAGGCGGGGCCTCGGGGTTTTGTGTTCCAAGAAAGAAATTCGCAGACACAATCATCGGGTTTGAAGGTGTGCCTACCGGCGGATCAATGAAACTATTCAACAGTTCACGATCGATGTATAATGTACTTCATAACTATCTTGATTTCTTTGCAGAAGAGTCATGCGGCCAATGCACACCTTGCAGGGTGGGGTGTCAGCAACTGCTTAAGGGCGTTGAAAAAGTTAAGAAAGGTGAAGCCAAATCAATTTATCTGAACGAGCTTGTAAAACTGGCCGATACAATGAAGATAGCTTCAAAATGCGGACTTGGACAGTCGGTAGGCAATGCCTTCAAGACTATTGTTGAGAACTTCAGGGAAGAAATCATCTACTAAACTTTAACTTAAAACAGAAACAATGATTAATCTGAAAATAAACGACCAGATAGTTACAGTTCCTGAAGGGACAACTGTACTTGAAGCTGCAAAGAACCTGAAAATAGATATCCCGACGTTATGCAATCATACGGACTTATGTGTTGCTGGTAACTGCAGGGTATGCGTTGTAGAACAGACCGGAGCAAAAACTCTTGTTGCAGCATGTTCAATGCCGGTTTCTGAAGGCATGGATATACACACCAATACCTTAAAGGTGAGAAATGCCCGTAAACATATTGTTGAACTGCTTCTCTCTGAGCATAGGTCCGATTGTACCAAGTGTTACAAAAATCAGAAATGTGAACTTCAGAAACTGGCAAATGAATTTGCATTTGGCGATAATATCTTTCTGGATCTTGTGGAAGATCATCAATATTCAATTGACAGGTCGTCGCCATCATTCGTTAAAGACGACAGCAAGTGCATACGTTGCCAGCGTTGTGTCAGGACCTGTTCACAACTTCAGTATATATCGGCTATTGCGGTATCGGATAAAGGTGCCAATCAGAAGATATCTTCATTTTCCAACAAACCGATGAGCCATGTAGTTTGTACCAACTGTGGACAGTGTGTGAACAGATGCCCTACGGGAGCTCTTGTGGAAAAAACATACATAGACCAGGTCTGGGACGCTATCTATAATCCAGATAAACATGTCGTTGTACAGACTGCTCCTGCTGTCAGGGTTGCCCTTGGGGAAGATCTGGGATATGATCCTGGCGAACGAGTAACAGGAAAAATGGTCACAGCGCTGCGGCAGCTGGGTTTCAATTCAGTACTTGACACGGATTTTACAGCCGATCTGACGATCATAGAAGAAGGAACAGAGCTTCTTGTCAGACTGAAAAATGCACTCGTCAATGGTGATAAACAGGTTTCTCTCCCTATGTTCACCTCCTGCTCCCCCGGCTGGATTAAATTCATAGAACATAAATATCCTGAATTTCTTCCGAATCTCTCTACATGTAAATCTCCCCAGCAGATGTTTGGGGCCCTGGCAAAGACATTCTATGCCAAAAAACGTAACCTTGATCCTTCAAAAGTTGTCTCAGTATCAATAATGCCTTGTACGGCTAAAAAGTTTGAAGCTGAAAGACCTGAGATGCGGTCAAGCGGTTTCAAAGATGTCGATTATGTGCTTACTACCAGGGAACTTGCAATAATGATAAAGCAGGCGGGTCTTGATTTCCGGAATCTTGAAGTGTCAAAATACGATTCGGTAATGGGTGACTCCACAGGGGCTGCTGTTATTTTCGGCGCGACAGGTGGTGTCATGGAGGCTGCTTTGCGTACTGCATACCAGATAGTTACCGGAAGGGATGTCCCGTTTATGAATCTTAACATTACTCCTGTCAGAGGAATGGAAGGTGTCAAAGAGGCCACTGTAAAGATAGAAGGTTGTGTTGACGAATGGAAGTTCCTTGAAGGTGCTGAACTTAAGGTTGCCATTGCTCATGGTTTGACTAATGCAAACAAGATCATGAGGCTTGTAAGAGAAGGGAAAGCTCCTTATCATTTTGTTGAGGTGATGGCATGCCCCGGAGGATGCATAGGCGGTGGAGGGCAACCAATTCCTACGAGTGCACAGATCAGAAAAAACAGGATGGAAGCAATTTATTCAGAAGATGAACACATGGTACTCCGTAAATCTCACGAGAATCCTGAGGTCATAGCAATCTATCAGGAATTTCTGGAGAAGGCCAATAGTCATAAGTCACATGAACTGCTTCATACGCACTATGTGAAACGGGAGAGTTATTAATAAGTTATATTGAAAAAAAGAGACCACCCGAAAAAGGTGGCCTCTTTGTATCTGATACTGTCGGCCCGGAGGGGATCGAACCCTCGACCCCATGATTAAGAGTCACGTGCTCTACCAGCTGAGCTACGGGCCGAATTCGGGTGCAAAATAAACTAAATCAAATGAATTTTGAAAATGAAAATGCATTAAATCTTATTTTAAGGGTAATAATATTTTTTTGAACCTTTCAGATTACCCATCTGTTGTTATTTTAAATGGATCAAAGTTGGGTAAGGCAGTTGTTTTTTTATCAATGATTAAGAAGCATCATACAAAATATTGTAAATTGTAAGCAGGTTGTTATATTATTTAACATGCACTAAGGTATTAATAATAAGTATTATGGGAGTTAATCTGACGTGGAAAACAAAACTTTTAAAAAACAGATATGATATTTTTCAGGATGACCTGCATATTGGAGAACTGAAAGCTGGTATCTGGTCCAAAACAAGTCAGGGAGAGATTAATGGCAAAAAATATCTTTTTAAAACAAAAGGATTTGTTACCAATGAAACTCAGATTATTAAACAGGAAGATAATTCAATAGCCGGCACTATTAGTTTCAGTAAATTTAAGGGTAAGGCCAGAATTATCATAGCAAACAACGAATATGTATGTGAGCCTGGCAATCTTTTTGATACCAAATG
>Ga0116170_10002838_pt1 | contig 16479 bp, 16 predicted proteins | sample AD_JPNHW1_MetaG_FD_89797 | JGI IMG/M metagenome (GOLD analysis project Ga0116170, IMG submission 89797) | Active sludge microbial communities of municipal wastewater-treating anaerobic digesters from Japan - AD_JPNHW1_MetaG | ecosystem: Engineered > Bioreactor > Anaerobic > Digestate | place...
CCATGCTCCGCGGTCTCCCGCACGGGAGGGCGCAAGTCATCGTCCGTCCCTTTGCCGCGCTCTCCGCGCAAACCCCATTCGCTACCGTAGTAGATAGAGGGAATTCCTGGCACGGAAAATAGAAGTCCATACACGGGGAAAAGGTGAGACTGTTCTTTAATTACGCTCGCGACGCGATTAACATCGTGATTGTCCACGAAGGTATAGAGCCTCAAGTCCCGGTACATACCCTCGGAACCGTTCTGCCGGTTTAACGACCAGGCGAGTTCGAAAAAATTCTTATCGTTAAAACTGGACCAGAGCCCCTTGTATAACTCGTAATTCGTCACCGAATCGAGGCTCCCCGGACGCGCCCAATGGCGGTAGTCCCCGTGAACGACCTCTCCCATCAGCCAAAAATCGGGCTTGATGGATTTCGCGAACGACGAGAGCGCGGCCATGAAATCGGGCGCGAGAACGTCGGCCGCGTCCAGCCTGAGTCCGTCGACCCCGAATGTCCGTATCCAGAATTCAACCGCGCCCAAGAGGTGCTTTCTGACTTCGCCATTAGAAGTGTTTAACTTCGCGAGATCATAGTTTCCGCTCCACCCCTCATACGAAAATGAATCGCCGGCGGGGCTTCGTCTCGAGAAATCCACTCCGCGATACCAGTCGCGATACGGGGACGACTGACCATGCTCTCGAAGGTCCCTGAACGCGAAAAAATCACGCCCCGTGTGATTGAGCACCGCGTCGAGCACTACCGCGATTCCCGCCTCATGGCACGCGCTCACGAACGCGATGAGGTCATCGTTGTTCCCCAGCCGTCGGTCGACGTGATAGTAGTCGACCGTGTCATAGCCATGAGCCGTCGACTCGAACAGAGGCCCGACGTAGAGACCCGTCACCCCGAGAGAGACTAGGTGAGGAATACGCTCGATGAGCGACCGGATGCCGTTGCCCGCGGGACTGGAGAAGTCGTTTCGCTTCGGAGCGCCGCACATCCCGAGCGGATAAATATGATAGAAAAATCGATCGTTCATGTTCATAGTGTGTTTCTCTCCTTTCGTCCAAGGATAAAATAATGCCAGGACCCGTAATCCTTTCCGTCGACGATCGTCTCCTGCGTGTGCTTGACGGAAATGAGGTTCTCCTTTGTCAGGAGGCTTTGTAGTGCGTTATCGTCGACGAAAAAGTGGGGGATGCCATTCTCCGGTCCATCCTCGATCTTGATCACCGTGTTATCGTCGACTCTGGGAAATCCCGCTTTCTCGTAGCTCCATGTTTTTTTCGAGCAAAGCGTTAGGAAATATTCGCCCCCCTCGCGCAGCACTCGCCCCAACTCGGCGATCGTCTTTTTAATTCCGACGGCGTCGGTGTGAGAGATCACGTGATACGCGATCGCGCAATCGAATCGATTGGACTCGTAGGGAAGTTTATCCATGTCTCCCGTCACGGTCGTGATGGACAAGTTTCGTTCTCGCGCCGTCGCTTTAAGCCCTTCCATGGCCGTGTCTGATAGGTCGATCGCGTTTACCGAAAATCCGTTTTCCGCGAATTGGATTGAATGGCGCCCGAGTCCCGCTCCTAGGTCGAGAACCTCCCGAAACCCGCGTTTCTTCCATCGGTTCAGGAGATACCAGGATTCTTCGGCTGGTATCAGCCATGAGTCTCGATCGTTTTTTGACCAGTCCCATGGTTTATGGGTTACTTGCATAGATCGCTCCATGTTTAAGTGACTATACCTACCGGTAGGTATAGTAAAAAGTTTAAGTTCAGTATACCTACCGGTAGGTATACTGACAACTACTAAAAAAACCGGACTCACCTATGTGTCCGGTTATCATTACTAGCTCAGTTTATCAGGAAAAAATGCCGTGCATGAATTGGTGAACTGCCTGCGTTAACATCGCGTCATCGAGAGTGATTTCTTTGTTTAGAACGAGCATTGCCCAAGTTCGCGTCATTCCGATAAAGGTCTCGCTATATGCCTTTTCTCTTCCTTTCATGTTGCCATGGTCGGCAATGGCAAGATTGAACATATGCTCAACGCATCCATTGATACCAACCCGGAGCGGTTGATAGGCCATAAAACTGACGCTATCCGGCGCGCCGGATGATAATGTGATCTGAAATCGGAAAAAGGCCTGATTTGCCAGCGCAAACGAGATAATGTCACGCGTTAGAACCGTTAGATTCATCACGATATCGTGATTATATTCCGCGTCCCGCTCGACAATCTCAAAAAGTTGGCTGCCCCATTCCGTGATAATGGCGTCCAGAAGTCCGCGTTTATTGCCAAAATGGTGATACAAGGTAGGCTTCGTGATTCCGGACTTGTTGACGATTTCTTGTACGCCGGTAGACTCAAAACCCTGGAGTGCGAATAAATCGAGAGCGGTTTTGAGGATTACTTCTCTTGTCTTCGCTTTCTCTTCCATACTTCTAGTATACCTACCGGTCGGTATACTGTCAACTTTTATACCTACCGGTAGGTATAAAAAGTTTCCTTAACCGTGCCTCATCGGGACGAAGAGTACCGGGAAGATGTTTTCCGAGGTGAGCTCGCCTTTTTTATTCTTCATGACGCGAACGAGCATCTGTTCGGCGGTTCCGATCGGGACGATCAGTCTTCCGCCGGGCGCGAGTTCGGTCAGGAGGGCCTCGGGAATCGAGGGAGGGGCAGCTGTGACGACGATTCCGTCGTAGGGCGCGGCGTCGGGATATCCCCCGTACCCGTCGCCGAGCACGGCGCGCACGTTCGAGTACCCAAGGCTGTCGAGGAGTTTCTTCGCCGACTCATGGAGTTCCTTGATCCTTTCCATCGTCACGACCTCGCGCGCGAGGGTCGAAAGGATCGCCGTCTGATAGCCCGAACCCGTGCCGATCTCGAGCACGCGCGAGGTTTTGTCGAGTCCCAGCAGTTCGGTCATTATCGCGACGACGAACGGCTGCGATATCGTCTGGCCATAGCCGATCGGGAGGGGTTCGTCCGCGTAGGCGAGCCGGGCGAGTCCCTCGGGAACGAAGAGCAGTCGATCGACGACCCGGAACGCCCTGAGGACGGACTCGTCGACCATTCCGCGCCCTTCGAGTTGATTCCGTATCATCGAGTTTTTCGCTTCGTCGGCGGTCATAATCGGCTTTCCCCCACCCGTAAGTATAGTCCATCGTCGGAGGCCCGGTTCACGCGCGCGCGCCGTCTCTGTATAATCAAAGTCAAACGAGGGGGGGCAATCGTGGCGAAAACCGTTGGGATTATCGGTGGGCTGGGGCCGGAGTCGACTGTCGACTATTATCGGCGAATCCTGCTTGAGTGTAGGCGAAGGACCGGGCTCGCGAATAATCCGGATATCAACATCGTGAGCGTGGACATCGTGAAAGCGCTCGCGCACGTCAGTTCGCGCGAGTACGACAAACTCGAGGCGATGCTTCTTTCCTCCGCAGCGCGCCTTAATGCCGCTGGTTCGGACTTCGCAGCCATCGCCTCGAATACGCCGCATGTAGTTTTCGACGGGATCGCGCGCCATTCGCCCATTCCTTTCGTGAGCATCGTTGAGTCCACGTGCTCCTTCGTTAAGCGGAGGGCGTACGAGCGACCGCTCCTTACGGGCACTCTCTTCACGATGCGCGAGGGTTTTTACCGCGAGGCGGCCGAACGGTACGGCATCGACCTCATAGTCCCATCGCAAGAGGATATGTTGACGATTCACGACGTGATCTTCCCTGAGCTGGAGGAAGGCATCGTCGTACCGGAGAAAAAGGCTCGGTTCGTCGAGATGGTGGGTCGATATGTCCGCGAGCGCGGTGTCGACTGCGTGATTCTCGGCTGCACAGAGCTTCCTCTGATGATCGGGGAGGGCGACGTGACCGTTCCAGTTGTTAATACCTCGGAGATTCACGTTAACGCGATCGTCGACCGAATGCTCGCATGACGGATGCGTCCGGTCTCTGTATAATCAAGGTATTGCGAGGAGTGATTCATGATCGAGGATTCTAGGCTAAAGAAGCAGCTCGGATTTATCGTTGAGGCGGATAAGGTCAAGTCGATCCTGAGAAGGACGAGCCTTTTTGACGGCTCCCGGCGGGAGAACGACGCCGAGCATTCCTGGACGGTGTGCCTTATGGCCTCGCTTCTTTCGGAGTACGCGAATTTCGAGGTGAACGTCGGCAGGGTTATGGCGATGCTGCTCATCCACGACGTCGTCGAGATCGACGCCGGGGATACCTTCCTTTACGCCAAGGAACGCGATAACGCGCACGACGCGGAGGAAAAGGCCGCGCGGCGGATCTTCGGCCTTCTGCCGGATGACCAGTCCGAATACCTATTCGCGCTTTGGGGCGAGTTCGAGGAACGTAAGACCAATGACGCGAAATTCGCCTCGGTGTTCGACAGGCTCGAGCCCATTATGCAGAACTACCTGAACGAGGGCGCGGTCTGGAAAGAACACGGAATCACGAAGTCGATGGTGGTCGCGAGAAATCGGCACATAGCCGACGGCTCCGCGGAGATTTGGGAGTTCGTCGCGCGGCTTCTTGACGAGTGCGTGGAGCGGGGCTTTCTCGAGGACCGATAGGGCGGGGGACCGCGGGCTCGCGCCGAGTTAGCGCTTGGTTCCGGAGTCGTAACGGGCGCTGTTCCTGTCCACCCATTCGGAGAACGCCTCCGCCGCGTCGCCTGCGGTGACGATGAGCGCCTTGAGGACTTTCTCCCCGAATTTTCCGGCTTTCGCGGCGGCTATCATCGCGTCGTTTCGGCAATTCTTGGCGCCCTTTTCGATGGCGTAATCGAACCGTTTCAGGTCCCAGTCGCCGTCCCATTTTCTGTCATACCAGCGCCATGTGGCGTCCGCGACGACCGTCTGGCTTTTATCGAGCGCGTGACCGAACGTTCTCGCGATCGACGCCCGGTAGGCCTCGACGGTGAACCGATTCCTTTCGGCGGAGCCCGAGGCGAACGCCGCGAGCGAAAAGAGGCAAACGCAGCACGCGAGCGCGATTATCTTTCTCATTTGACGAGCTCTATGTTGCGCATCCCGTTGGTTTCGATTTCGGCGATATACTTTTCCTGAATACCGTCGAAGACCTTGTTGAACTTAGTCTCGTTCATGTCGGCCAATTCTTTCTCGCCGTAGAGTTTGGCGAGTTCCTTTTTCGACAGTTGATCGATCAGTTCTTCGATGAAGACGTCTTCGTTGTAATCCTCGATCTCCTCGAGGAATTCGCTCTCGAGCTTTTCGTCGACGAAATACATATTAAGCTTCTTGTCCTTGTCTATGTGGTCCTCGATGGCGTTTGCCTTAAGGAACTTGAGGATCTTCTGATTGAAATCCTCGGTCGCTCTTTCCGGGGTATCCTTCGTCGCCGTCAATATCCAGTTTGCGATGTAGATGTGCCGCAACAGCTGCTTGCACTCGTCTTTCGTCAGTTTAAGTGAAACTTCGTCCATACGTCACCTCGCGCATAGAATTTTCGTTACTATACGCGAAGCCGGCGACTTTGACTATAGCGGGAGGGAACCTTACTTCTTATACGCGCTATCGTGCACGCCCGCGACCGCGCGGCCGGAGGGGTCGTTCATGTTCTTCCACGCGGCGTCCCACTCAAGGGCCTTGGCCGTGGAGCACGCGACGCTCGCCTCGTAGGCGACGGTTTTCGCCGCGCTCGCGGACGGGAAGAACTCCTCGAAGATCGTGCGATAGTAATACTGTTCCTTCGTCATCGGCGGGTTGATCGGGTAGCGGTCGGCGGCGCGCGCGAACTGCTCGTCGGTCACCTTTTCCTCGCAGAGTTTCTTCAACGAATCGATCCAGCTATAGCCGACGCCGTCGGAGAACTGCTCCTTCTGGCGCCACACGATTTCCGCGGGGAGCATATCCTTGAACGCCTCGCGGAGCATCCACTTTTCGATGCGCGGCTTGCCGTCGGCGGAGAACGCCTCGCTCGCCTTGCCGGAGAGCTTGTCTTTCGGGTTCTGCGTCATCGCGACGTCGATGAATTCCTTATCGAGGAAGGGAACGCGGCCCTCGACGCCCCACGCGGCGAGCGACTTGTTCGCGCGGAGGCAGTCGTAGAGATGGAGCTTGGAAAGCTTGCGCACCGTCTCCTCGTGGAGTTCCTTCGCGTTCGGGGCCTTGTGGAAGTAGAGGTATCCGCCAAAGAGCTCGTCCGAGCCTTCGCCCGAGAGCACCATCTTGATGCCCATCGATTTGATCGCGCGGGAAAGGAGATACATCGGGGTCGACGCGCGAATGGTCGTGATGTCGTAGGTCTCCAGGTGGTAGATAACGTCGCGGATGGCGTCGAGCCCTTCCTGGACGGTGAAGTGAATCTCGTGGTGAACGGTGCCGATGTAGTCGGCGGCTTTTTTAGCCGCGATAAGGTCCGGCGATCCCGCAAGTCCGACGGCGAAGGAGTGAAGACGCGGCCACCAGGCCTCTTCTTTACTATCTGACTCGATGCGCTTAGCGGCGTACTTCTGCGTGATCGCGGCAATGACGGAGCTGTCGAGCCCGCCCGAGAGGAGCACGCCGTAGGGCACGTCGCTCATGAGCTGGCGCTTTACGGCCGCCTCGAGCGCGTCCTTCAGCGCGGCGATACTGGTCTTCGCGTCCTTGACCGCGTCGAATTCCATCCAGTCTCGCTTGTACCAGGTCGTCGTCTTCCCGGTTTTCGAGTCGAACACGGTACCGGGAAGGAATTCGCGGATCTCCGTGCAAACGCCCTCGAGCGCCTTAAGCTCGGATGCGACGTAGAAGCGGCCCTCGGCGTCCCAGCCCTGATACAGCGGGATGATGCCGATATGGTCGCGCCCGATGATGTATCGGTCGTTCTCGATGTCATAGAGCGCGAACGCGAATATGCCGTTCAGGTGCTCAAGGAAATCGGCGCCGTACTCGCGATATAATGGAAGGATTACCTCGCAGTCGGACTCGGTGAGAAATTCGTATTTGCCGGCGAACTTCGCGCGGATATCCTTGTGGTTATAAATCTCGCCGTTGACCGCGAGCGCGAGCTTGCCGTCCTTGCTGAAGAGCGGCTGATTGCCCGAAAGGGGATCGACGATCGCGAGCCGCTCGTGCGCGAGAATCGCCTTGTCGCCGGAATAAATGCCGGACCAGTCCGGGCCGCGGTGGCGAAGGGTCTTCGCCATTTTCAGGATCTGATTACGGAATGGCTCCGTATTTTTTTTGATGTCAAACGCGCCAACGATTCCACACATTGCTCATTCCTCCTCAAGATCGTAGTTTGCAACTATTGCCCAACGGGCAAAAAAAGGGGCTCCCCGCGCGTTGTCACGGTCCTCGCGTCAGGGCAAGGTGCATGAAAAAGCGCAGGAAGCCCCATTGCTTCACTGATAAGCATAAGGTATCGGAAAGGAAAACAATAATCAAGTCGGTGTTTGTATATTTATGCAGAGATTGTGTATTTAGTTGCGAGGTGAGTGCCAGTCTTTATACCTACCGGTAGGTATACTGCATTCAGGAAGTTATCCAGGAAGGGCAACCTTTTGCGAGCAAAAGGCTTTCCCTTCCCGGGCCCATCCTTTCCAAAACTAAGATAGCGCTATTCCGCCCAGCTGATGAGGTACACGTTGGAATCCGTGCTCGTCGATCCTTCCAGGAAATAATAAAACCGGCCATTTTGTACGCAAAGACAAGTGATCATGAGGTTCTTGATCTTTCGGGCATCGAGGTCCGCAGTCGAAAAGAGGCGGTTTTTGTATCGCTGCCAGGCAATCCCGTCGAGGCTTAGATAGACCGTGTCATTGGAGACCATCACCCAACCCCATGCGGCCTTTGCGATCGCGGGGTGAAGGACGTTCGCTATCGGCTTGTCGTCCTTGACGAATTTCCTTCCGTTCGACGATCGGGCTAGGCCGACGGCGCCCTTGCGGGTCGCGTAATAGAGCCGGTATTCCGAATCGGAGAACTTGAAGATTTGCGGAAGCCCCTGATCGCCCTTAAACCAGTCGTTACCGGCGGCGCCGAGTACCGGCGTCCCGTCGATTTCCCAAGGGCCCTTTGGGTTCGCGGAGGTGGCGCGAAAGACGTTCCCGTAGAAAAAATCGCCCGCGTTGGCGGCCGTGAAGTACAGCGTCCATTCGCCCTTATCGAATAAGAGCGAGCCGGAGTGAATGTTGCTTGGCTTGACACCGATCGCCTTGGCGACGAGATCGAGGGTCAGCGTTTCTTCCCTTGCCGACGCGGTCTTTGTCCATTCGACGCCGTTTGCCGATTCGGCGTGGCCAAAATGAATCTCCGGATATTTGCCGATCGCGTTGAAGCTCGCGTGGAACTTTCCTTCGCGAAAGGCGATCGCGCCGGGATCGAGGTACTGGTTATCGCCTCGGGCGATGACCGGGCTCTCGGTGAATTCATAGTCAGACGCAAGCGGGTTCTTAAAGGGAACGGGCCTCGCCTTAATCGTGATCGACGCGCGGGCCGCCCCGATCCGACCGGCGGGTTTTGCGGACACGATGATCGTCGTGGGCTCGGATACCTCGCGCGTGAGTTCCAGGTCGCTTTGCGTCGCGTCGGGCACTTTCACGCCGTCGATATACCAGTCGATTTTCCGCGTATCGTCGGAAGCGCCTGAGTCCTGGGCTTGCGCGCGCACGGTGATGACGCAGCCGGAAAGCAGCGTGTCGCTCGACGCGGTCAGGGTCAGGCTTGGCGCGTTCCCGCACGATAAAAACATGAGGCATGCGGATATCCAGCCGGCGATAAGGCATAAGGAGTAGTGACGTTTCATTTATTGTCTCCAATTATGATTTACTATAACCATGAAATTGTAGATCGTAATGCACTAATTGCAATTTATCCGTTCTTTTTTGATGTATGTGGATATAATTAGTCGCTGTGACGTTTTTCGTTATGGTGGTTGTTAAATCAGTTAAGGGAGTTTATCGATCTCTGTAACGGCTAAGGATTTTATCGAGGGTAAGGAAATCGTGTTTGTCGGCTATTCCGGCAATGAGACGAGCTTCAGCAGGAGCGTTTATAAGGATTTCGTGAACGCGGGATTGACGGTGTATCCCGTCAACACGCGGGATTCACGGATAACGGAATCAAAGTATACGGTAGCGTGGCGGCGATCGGGAAGGTTCCCGAGGCCGCTTTCGTCATCCTGAACGCGGACAACGCGCTAAAGGCCGTTGAGGACCTTTCCGCGTCCGGCGTAAAGCGCGTTTGGTTTCAGGGAACCGAGACCGCAAATGACGAGGTCCTTTCCGCCTGCGAGAAAGCCGGAATGGAGTCCTTCGTGGGGTGCGGGAAGATGTACCTTTCCAACGGTTTTATCCATCGTCTGCATGGGTTCTTCGCGGGAGCTAAGAGATAAATGAGCGTCGCGGCGAAACGTTTTCCTCTTTTGCGAACGGGCGGGTCGAACGAGACGGCGATGAAGAACCTGTTCATCGCGCTGTTTTTCTGGCAGCTTGCCTGGTGGCTTGCCGCGCCCCTATCGGCGGGTTCGGGCATAGCCCGTTTTTGCGCCACGCTTGGCGCCGCGCTGATCGTTGACTGCGTTTGCAATCTGCTCCGCTTTCGCCGCTTCCTCTGTTCCGTTTCCGCCGCCGTGACCGCGGGCGTCGTGTGCGTCCTATCAACCGCTTCGCCCGTCTCGGTAACGGTCGTCGCGACGGCGCTCGCGCTGATCGTCGGCAAGCACCTTGCGGGCGGGACGGGCAAAAACGCGTTGAATCCCGCGATGCTCGCGCTCGCGGCGATCGCCGCGTGGAACCTTATGACGCGAACGGTATCTGCCGAACCGGCCGTGGGCGTCCCCGGGATCTCGGCGTATTTTTCGTCCGGGTCTATGACGGCTTTGACGCCTCAGGCGCCTTCGATCGGCTTATTACTGGCGCTTGGTGCCGCGCTGACGTTCTCGGTCCCAGGCATCCGCTTTAGGCCGTTTGCGGCCATTGGCTTCGCGGTCGGTTTTATCGCCATTGGCATTTACGCGCGCGCGCCTCTCGTCCCGTCGGCGTTGACCGCGATTTTCTGGGGCTGCGTCGTAATGACGGATCCCGTGACGGTTATGCGGCGCCGAGCGTTTGGCGCCGTTCTTGGCATTGCCTCGGGATCGCTGATCGCGCTGTTTGGTCTCGGTGGGTTAGGCGGCCTTGTCGGCGTCGGAATCGCGCTCGGGGCTAACGCGCTGTCGTTCGTGGCTGACAGGCTTGTCCCGTTTTCGGGCGGCGAGGGTTCGGTCAAACTGCGGAAGGCCGTGCGCTTTACCGGCGCGTCGGGCGACGTACCTTGTTTCGTTGCCTCCGAGACGGAGTCCGGGGCGTTGTCGCCGGAGCGTATTCTTTCTATTATTAAAGACGCGAATATCGAGGGCCGGGGCGGGGCGGGCTTCCCCGCCTACCGAAAAATAGAGACGCTGATGGCCGCCAAGGGCGAGCGTAAGACGCTGATCGTAAACGCTGTCGAATGCGATCCCGGCCTAGTGCATGACGCGTGGCTTTTATCCTCGCATGGAGATGAGATCGCGCGAGGCATTTCGCTCGTCATGAAGGCTTGCGGAATCGACGAAGCAATCATTGCCGTAAAAAAAACAGCTGCGGTTTCATTATGTCTTCCTCAGGGCGTACGGGTTTTGCGGGTTCCGAATCGCTACCCCGTTGGCGCGGAACGGCTTCTGATTAAGCGCGCAACTGGGTTTGCGTTGCCCGCCGGAGCCATTCCCGCGAGCGAGGGTTTTCTCGTGCTGAACGTTCAGACCGTATACGCCGTCAACGCGGCCGTTTGCGACGCCGTCGCCGGAGAGCCTCGTCCGATCGGTAGGTTTATCACGGTCGCCGACCTTGCTAAAAAAGAGGCAAAGGCCGCGTACGTTATGCCGGGAACGTCGTGGGCCCGGACTGCAACTTCATCGCGCGGGCGAAGTCGCCGCGCTACAAGGAATCGCCGCAATGTTCGCGGTGTAACCGATGCGCGGGCGTCTGTCCCGCGGGACTTGATGTCCGCGCGATCTCTGACCACGTGGATTCGGGAAAGATGGAGGCGGCGCGAACGTTCGGCGCGGACCGTTGCCTTTCGTGCGGAAGCTGCTCCACGGTCTGCCTTGCGGGCCGGAATCTTTCGTATCGCGTGGGCCTTGCGAAATCGCGCAATGTCTGAAAAAAAGAACTCGCGCATCCTCGTCGCCGACGACGAGATTGAGATTAGGAAACTTCTCGCGAAGTATCTCGAGAGGGAAGGCTACGCCGTCGATTGCGCCCGGTCGGGCGACGAGGCGGTCGCGCTCGCGGCTGCGGGAAGATACGATCTCGCGATTCTCGATATCATGATGCCGGGCCTCGATGGGCTAGAGGCGTGCGCGCGCATCCGAAAGGACCATGACATGCCGATAATTTTCCTCAGCGCGCGGGACGGCGAATCCGATAAGGTTTCGGGACTCGTGCTCGGCGCCGACGATTACGTGACGAAGCCGTTTAGCGTGAACGAGTTGGTCGCGCGCGCGCGAGCGCACATCCGACGCGACAGGATCGCTCGCGAAAGGGTCGCGGTCCCCGTCGCGTCGAGTCATGGAATCAGCGTTGACCTTTCCCGTCACGAGGTGCGAAAGGACGGCGAGCCGATCGTCCTTACGCCGAAGGAATTCGACTTGCTCGTTTTTCTGATGCGTTCGCCGGGACAGGTGTTCACGAAGTCGCGGATCTTCCAGGCGGTGTGGGGCGATCTCGCCGTCGAGGACGATAACACCGTGATGGTGCATATTAGGCGGCTTCGCACGAAGATCGAGTCCGACGCGTCGAGACCCGCGCTTATTCAAACCGTCCATGGAATAGGGTATTGCTTTGCGGAAGAATGATCGTGGAGTAGTCACCCGGCTCGTCGCCGCGTGTGTCGCCCCGGTTCTCGTAATCGTCGCGGCGATAATATCGATTCCGCCTGTTTATCATTCCGCACGCGCGGTCGCGCTCGTCTGCCTATATAGCGCGCTTCTCGCGCTTTCGTGCGTGTGGCTTCTTCGCGAAATACAGCTACGCGGATTTCTCTCGCGATTCGACGAAGGTATCGCGAAGATCTCGAAGGGCGATCGCGCAATTCGGTTTCGCGCCGGAATGCCGGCAGACCTTAACGGCGTACTGGAAGGGGTCAACTCGATCGCGAGTCTGCTTGAAAAGGTTCATGCGGAATCGTCCCGCTCGGAAACCGCGCGCAAGAACTTGCTCTCGGATATTTCGCACGACATCCGCACGCCGCTTACCTCGATCATTGGGTATATTGACGCTCTCAAGGACGACGTAGCCTCGGGCTCCGCGGAGCGCGAAGAATACATCGGCATCCTTGCGGGGAAATCGCGCGCGCTCAAGGTGATGATCGACGATATCTTCAGTCTCGCCAAGCTCGACGCTGACGAGATCCCCATGCGCCCCGAGCGCCTCGACGCGTGCGAGGCTGTTCGCGAGGTGCTCATCGAATTCCTTCCCGCGTTTCGCTCGCTTGGCGTGTCGCTCGAGGCCGATATTCCGGAGACGCCTTGCATGGCGGTGGCGGATCGGACGAGCCTCGCGCGGATAGCGCGAAACCTCATTCAAAACGCCCTGCAGCACGGCCGCGACGGCGGTTGGATTCGCGTATCGGTCGGTCAGTCCAACGGCGTTGGGGCGAGTACCGTATCGGTATCCGTCGCCGATCGCGGACCAGGCATACCCGAACGGGACCTGGAACGCGTGTTCACGCGCCTCTATCGGCGCGATGCCGCGCGGACAGGCGCGGCCGAGGGATCGGGCCTTGGGCTCGCCATCGTGCAATCCCTCGCGCGCGCAAACGGCGGTCTCGCCTCGGCGCGAAGCGTTCCGGGCGGCGAAACGGTCTTCGAGGTTTCTTTTCACGCCGCGATATCCGGCGATTTAAGAAAATCGTAAGAAATCCGCAAGATAAACGAAATGTTCTCCCGCTATACTCGTGAATGTCGGATGGAGGTTCGAGATTGGATACGGTCCTTGAGACGGAATCGCTCGTTAAGCGCTTTGGCTCGCGCAATGCCGTGGACGGGCTTTCTCTTCGCGTTCGCGGCGGCGAAATCTACGGATTTCTCGGGATGAACGGCGCGGGCAAGACTACCACGATCCGGATGCTGCTCGGGTTATGTAAGCCAAACTCCGGCTGCGTCAGGATCTTCGGCGAGCCGCAGACCGGGACTCGCCGACGGGCTCTTAGTCGCGTCGGGTTCCTTTCCGACTCTCCGGGTTTCTACGAAAACCTGACCGCGCTCGAGAATCTGCGCCTTTACGCGGACCTGTCCGGCGTCATCGGACGGACGGCGATAGAGGACGCCTTGCGCGCTGCGGGGATTGACGCCGCCGCCGACGCGAGGGTCGCGGGGTTTTCCCTCGGCATGAAGCGCCGTCTAGGCGTGGCGCGCGCGCTGCTTAACCATCCCGAGCTGCTCATTCTGGACGAGCCGATAAACGGTCTCGATCCAGCGGGTATCAGGGACCTCAGGATAATCCTCGCGCGGCTCGCCCGGGAGAACGGCGTCGCGGTGTTCATGTCGAGCCATATATTGGGCGAGGTGGAGCAAGTCGCCGATCGAGTAGGGGTAATCCATGGGGGAAGGCTCATCGACGAGATCCCGATCGCCGAACTCAGGCAAAGAATCCGCTCCTGCGTCGAGTTCTCCGTCTCCGACGAGAATCGCGCGGCCGTGATACTCGAGCGGGATCTTGGCATTACGGATTTCGAGATACCGTCTGCCGGGATCGTCCGAGTGTATATGCGTACCGTCGACGCCGCCGCGATTAACCGCGCGTTCGTCGTGAACGGGATCGACGTGTCTCGCGTCGAGCGGGAAGGGGCTGGGCTCGAGGAGTACTTTCTTCGCCTGACCGGAGGTGATCATGCTTAAGCTCGTTCGCGCCGAGTTCGCTAAGATGCGACGCTCGTCAATGTTTCTGGTCGGTTTCGCCGGTGCCGCCGTCACGCCGCTCGTCTCGTTCGCGGGCATCATGCTGTATCGCTCGGGCCCGAACGCGGAGGAATTCACGGTAAACTACCTGCTCAATGAGACGAATCTATTCAACAATCTATTGATCGGCCCGGCGCTTTACGGGCTTCTTGGGTCATGGATGGTCATTCGTGAATTCTCGGAGGGAACGCTGAGAAACATACTTCCCATTCCCGTCTCCCGCGCGCGCTTTCTCGCGGCGAAGTTCCTCGCGCTCTTGGTTTGGATCTTGGTCCTTTCGCTTTGGTCCTGGATACTCGCCGCGACGCTTGCGGCGTTGGGCGGCCTTGACGGTTGGTCCCTATCGGCCGTCGCGAAGTATATCGCGCCATTCTTGTTCGGCGGCGCTCTGCTCTTCCTCTTGTCGTCGCCGTTTCTTTTCGCGGCGCTCGCGCTCCGTAATTTAGTGCCCGTCATCGCGATCATCGTGTCGCTCACGCTCGTGAGCGTAGTCATCGGTAATTCCGCGTATCAGCCGATCTATCCGTGGACGGCGATAATCCCGATCGTCTCGGGTAAGCCTTCGGCCGGGTTCCCGCCGTACGCGCCGTACCTCTCGCTGTTCGCGACCTCGTTCGCTGGTTTTGTCCTTTCGTTTATCCGATTTTGCAGGATGGATATTCCGTAGATAAGTAAATTTTCCGAATGGGCCGCAGCGGCGGCAATCCTGATTAACTGAATCTCTCTCGTTTTTTTTAAGCATGCAACGCATGTGACGGGGATGGTTTGTCCCTTCATATTCACGCTAAGGAGTTTTTCATGTCTATTCATCGACGAATCGTTCTGTGCCTCGCGGTCATGGCGTACGCCGTCTCCGGGTCATTCGCGGAGCCCCTCGACGCGGCTAACGTCAACGCGTTCGATCGCGCTCTAATGTTTCCGTACTCACGCGGGCTTGACGTCGCCTCGGACGTTACCCAATACGCGGCCTTTCTGATGCCTGCCGTTTTCCTGCTCGCCGCGCCGGTCGAGGATTATCCAGAGGTCGGTCTGATGTACGCGGGATCCTCCGCGCTCGCCCTCGGCGCGCGATTTGGGATGAAGGCTGCGTTCGAGCGAGACCGTCCCTATATGTACTTCGACGCGTCTTCGCTCGGCCCCGACCAAATCGAGGATTCGAATAAATCCTTTCCTTCAGGGCATACAATCATGGCATTCTCGGGCGCGGCGTTTACCGCGACGATGTTCGCGCTGAGGTATCCAGACTCGCCGTATCGGCTTCCCGCGACCGTCGCCTCGTTCGCCCTGGCGGGATCTACCGCCGTAATGCGCGTTGCGAGCGGCTCTCACTTCACGAGCGACGTCATCGCGGGCGCGCTTATCGGCACGGCGACCGGCTTTCTCGTCCCGTTCATCGCGACGAAGCTTGGGGCCTTCGGCGACGGGAAGAGAAGCCAAATCGTCGCGAGCCCAGTCGGCTTCGCGTATCGCTATGTATATTGATTAGTTTTTCTTTGGCGCGGCCTTGTTTGCCGGTTTTGCGGCGGCCTGCGAAGCGGGCTGCGCGGCGGGCTTTTCGGCTTTTTTCGGCGTTTCCTTAGCGGCTTGCTTTCGCGCCGGGGCGGCCTTCGGCTCGGGGGCCGGGCTTGGCTTTAGCGGGATCACGCACTCGAAGGCGTAAGTATTCGCGTTTACGACCTCAAGATCCATCGATACGTCCTCGGGGAACGCGACGGTGATGCAGAAGAGCGCATTGTTGTTCGCGGCGTATCCGATGCTGTTATCGAATGAATTTACGGTACTGGTGAACGCACCGACGATTGTGGTACTTGAGCTGCCGATTAGGTTGATTGTGGCGATTGGTTTGATTCCGGCCGAGAGCGTGATCGGGGTTCCGGGAATGGTCGCCTTAACGGCCATTGCCATACCGATGTCCAGCGCCGTGTTGAAACTGGAGGACGTCGATCCGGTCGCAGGAGCGTCAAAGGTAGCTGTTTCGCTCAACGAAACCTGCGGGATCAGGGCTAAAGTAACCCCGTCTACCACGGGTACGTCGAAACGGTTGAGAATCCCGATCGTTCCGGTTGTTATGGTATCGGTCGAAGTAAGGGTGCTTCTGTGCGGCGAAGTCACACTGGCCGTAATGGCCGTCCATGTTCCTCCCGGAAGAATGGACGCGAACTTGAACTTGTCATAGAGATATACATGCCACATGGACTGGTCGACGGTGTCGGTCTTATTCCAATTGGTCGAGAATTGAACGAGCGCGTAATTGTATCCGTTAAGGAACCTCATTCCAAAGGGTACCCCTAACGTGCAACTGCCGCTTTTAACGACCGTCGTCGTCGGCGCTCCGGCCGGAGGGGTTGTGACCGAGCCGTTATCGTATTGTGCGGTCCAGAGATCAAGTCCCACGGAAAGATCGCTGACTGAGGGCAATCCAACGGTGGCATTGACGTTAAAAGCAAAGTTCCCGGAATCAAGTTTGAAGTGCGAGAGGTAAGTTAAAGAAAGCCTCCCGCGGCGTTCTGTATCCAAGTGATTTCCTTGGTCGATTATTGAGCTTGTTTACGATTTTGGCAAGATCCTTCTGGG
>Ga0116170_10002839_pt1 | contig 16475 bp, 13 predicted proteins | sample AD_JPNHW1_MetaG_FD_89797 | JGI IMG/M metagenome (GOLD analysis project Ga0116170, IMG submission 89797) | Active sludge microbial communities of municipal wastewater-treating anaerobic digesters from Japan - AD_JPNHW1_MetaG | ecosystem: Engineered > Bioreactor > Anaerobic > Digestate | place...
ACTGAAATTCTGAAAAAGAATGGTGTTTTGCCAGGCGAGCTTTCTGGATTACGACAGAATTCAATCGCTTGTGTGGCACTGAATACGTGTAGTTTAGCTTTTGCAGAGGCTGAAAGATATTTGCCGTCTTTAATTTCAAAGATCGAATCACTTCTGGAAAGATACAACCTTTTCAAAGAAGAAATTGTGATTAGAATGACTGGATGCTCCAATGGGTGCGGACGTCCATACCTTGCTGAGATAGGATTTGTTGGTAAATCCGAGGGACATTATAACCTCTATCTGGGAGGAAATTTTAACGGAACACGATTGAATTCGCTTTATAAAGAAACCTTGACTGAAGAGGAAATCTTGGCCGAATTGGCACCAGTTATTTCGGATTATGCCGAAAATAGGGAGAAAGATGAGCGATTTGGCGATTTTGTTATCAGAAAAAAATATGTGAAAGAGATTTTAAAAGGAAGCGACTTTAAACATTAAAAATATTAGACCATGAAAACACCAGTATTTTTTATCGGAGAAAAGTTGTCGGCTGCAACTCGTCAGTGGTTACAAAAGCAACATGTTCAGTTTATTGAAGAGCCTTTTCTACGTACCGAGTACAAAAAACCAAATTTGTCATTCTTTGGAACAATGGCAAACGCAAGGAAACAATGGGTTATAAGCAGCGTTTATGCAGCTCATTGGTTGCTCCGTTTTGGAGAACAGGTTGGGTTAACTAAAAGTGATCGCATATATTGCTGGTCAGATAGTCATGCAGAAGTACTTGCAAAGTTGGATTTGCGGTAACAGTTTCGTCATACTCAAATATTCGCGAATTGGTTGACAATGTGGCTAGTCAAAACCAGGGAGATTCGGTTATTTTCCTTCATGGCGACAAGCTTCACTGCGAGATCAGCTCAGCTTTTTCAGAATATTCGGTACAGTTTTCGGATGTTGAAGTTTACCGGAATACTCCGATTGAAAAACTCGTGAATGGAATTTTCGACGCCTACTTATTTTTTAGTCCTTTGAGTATCGCTAATTTTAAAGCATCAGGAAATTTTACCAGCCCGAAATCGCTGGTTTTAGCAAACGAAAACTCAACCGCTCAGGAAGCCTGGCGTGTTTTGGATAATAAAGTTTATCTTTCGCCTGAACAAGAGGAATTGTCGTTTGTACAATTTTCGTTCGAGCGTTGGCAAAAGGAAAATAAATAGAAGTTGATGATTAAAGAGCGTATTTCTATTTTAGGATGTGGTTGGCTGGGAGTGCCGCTGGGCAAGTATTTGGCAGGCAAGGGACACTTGGTGAGTGGTTCTGTTGCTTCAGCGGAGGGATTTCGGGTTCTGGAAGCCAACGGAATAAAACCTTTCCGGATAATATTGACGGAGCATTCTGTTGAAGCGGAAGACCTTTCTTTTTTTGATGCCGATGTACTGATTATCTCAGTTCCTCCGCGTCGAACAGAAGGTGTTGGTGAGATTTATCCTGCCCAGATTGAACAGATTGTTCCGCTGATAAAAAGTCATCAGGTAAGGAAAGTTATTTTTATATCTTCAACTTCAGTTTACCCTGAAAACAAAAAAGTTGCAACAGAAGACAGCTTTTTGGAGCCCAACAAGGCGAGCGGTAAAGCTTTGATTTCAGCAGAAAGTTTGTCAATTCGATGTCCTGAATTTAAAACGACAGTGATCCGCTTTGGCGGTTTGATTGGCGCTGATAGGAATCCGGCGCGTTTTTTACAGAAGAGCGGACGACCGGTATCGAACGTTCCCGTAAACCTTATCCACCTGGACGATTGTATCGGTATTATTTCAGGAGTTATTTCTGGAGAAATTTGGGGTGAAGTTTTGAATGCCTGCTGCCCGCAACATCCGTCGAAAAAAGAATTTTACGGAAAAGCGGCAGAACTTGAGAACTTGCCACTTCCTTTATTTTCTGATGAGGACGGTGAATATAAGATTGTTGACAGCTCAAAACTGATTCGATTACTTAATTATTCTTTCAAATTCGATAGTCCACTTGATTATTTAAATTCATTGGCTATCAATTCTTAAAAATCAATAATAGTGTCAGGTTTAATTTCAATAGTTGGTGCTGGTCCAGGCGATCCGGAGTTGTTGACGGTAAAAGCACTTAAAAGTATTCAGGAGGCCGATTATTTACTACACGATGCGTTGGTGAGCAAAGAAATACTCGATTTGGCGAGACCAGATGTGCAGCGCATTTACGTCGGAAAAGTTTATCACGATGGCCAAGATCAGACTGAGCGCCAGGATTGGATAAACCAGTTACTTATTGAGCTGGTAAGCAAAGGATTCAAGGTTTGTCGTTTAAAATCAGGAGATCCTATGATTTTTGGTCGCGGAGCTGAGGAAATTAGGTTTTGCATCGAAAATAACCTGAAATATGAAGTCATTCCCGGAGTTACTTCGGCGTTGGCAGCCGCGTCGCTGCACGGGATCCCGCTTACGGAGCGCGGGAAGAACAGTATGGTCTTGTTTGGAACCGGAAGTTATTGCGACGGCGACTTTTGCGATTTGGATTCCTTTGTTTCGGTATTAAAATCGGGCTCGCCGATAATATTTTTCATGGGGTTGAATAAGTTGGTGCATCTCGCAACCCGGCTGATGGAAAGCTCAATATCGCCGGAAACGCCGGTGCAAATTTTAAGTAAAGTTTCGCAGCCGGAATCTTCTGTTTTGGAGGGGAAATTGGGTTCAATTGCCAAACAACTGGAAAAACAAAAACCTCCAATGCCGGCATTGGTAATTATTGGAAAAAATGCTGAGCGATTAAGTGGCGAAAAACTTTAATCGGTAATATCGGGTTCAAAAAAGCTCCACTGTATCTGTTTATTTTTACTTTTTAATGCAGCTTCGCATTTGTTAATGTTTTGAATAAGTTCATCCGACGATTTTGTTTCAGTCATCTTTGCCTTCACTGTCACCATTATTTTCTCGCCTAATTGTATTGTAATCAGGTTCAAAACTTTCTCCACTTCAGGCTGTGCTTCCAGAAAAAGGGTTATTTCTTTCTGCACTTCAGGGTCAACGCTTTGTCCAACAAGTAAGCCTTCAATTTTTACAGCCAGGAAAATCGAGACTGCAACGAGTAAAACGCCGATTACAATACTTCCAATAGCGTCGAAAACTGGATTTCCCGTTACCATTGTTAAAATGACAGATATCAGAGCGAATGATAGTCCCAGCAAAGCAGCAACATCTTCACCCATAACAACTACGAGCTCGCTTTTTCTGCTGGTCAGGGCCCACTTCCAAATACTTTGCTTCCCTTTTATTTTTTTTATTTGATTAATACAACCCAGAAGCGACGCGCCTTCCATTAGCATACTTACAAAAAGTACTACGATTGCAATATAGGGACTGCTGATTTCTTCGGTTGAATTGAGTTTATGAATTCCCTCGTAAATTGAAAAAAGTCCACCCATGCTGAAAAGAATAAGTGCCACTATAAATGACCAGAAAAAGATAGCCTTTCCGTGTCCGAGCGGATGGTCGGGCGATGGATTCCTCTTTGACGCTTTCAGTCCAAGAAACAAAAGGCCTTGGTTACCACAATCAGCAAACGAATGGATTGATTCGGCCAGCATCGCTCCAGAACTGGTTACAATAGCGGCGACTGTTTTGGTTATGGCAATGCCCAGGTTGGCAAGCAATGCGAAAATGATCGATTTTACTGAAGAATTTTCGTGCGACATGATTTCTATTTTGGGCGAATGTAATAAAACTAATTATAACAGCATCTGGTTTCCGCTTTCAAAAGATAAGCCGATAAGACTGAAAAAGCTTACATTTGCAACCTAAAAAAAGAAAAGGGTATGCAGAAAAAAATCATGTTATTAGGTTCTGGAGAACTGGGTAAAGAGTTTGTTATTGCTGTTAAACGATTAGGGCAAACAGTGATTGCGGTTGACAGTTATGCCGGTGCTCCAGCTATGCAGGTTGCCGATAAATGTGAGGTTATTAATATGTTGGATGGCAATGAATTAGATAGAATTGTTGCCCAACATAATCCCGATATTATTGTTCCTGAAATAGAAGCAATCAGGACAGAGCGATTTTACGATTATGAAGCACAGGGAATTCAGGTTGTTCCTTCGGCCAGAGCAGCAAATTACACCATGAACCGAAAAGCAATCAGAGAGTTGGCAGCAAAAGAACTCGGGTTGAAAACTGCAGACTACCGGTATGCCAAAACATTTGAAGAATTGAAAGAAGCCGTTGCGCAAGTTGGAGTTCCTTGTGTGGTAAAGCCTTTGATGTCGTCTTCAGGCAAGGGCCAATCGGTTATCAAATCGCCGGATGACATGGAAAAGGCATGGAAAATAGCTGCAGACAAGGGACGAGGTGATTTGCAGGAAGTGATTGTTGAAGCATTTGTTCCATTTGTCAGCGAAATTACTTTGTTGACTGTTACCCAGCAAAGCGGGCCGACATTGTTTTGCGCTCCAATTGGGCATCGGCAGGAGAGGGGCGACTACCAGGAAAGCTGGCAGCCTGTGTTTTTACCTGAAGGTTTTGAAGAAGATGCCAGACAAATGGCCGGGAAAGTTACAAAAGCATTGGGAGGCGCCGGAATTTGGGGTGTGGAGTTTTTTATCACTGAAGATGGAGTGGTTTTCTCCGAATTGTCGCCAAGACCTCATGATACTGGTATGGTTACACTGGCCGGAACTCAAAATCTGAATGAATTCGAACTGCATTGCCGCGCTGTTCTCGGCTTGCCAATTCCCGAAATCAGGATAGAAAAATCCGGAGCGAGTGCAGTTATTCTTTCAGATATCGAAGCTGTTTTACCGTCATATTCAGGAGTTGAACTTGTTTGCCGGGACGCCAATGCAGATGTTCGGATTTTTGGTAAAGAGGCAGCAAGAATTCACCGCCGGATGGGAGTAGTGGTTGTGAATGATACACTTGAAACCAATTCTTTGGAATTAAAAGATAGAGCTCGCAAGTTGGCCGATTTAATTAAAGTGCTTGGCTAGAAAAGAAATTCCCCTGATTTTTCATTCGATGAAGAATCAGGGGAATAAATATTGTATTCGATTCAAGCAGATTACTTGTTCTTTTCAGCAGAAGACAAAATCTTGATTTTAATTTTCTCAGTCTTCTTATCGAATCCAACTGATATTGTATCTCCTTGAACTACTGATGCCTTGATGATTGCTTCGGCCATTTCGTCTTCCAGATACTTCTGAATAGCTCTTTTTAAAGGCCTTGCTCCAAATTGCGGATCGTAGCCTTTCTCGGCAATAAAGTCTTTGGCAGCAGGCGAAATTTTTAGTCTGTAATTCAGTGAGTTAACACGTTCGTAAAGTCCTTTTAACTCAATGTCAATAATGTGGTGAATGTCTTCTTTTGTTAATGAATTGAACATGATCACATCATCAATACGATTCAGAAATTCAGGAGCAAAAGCCTTCTTAAGTGCTTTCTCAACAATGTACTTTGAATTTTCTCCGTCGTCAACAGCTTTACTTTGCGTGTTAAATCCAACACCCCGGCCAAATTCTGACAGTTGACGCGATCCAATGTTGGAGGTCATAATGATTATCGTATTCTTGAAATCGATGTTTCTACCCAAGCTATCGGTCAAGCGGCCTTCATCAAGCACTTGCAACAAAAGATGGAATACGTCAGGATGAGCTTTTTCAATTTCATCAAGCAAAACCACGCAATATGGTTTTCTCCTTACTTTTTCTGTAAGCTGTCCGCCTTCTTCGTAACCAACATATCCGGGAGGCGCTCCAACAAGACGAGACACCGAAAATTTCTCCATGTATTCGCTCATGTCAACTCTTATAAGCGAATCAACACTATCGAACAGGTATCTGGCGATAACTTTTGCCAGCTGGGTTTTTCCAACACCTGTTGGTCCCAGGAAAATAAACGAACCGATGGGTTTGTTGGGATCTTTAAGGCCTGCACGATTGCGCTGGATGGCTTTAACTATCTTTACAATAGCTTCGTCTTGTCCAATAACACTGCCTTTCAGTTGTTTTCCCATGTCCATCAAACGTTTTCCTTCGGCCTGGGCAATACGTTGAATCGGAACGCCCGACATCATAGCCACAACTTCGGCAACTTTCTCCTCAGTAACTGTTTCTCTGTGATTTATCAGTTCTTTTTCCCACTCTTCCTTTTCTTGTTCAAGCAGCTGCATTAAACTCTTTTCTTTATCGCGGTGATTTGCTGCCAACTCAAAATTCTGGCTTTTAACTGCTTTAATTTTCTCTTCTTTTGTTTTTTCAATTTTTTCTTCCAGTTTCACAATTCGCTCGGGCACATTAATGTTCGAAATGTGTACTCTGGAGCCCGCTTCGTCCAGTGCGTCAATGGCCTTGTCTGGCAAAAAGCGATCGGGAATGTACCGGGCTGTTAATCGAACACAAGCTTCAATGGCTTCAGGCGTATAAATTACATTGTGGTGGTCTTCATAGCGTTGCTTAATGTTATTCAGAATTTCGATCGTTTCGTCAACCGATGTTGGCTCAACCATAATCTTCTGGAATCTGCGTTCCAACGCGCCATCTTTTTCAATTTGCTGGCGATATTCGTCAAGCGTAGTTGCACCAATGCACTGAATTTCGCCTCTGGCAAGCGCTGGTTTGAGCATGTTGGCTGCGTCAAGCGAACCTGTAGCCCCGCCTGCGCCAACTATGGTGTGAATTTCGTCGATAAACAAAATCACATTGCTAACTTTTGACAACTCGTTCAAAATGGCTTTCATTCTTTCTTCGAACTGTCCGCGATATTTCGTGCCGGCCACAATCGACGCAATATCGAGGCTTACAACTCTTTTGTCGAATAAAATGCGTGACACTTTTTTCTGAACAATCCGCAAGGCAAGACCTTCGGCTATTGCAGACTTTCCAACACCAGGCTCACCAATTAAGATAGGATTGTTCTTCTTTCGGCGGGAAAGAATTTGAGCCAAACGTTCAATTTCTTTTTCTCGCCCAACAATTGGGTCGAGATTATTTTCCTCGGCTGCTTTGGTAATATCTACTCCAAAATTGTCTAGCACAGGCGTGTCCGACTTTGGATTTGCCGGTTTTTTTGCTGAAGACGATGATGATGCACCTCCCGATGATCTCGAGAAACTATCGTCTTCAGAATCCTCGTCATCAAAATCTGATTTTGCCTCAGGACTTTTATAATCTTCTAATCTCGACTTCAAAATATAATAATTAATATGGTATTGACTAAGAATATTACTTATCAGACTTTCTTTGTCTTTAATAATTGCAAGAAGTAAATGTCCAGTGTTTATAGTTGGACTGTTAAATGCTCTTGCTTCCAGATATACGAGCTTTAGTGCTTTTTCGGCAGACTTTAGTAGTTGTATAGATGCCTGAGAATCAACATCTTTTCCTGTTCTGAGTTTTTCTTCGATAGACTGCTTTATTTCAGACAAATTAACATTCAGATTCGTTAAAATATCAATGGCTACTCCTTCTCCGTCTCTCAGTATGCCAAGGAAAATGTGCTCAAGCCCAATACTTTCATTTCCAAGGCGTATTGCTTCTTCCCTGCTGTAGGAAAGTACATCTTTAATTCGTGGTGAAAATTGTGAATCCATATGTTGCGTCACATTTTTATATTTTGCTCCAAAATAACAAAAAGTATTCCTAAAAGCTAGGTGGGATGGGTTTAATAGCAATTTCTTTTAATCAAAATTAGTCAATAAATGAAAACAATCCATGTCAAAGGGTTGATTTTACGAACATTACTCTGTTAAAATCTAAATTTTAAATTCCCGACGAAAAGCTTAATAATCGCTTGATTCATAAAGTATTTTTGTATTTTTGTCATGCAAAAAAAATAAGGCAGAAAATAAATTAAGGAGGATTAAATGTCTGAAGGCGAGAAAATTATAAAGATAAATATTGAAGAGCAAATGAAGACTGCCTACATCGATTATTCGATGTCGGTTATTGTTTCGAGAGCTCTTCCTGATGTTAGAGACGGTTTTAAACCAGTTCACCGCCGTGTTTTGTTTGGGATGAGTGAGCTAGGTAACTTTTCGAACAGACCTTATAAAAAATCTGCGAGAATTGTTGGTGAAGTATTAGGTAAATACCATCCGCATGGTGATTCATCGGTTTATTTTACGATGGTCAGGATGGCTCAGGATTGGTCGTTACGATACACGCTGATTGACGGTCAGGGAAACTTTGGGTCGATCGATGGTGACAGTCCTGCGGCAATGCGTTATACCGAAGCTCGCTTATCGAAAATCGCCGAAGAAACACTTGCCGACCTAGAAAAAAATACGGTTGACTTTGTTCCAAATTTTGACGAATCGCTGAGTGAACCAACGGTTTTACCAACCCGAATCCCACAGTTGCTGGTTAACGGAACATCGGGTATTGCGGTAGGTATGGCAACCAATATGCCACCTCACAATTTATCTGACACAATTGATGCCATTGTGGCATATATCGATAATCCTGAAATTGATATTCAGGACTTAATACCAATTATTAAAGCGCCGGATTTTCCTACCGGTGGTATAATTTACGGCTATAGAGGTGTTCAGGAGGCATTTGAAACCGGACGTGGACGTATTGTGATTCGCGGAAAAGCGCACATTGAGACCACTCCAAACGGTCGTGAAAAAATAATTGTAACCGAAATTCCATATATGGTCAATAAAGCAGAGCTTATCATGAAGACTGCCGAATTGATCAACGATAAAAAGATAGAAGGTATTTCAAACGTCAATGATGAGTCGGACCGCGAAGGTATGCGAATTGTTTTCGATATAAAACGCGACGAGATTTCCAACGTTGTTCTGAATAAATTATATAAATACACTCAGTTACAGAGTAGTTTCAGCGTTAATAACATTGCGCTGGTGCATGGTCGGCCAAAGCTATTGAATCTCAAGGAATTGATTCATTACTTTGTTGAGCATCGGCACGATGTGATTGTAAGGCGTACGAAATATGAATTGGATCAGGCAGAAAAACGGGCACACATCCTTGAAGGATTAATCATCGCTAGCGATAACATCGAAGAAGTGATTGCTATCATTAGAGGTTCAAAAAATCCTGATGAAGCCAGAATTCAGTTGATGGAGCGTTTTAGTCTAACTGAGATTCAAGCCAGGGCAATTGTTGAAATGCGTTTGCGCCAGCTGACGGGTCTGGAACAAGACAAGTTGCACTTGGAATACGAAGAGTTGTTAAAAACGATTGAGTATTTGAAAAGCGTATTGGCCGACCTTAGCTTGAGAATGAAAATAATTAAAGATGAATTGCTTGAGGTTAGGGAGAAATATGGAGACGAAAGAAAAACCGAGATTATTCCAAATGCAGAGGAATTTAACCCGGAAGATTTTTACGCCGACGAAGAAATGGTGATTACTATTTCTCACATGGGATACATTAAACGGACTCCGCTAACTGAATTTAAAACTCAGGGAAGGGGAGGAGTTGGCTCGAAAGGTAGTACCACCCGAGATTCAGATTTCCTTGAACATATGTTTAATGCTTCTATGCATAATACACTTTTGTTGTTCTCAGAAAAAGGAAAATGTTTCTGGCTAAAAGTGTATGAAATTCCGGAAGGAACAAAAACATCAAAGGGAAGAGCAATCCAAAATGTAATTAATATAGAACAGGACGACAAGATTCTGGCTTATATAAATGTAAATAATCTTACTGATTCAGAGTACATTAATAATAATTACATTATTCTGTGTACCAAGAAAGGTATAATCAAAAAGACTTCTTTGGAAGCATACTCACGCCCTCGTCAAAATGGGGTTAATGCAATAACAATACGCGAAGACGACCAACTTCTTGAAGCCAGAATGACCAATGGTAGCAACCATATAATGATGGCTGTTCGGTCAGGAAAAGCAGTTCGTTTTGAAGACGCCAGTGTTCGTCCCATTGGTAGAACAGCTTCAGGAGTGAGGGGAATCACTCTTGGAAACGAACATGATGAAGTGGTTGGCATGGTTTGTGTTGAAAATGAGAATGAAGATATTTTAGTTGTTTCTGAAAACGGATACGGGAAACGCTCTAAAATAGAAGATTATCGTTTGACAAACAGAGGTGGAAAGGGTGTAAAAACCATTAATATTACCGAGAAGACAGGTCAATTAATATCCATAAAAAGTGTCAACGATACTTCTGATTTAATGATAATTACGCAAGTTGGATTAACAATCAGGTTATCAATATCAGAACTGAGGATTCTAGGCCGAACAGCTCAAGGAGTAAGGCTGATAAACCTGAAGGAAGGAGATCAAATTGCTTCAATTACGATTGTGCCATCTGCGGAAGAAGAAAACGAAGAATTGACCGGGAATCTTGAGGAAAACAACGAATTAAATGATGAAAGTAATTTAAATACAGAAGATTAATTAATAAATTTGAATTTTTATAATCGCATAACAACAAACTTTTTATCACAATGAAGAGAACGACAATTTTATTTGTTTTGCTATTTGCGTTTTCAGGTGTATTTGCACAGAAAGGCAAAGTGACCAGCGCATTAAGCTATAAGGAGTCTGGAAAACTCGACAAGGCGGTAGAAGCTATCGAGGAAGCAATCGACGCAAACAATCCCAAAACTGAAAGCTCATTAACATGGCCGAGAACCTGGGAAGTTCGTGGTGAAATTTATCAGGCCGTTTTTCAATCGAAAGACGAAAACTATAAGAAGCTGAATGCAGATCCATTAACCGTTGCTTACGATTCTTATATTAAAGCTTTGCAGCTTGACGATAAAGGCAGAAATGTAAAAGCAATGAAGATTAAATTTACTCTTTTAATTGGCGATCTTACTAATCAGGCAGTTGCAGCGTTCAATGAAGAAAACTATGAAAAAGCATTGAAGTCGTTTGAACAGATCATGGCTATTGAACAAACGCCAGCTTACAAAGCCGACGAACCGAATACTGTTGACACAGTAATCATGTTCAATGCTGGTTTGGCTGCATATAATGCAAAAAGCTACGACAAAGCAGTTGAATATTACAAGCAAGCCGCAAAATATAAATACAACGGAGCTAAAACTATATCATTAATTGCCAACAGCTATTTGCAGAAAAAAGACACTGTATCTGCTTTGAATGCTTTGCAGGATGGTTTAAAAGAATATGCTGATAATGGAGCTCTTCTTGTAGATATTATTAATACATATTTGAATGCCAACAAAGTAAATGATGCAATGAAATACCTGGAAATCGCAATTTCTCAGGATCCTAAAAACGCTTCATATTATTTTGCCCGCGGTACATTGTATGATAAACTTCAAAAAACTGAAGAAGCTGCTGAAAGCTATTTGAAAGCAATTGAATTCAAAGAAGATTATTTCGACGCATATTATAACCTGGGCGCTTTATATTACAATAAAGGTGTAAAACAAGTTGACGTTGCAAACACAATTCCAAGCAGTCAGCCAGATAAATATGAAGAAGAAAAGAACAAAGCTGATATTGAATTCAAGAAAGCAATCCCGTATATGGAAAAAGCACATCAGATTAATCCAACAGACAAATATACCTTGGAATCTTTGAAAACGTTATACTATCGTTTGAAGATGATGGACAAACACGCAGAGATTGTTGAGAAAATGAAAAACATTCAATAAGCTGAATTTTTATGAGGAGCATTTTTGCTCCTCATTTTTTTAGTATAAAAATAACATAATATTAATTCTAAGACAAATGCTTTGTTTGAAAAGGGATGAATTTAATGATCATAATTAACTCGATTTCCTTCGTGAATTTTGTTTGTGTTTGTTAACCGTCCGAAAATATCTGACTCTCCCGAAATACAAAATTTAGGCCTTCAAGCTGAAAAAAACATCGTGATGAAAAACTGGCTTTTGTATATTCAAGTTTTCAGAATCATTGGGAAGTAAGATTGTAGCTTTTCGCTAACTCAATACTCTTGTATTCAACCTGGATCATTTTAAAGAGTTCCTATATTTATATAGCCAATAAATGTCCATCCAACTTATTAGTTTTTGTCCACGACGAAATTTTATCAAGAGATCAAAGAAAAAGTCACGAATTTAAATCAATTGAAAATTCAATCTTTAGACGATTTCTTGAATACAAAAGTAAATTCAAGTATTTATTACAAATGTAAATACAAATAACATAGCTGATAATAAGCGTATTAGTTATTGTATTTTTGTAAATTAGTCTTATAGGAGGCAAATAAAAAATCCGGATAGACAATTGGAAAAACTGTTTATCCGGATTCCTTTTAACTAAACCCTACTGCCCAGCTTATCTAAAAGAATAAAACTCTTCTAAACTACGGTCAATAATGTCATCTACTTCCCTCAGAACTTTTGACTTTGGTTTAAATCTGAAGGCTTTGTCATCTTCTTGTTTCTGTTTTATAACTTCACGAAGAAGATACATGGCTTTAATCATTTTCTTTAATCTGTCTTCTTTCATGGCTTTTTACATTGTTCTGTTCAAAGCTAAGAAGACAGTTAACTAAATCCAACTTCAAAAGCTTACTATTTTGTTAAAAAACAGTAAAATTATTGATTGAAATCGATATCCCGCTTAATATATGAGCCATAATCTTTCAGCAGAGGTTCATATTCCTGATGAAATAATTTTGATGAAATAATAAAGTCTGCTGTTGAGCGATTTGTAGCAGTTGGAATATTATAAAGTGTTGATATTCTTAGTAATGCCTTTACGTCAACGTCGTGAGGCTGCGGCTGCATCGGATCCCAAAAGAATATCAGCATATCTACTTTGCCTTCACATATTAGTGCACCGAGTTGCTGGTCGCCGCCCAATGGCCCGGATTTTAAACGCACAATTTCAGGTGGAATAACATCATTCTCTCTACATTTTTCGAGTAGCTTACCCTCGACAAGTCCGCCCGTTGTACCTGTACAAACCAGACTGTGCGAAACAAATTCTTTCCAATTCCAGGATACCCACTCTATCATGTCTTTTTTGCGATTATCGTGGGCCACTATGGCTATAACTTTCTTCTTTTTCATTTTTGTGAGATGTCTTTAATGGTTCTTTATTTTACACTGACAAATATAGGGTTATTTCCACCGTTGTTAATTAGCTTTAAAATAACTGTTTGTGATTTTAAAGTAAAAAAATAAGGGCATAGTGTTCTTACCATGCCCTTATTTTAATAATTTCTGAATTTCTAGTTAAATTGATCTTTAAGATCAGAAACCCATTTTTCGATTCTCTCTTTAGACAAACGAGCTTGATTTTCCTGATCCAGGATTAACCCGACAAAATTCTTATCAATCAGAGCCTTTGACGATTCAAAGTTGTAGCCTTCAGGAGATGTTTTACCTACCACATGTGCGCCTTTTTTCTGCACTAATTCAGCTAAAATACCAACCGCATCTCCAAAATTCTCTGGGTATTCATTTTGATTTCCAAGTCCAAACAAAGCGATTGTTTTTCCTTTTAAATTGAGATCTTCGATTGCAGGAACAAATTCATCCCAATAGTTTGGTAATTCGCCATCAAACCAGGTTGGTACTCCTAAAATCATATTTTTAAACGATAAAAATAGCTCTTCGGTTAAATCTTCTGCATTGACCAGAACAATGTTAAAATCCGGGCCAAAAGCTTCTTTTATTTTTTCAGCTGCTTTCGCTGTTTTAATTGAATTAAAACTATAGATAATCGCAATTTTATTCATATTTGCCAGTTTTTTAGTATGCTAATACTTCTTTTGCTGTTTGGTAGATTTTTTCAGTATTCGGAAGAATTACCCGTTCAAAAGACCGATGAAAACCTACAGGAGTAAAAGATGATCCTACCCTTTTAATCGGACCATCTAAATATTCAAAAGCTTCGTCTGCTATTACAGATGTTATTTCTGCACCGAAACCAGAATGAACTTTATCTTCGTGAACTACCATCACTTTCCCGATCCTCTTTACAGAATTTAAAATTGTTTCTTTATCAAGCGGAACAAGTGAGCGAAGATCGATAACTTCGGCAGAGACTCCTTCTTTTGCAAGCTTTTCCGCTGCTTCAAGGCACATATGTGTAGTGTTGCCATATGTAATCATAACCAGATCTTCACCATTTTTTCTTATACGGGCTTTGCCAAATGGCACTTCAAAATCATCAGGAATATATGTGGCAGCTTTCGGATCGTTGTACAACGATTTGGGTTCCATGAACATTGTAAGTCCTTTTGACCTGATTGCAGTTCTTAAAAGACCAGCAGCATCGTCGGCAAAAGATGGATAAACAATTCGAACTCCGGGAATTGAAGTCAATGCACCCTCTATTGTTTGCGAATGGTACAATCCTCCACCGATATAGCCGCCCGACGCAAGTCTGATGGTAACATTGGGTGTAAATTTACCGTTTGAACGCCAGTAATCGTGGCTCGAATCAACATATTGCTCCATTGCCGGCCAGAAATAGTCTGCAAATTCAGCACCTTCGATAACAATTCGTATTTTTTCGGCGTATCGCGACATCCCGTTTGCGGTTCCAACAATAAAGTCCTCTGCAATTGGAGCATTAAAGACCCTTTTGGGGCCAAATTCTTGCTGCAAACCTTTTGACACATTGAAGATACCTCCTTTATCCTTATTTGCCATATCCTGGCCCCAAATGAACGTATCTGGGTTATGCCTGAATTCTGATTTCAGCGTTTCATTCAATGCTGTAATTAGCTTCTTTTTTTCTCTCGATGATTCGTTATGAATTCCTTCAGGATATTTTGTTGAAACGTAAGGCTCCGGCAAAACAAAATTTAAATATGTGTTTGGATCCGGGTCCGGAGCTTTCATAGCAAGTTTATGGGCCTCTTTTAGCTCACTTTTCGCTTCGTTCTCGATCTTTTCCAGTTCTTCTGGAGTAAACCTCTCGTAGCGCAAAAGCATTCGTTTATACTTTGCCAGAGGATCGTATTCCTGAACGTAGTTTCTTTCGTCTTCTGAACGGTATAATTCATGGCGATCTGAATTGGAATGCGAATGAATTCGAATGCAATTTGCCTGCACCATTACCGGAGTTCCGGTTTCCAGGGCATGGCGTTTTGCTTCAAACATCGCATTCATTGAATCGAATACATCCTTCCCGTTACAATGAATTATGCGAAGGTTTTTAAAACCCGTAAAGTTGTTGGCAACCTTCCTGTTTGCAGTCTGGTCTTTTTTTGGAACCGATATACCAAATCCATTGTCCTGAATAGCAAATATGACAGGTAATTTTTCTTTTGAAGCTCCGTTAATTGCTTCATAAACAAATCCTTCAGATAGAGACGATTCACCTTGCACACTAATTGCAACCGCTTTTTCTCCGTAATACTTAATCGCTCTCGCAACTCCAACGGCATGCAACGTATGATTTCCGGTGAGAGATGAAACATTGTGGATATTCCATTCAGGCTTTGCAAAGTGATTAGACATGTGACGTCCGCCACTTGCCGGATCGGTAGCTTTCGAGATTCCGTTCAGGATAATTTCTTCAGGAGTTAATCCGCAAGACAGCGCTGTGAGCATGTCGCGGTAATATAAAAAGATGTGATCGACTTCTTTTTGGAATATTTGGCCAATTGCAAGCTGAATGCCGTCGTGACCAGCGTATGGCGCATGGTAAGACCATCCGATAGCTTGTTTCAGATAATTTGGCGCTTTTTCGTCGATGGCCCGGCCAATAGTCATCAGTCGGTACCACCTTTCAAGAATTTCTTTAGGTGTTAATTTGATTGAAAACACTTTAGGAACTGTAGTCATATTTCTTGGTTTATTTTTAAAGTTCGCGATTGATATTAAAATCTTCTAAAATATCTGCTATTCGTCTAAGGAAAGCCCCTCCCAATGCGCCATCAATGATTCGATGGTCATATGATAAAGAGAGGAACATTTTATGCCTGACAACAATAGCATCGCCGGTTGGAGTTTCCATTACTGCAGGTTTTTTCTCGATACTACCGGTAGCCAGAATTGCAACCTGAGGCTGATTAATTATCGGAGTTCCGATCAAATTCCGAAATGATCCGAAATTTGTAATAGTGAACGTGCCGCCCTGATAATCTTCAACTCCCAGCTTGTTTTTTCTAGCCAGATCAGCCAGTTGATTCATATTTTTGGCAAGGCCAACCAAATTTTTCTGCTCAGAGTTTTTGATAACCGGGACAACCAGGTTACCATCAGGTTTTGCCACTGCGACGGCAATGTTTATGTCTTTATGAATGATTATTTTGTGTCCGTCAACCGACGAATTTAGAAGTGGGTATTCGGTAATGGCCTTTGCCACTGCTTCCACAAACACAGGCATGAAAGTTATTTTTTCGCCATATTTTTCCTGGAATTTGTCTTTGACATTGTTTCGCCACAAAACAAGGTTAGTAACATCCGCTTCAACGACAGACGTTACGTGCGGCGAAACTTGTTTCGACATCACCATGTGGTCAGCAATAATTTTGCGAACCCTGTCCATTTCTATAATCTGGTCGGTTGAACCAATTGAAACCGATA
>Ga0116170_10002840_pt1 | contig 16474 bp, 13 predicted proteins | sample AD_JPNHW1_MetaG_FD_89797 | JGI IMG/M metagenome (GOLD analysis project Ga0116170, IMG submission 89797) | Active sludge microbial communities of municipal wastewater-treating anaerobic digesters from Japan - AD_JPNHW1_MetaG | ecosystem: Engineered > Bioreactor > Anaerobic > Digestate | place...
GCTTTGGCAACTGGCTCGAAAACCTGGTCGACTGGAATCTTTCGCGTTCGCGCTATTGGGGCGTTCCGTTGCCGATATGGGTTACCGAAGACCGCAGCGAACAAATTTGCATCAGCTCGGCAGAACAGCTGAAAAAAGAAATTGAAAAATCCATGGAAAAGGGCTACATGGGAACAAACCCTTACAAGGATTTTCAGCCTGGAAATTTTGATAAAGCAAACTACGAAACCATCGACCTTCATCGTCCGTATGTTGATGATATCGTGCTGGTTTCCGCATCCGGCAAAAAGATGTTCCGCGAGCCCGACCTGATCGATGTATGGTTCGATTCCGGTTCCATGCCTTATGCACAATGTCATTACCCTTTTGAAAATACGGAGTTTTTTAAGACGAACTTCCCAGCAGATTTCATCGCCGAAGGCGTTGATCAGACACGGGGATGGTTTTTCACGCTTCATGCCATTGCCGTAATGTTGTTCGACTCTGTTGCCTATAAAAATGTCGTTTCCAACGGCCTTGTACTCGACAAGAAAGGCAACAAAATGTCGAAACGCCTCGGCAACGCAGCCGATCCCTTCGAAACTATTGCAAAATTCGGCCCCGACGCCACCCGTTGGTATATGATCACAAACTCACAACCCTGGGACAATCTTAAATTCGATATCGAAGGGATTGACGAAACACGAAGAAAATTTTTCGGAACGCTTTACAATACGTATGCCTTCTTTGCCCTGTATGCCAACATTGATGGTTTTGCCTTCAACGAAGCCGAAATCCCTGTTGAAAAGCGCCCCGAAATTGACCGCTGGATCATTTCGGAGCTGAACACACTTATCAGAAAAGTTGATGAATGTTATGCCGACTACGAACCTACACGCGCCGGCCGCCTGATACAGGATTTTGTTGACGAATACCTGAGCAACTGGTATGTGCGCCTGTGCCGTCGCCGTTTCTGGAAAGGCGACTATACCGAAGATAAAATTGCGGCTTACCAAACGCTTTATACCTGCCTGGAAACCATCGCGCAGCTGGCTTCTCCGATCGCGCCATTTTTTGCCGAAAAGCTTTTCCTTGACCTCAACACGGTCTCCGGCAAAAAAGATGATATCTCGGTACACCTGTCAACATTCCCGGAATCCAACAGTGATCTGGTTGACAAAGACCTGGAAGAAAGGATGCAGCTGGCGCAGAAAATATCGTCGATGGTACTGTCGTTGCGTAAAAAGCACAACCTGCGTGTGCGCCAGCCCCTTGCAAGGGTTATGATCCCGGTAACAGAACAAAAAATTAAAATACAGATCGAGGCTGTTAAAAACCTGATTTTGTCGGAAGTCAACGTTAAAGAGATTGACTACATCGAAGGCTCTACGAATATTCTTGTCAAAAAGATCAAGCCGGACTTCAAGGCTTGCGGCCCTAAATTCGGGAAAATGATGAAACAGGTGGCGGCAGCCATCACCGCTTTCTCACAGGAACAGATCTATGATTTTGAAAAAAACAGAACAAGCAGCATCACGGTCGATGGCACCGAAATTAGTCTTGAGTTATCTGACGTAGAGATCATTACTGAAGACATTCCAGGCTGGGTGGTTTCCGTAGCCGACAACGTCACCGTTGCCCTCGACATCACGCTGAATGAAAAACTTATAGAGGAAGGAATTGCCAGGGAGTTTGTAAACAGGATACAGAACATGCGGAAAGATCTTAATTTTGAGGTTACAGACAAAATAAGCGTTGAGGCAGAAAAACATATAAACTTAGTAACGGCTGTTGAAAATAATTATTCGTATATTTGCAGCGAAATTTTAGCCGTGTCAATACATTTTGTTGATAATATAAGCGGCGACAAAAATCTGATCGAACTGACTGATGAAATAAAAACGTTTGTTTCTTTAAACAAAGCTTAATTTTTTAATTATCAATTAATAAATAATATTATGCAAAAGAAGGTTACAAAGGCTGTTGAAAAGAAAGTTGCCGAAAAGAAGGTAAAAGTTGCGCCTAAAAAGAAGGTTGAAGCCAAAAAGCCCGCTCCTAAAAAAGAAACAACACCCAAGAACAGATATTCAGACGAAGAACTTCAGGAATTCAAACAAATAATTCTGAATAAACTTGAAGAAGCCAGAAGAGACCTTGAAGTACTGACAGAGGCTTATTCGAACACCGGCGGGCAGGATATTAACGATACATCTCCCACGTTCAAGATACTTGAAGAAGGTTCGCAGGTATTATCAAAAGAAGAAAATAGCCAGCTGGCTATGCGTCAGGCAAAATTCATTAAGAATCTCGAAAACGCGTTGGTGCGTATTGAAAATAAAACATACGGGATTTGCCGTGTTACCGGAAAACTCATCTCTAAGGAACGTCTTAAAATAGTTCCGCACGCAACCCTGAGTATGGAGGCAAAATTACAACAAGGTAAGCCACAGTGACATTATCTGAATCAAAAAAGAAACTGCTGATCTCTCTTTCAGTAGTATTTCTGGTATTATTCATCGACCAATTTGTTAAAATCTGGATAAAAACTCATTATTATCTGGGTGAAACATATAATGTTTTTGGTCAGAGCTGGTTTCAGCTGCATTTTATTGAAAATCGTGGGATGGCATTCGGGATGGAGTTTACCGGAAATTACGGTAAGATAATTTTAAGTGTACTGCGCATCATTTTAATCGGGGTAATTGCCTGGTACATTTATACGCTTATCCGGAAAAATGCCGGAAAATTTCTGATTATCACTATTTCCCTCGTTTTTGCCGGAGCCATCGGAAACGTTATCGACAGCGCATTTTACGGATTAATTTTCAGCGAAAGCACGCCGTTCGATCTGGCCGTTCTTTTCCCTGATGCGGGTGGCTATGGCACGTTTCTGCACGGACGGGTAGTGGATATGTTTTATTTCCCCTTGTTTACCGTTCATCTACCCTCGTGGATACCCTTTGTTGGTGGAAAAATGTTTACCTTTTTTGATGCTATTTTCAATGTAGCCGATGCCACGATTACGGTGGGCGTTTTTATACTCTTGATTTTTCAGAAAAAACTTTTCAAAACGGAAACGATTTCTGTTTCAGATCAAAACAATACAGATCAGCAACCACAGGGTAAATAAAGATCATCCCTCGGATTGATAAGCATTACAGGCAGTTTATACTGATTTTCTATTATTTTCTTTTCCTTTAATCCGAACAACAAATCATCAACTGCAATTTCTTTTGTGGCCATCAACACGATCAGGTCGCCATTATTATACCAGGCATAATCCACGGCATATTTGTCCACATCACATTTAATATCAGGCTCGTTGACAAGCTGATAATCGACACCAAGATTTTCAAATAATTTTTTCACCAGGACCACATTACCTCGCAGCGACGCGGCAAAATAAGAATCATTGTAATGCCGTGTCAGAATGGTGACATTTGACTTATTCAGGGTGCTGATATGTCCCGCCCAGGCAGCTTTCTCTTTCGACTCGCGGTTAAAATCAAGCGGGAGAACGATGCCGCGGAAAATGCTCCGGCGTGGCAATTCGTCGCGCACAATGATTATGGGGATGCGCAGGTTCCTGTAATCGCTAACCAGCGAGCCGGAACTAAAATAATTGAATTTGTTTTTAAGTGAATTCAAACCCGCAATAACCGTTATGGCATTGATCTTCTGGTAAATTTTATTGATCACCTGTTCCGCTTCGTCGTGGAAAACATAAATGTTTACAGGTATTTGCTCCTGTGTTATGATCGAGTTGGCAATGGCCGCAAGCTTTTTTTTAACAGCAGTTTCGGCTTCAGTCGGGTTCGCATATAGTTTTATGTTTTTCTTATTGATGGCGTGGAAGATACTGATCTCACACTTGAAAAGCCGCGCCATTTCAATGGCATAAATTACGGCGTTTTCCGCTGCTTTTGAAAAATCGTAGGGAACGAGAATCTGTTGTATAGGTGTTTGCTCCTGCATTACTTAATAAAAAGCAAAGATAAATTAATATCGAAGAATAACGAATGCTTACTGCTGTATTCAGCATTTTAAATTCATCATTAGATCTTTTAAAAAGAGCAGCCCCGGAACCGGGGCTGCTGATAAATCAGGAACTTTTTTGTGTTTTGAGGTTTTGAAGGGTTAAAACAAAGACCTCACACAATTTGGGGTTTAACAAATAAAAGACAATAAGAAATAAAAAAAGGTTGCTTTAGTCTTTATTTTTTTAAGTTTTGTTCTCAAAAAGTTCATGCGCTTCATGTAACATCAAAACAAAAACTTTTTAAAAACTTTTAATAAAATCCACAACAAGCTTAAAAACTTCATTGTATTTCGTTAGCGGTAGTCCAGCAGCCTTGTCGGTTACGGTGTGGTATTCCTTATATTCTTTGCCGAGCGAGTAAATAAAAAAACTCTTTACACCGTTTTTATAAAAATAATAATGATCGCTGTTGGCGGCTTCGCCCCTTTCGCTAATGGTTTTCAAATAATTATGTTGTTCATTAAGATTCTTCAGCATTTCAAATTCTTTTTTCAAAACGCTGCCGTTTACCACTTTTATGCCTTCGCTGCCGGTACCCACCATATCCAGATTCACCATAAACTTTATGTTTTTTAAAGGAAACAGCGGGTGTTTTGTATAATATTCCGAACCGAGCAATCCGGCTTCCTCTCCGGTAAATAAAATAAAGGCGACCGAGTATTTTCCCATATTGCTTGTATCAGAAAAATGCCGCGCCAGGTCAAGAACCATGGCGGTGCCGCTTGCATTGTCGTTAGCCCCGGGAAAATACGTTTTATTACCCATCATGCCCAGATGATCGTAATGTGCTCCCACCACAATAAAAGTATCGGGACAGACCTTGCCGGGCAGATAACCAACTATATTTTCCACCGGATAGTCTTTCTCAAATTTCGCGTCAACTTTTAAGCAAACACTTTTTATTTTTTTCGGAAGGGCGCTTCGTTTTACATTCACAATAAGCTGTTCATTCTGCTTCTGAGCATGAGAAACAGACCACACCATATTTTTATCGTTGATCTTCAATAACAAATAGGCTTCCGAAAGCTTACGATCGTCCTTCTTTTTAAATCCGGTATCAATAATAATTAATTGATTTTTATAATTTTTAGAATGAAATTTTTGACTGTTGCGATCCGTTTTCAGTGTCTTTTCATCCACTATGGTATAGGTAGTAAATACGGTATCCGCCGCCGGAGCATCCGGGCTTATAAAAAAATCCGTGCCAGGCAACAAGGCTTTTCCGTTTATTTTAAGCTCGATATTGCCGGGCAGTGTGTTGATCGGGATGGTAAATGTTTGTAAATAACCGCTTGAAAATGCATTAACATTCAGTTTTTTTAACTGACCAGCAATAAAATCTGCGGCTATTTTCTCACCGGAATTCACATAACCACGCCCATAAAATCCCGGAGAACACAATGTGTCTATTAGTCCTTTTGCAAAGGATATATTTTGCGAAAAGCCCGCCAATGAGGGAAATAAGCATAATACAAGAAATAAAAATTTCTTTTTCAATCTATAAAAGTTTTCGGATAACAAGGTCTTCCATTTTTTGATACGCTTCTTCATCAATATTCCAGTTGTGGGCGGTTTTCAACTCATCCAGAATAATGGTCGCGTTTTCTATCGTATTGCACGTATTCAATTTATCAATGGCCTTGTTATATTCCTGTAAATCACCTTTAAATAATTGATTTATGAACAAAAACTTATCATTGATACCAATGGCACCTTTCAGGTTTTGTATCGAGCCTTTCCCTATTTTTTCGGCGACAGTTTTATCGGCTTTAACAGCCGAAATTTTTTCATGCAGAGACTTTGGGGTGTCTTTAAATTTATCGGCCAGCGTTTCTTTATCCGCGGCACTGAACAGATCGGCGGTTTTTGATTTATCGGTCTTTGGTTTTTTTTGAATCTCGGGATTAATCGTTTTTATTTCAGCCTGTACAACAGGTTTTTCCTCATCAACGACTGGTTTTTCAGGCTTTTTTGCCGGAATTTCTTTTTCAGGTTCGGCTGCAACAAAAAATAACTCCTGCATAATAACGGGCTCTTCTTTTTCTTCCTTTTGCCCGTGTATTTCAATTATTTCCTGTTGTAACGGTTTTTCCTCCATAACAACTACAGTTTTTAAATTCATGCGGTTCAGATCATTGAGCCGTTCATATAATTTGCGAACATTAGCCAGAACAATATCTATTTCTATTTGAGGAATTTTTTCCTCATACTGACTTATTGTAGAAAGCTGTTCAGTAAGGGCTTCCATTATAATTTTGATTTCTCCTTTAACAAGTTCGCTTGCCATTGTTTGATTACTTAAAGGTTAATATTATTTTTGTAAAAATTTATCAGGCATAAAATTAATTAAAATTAAATATTCCGGACGATGTTTAGCGAAAAAACCAACGAAACACATAAAAAAGGCTTTATTGAGGTAATCTGCGGCTCTATGTTTTCCGGAAAGACCGAAGAACTCATTCGCCGACTGAAGCGGGCCAAATATGCCCGGCAGCGGGTTGAGATTTTCAAACCTGAAATTGATACCCGTTATGATGTTGAAAAAGTGGTTTCGCATGATGAAAATTCAATTAACTCCACCCCCGTTCAGTCTTCATCACAAATATTACTTCTTTGTGCCGATGTGGATGTGGTTGGTATTGATGAGGCCCAGTTTTTTGATGCGGAAATTGTTAATGTTTGCAACACACTTGCCAACAGGGGAATTCGTGTTATTGTTGCCGGGCTCGATATGGATTTTCTGGGAAAACCTTTTGGCCCGATGCCGGCTTTAATGGCTTCTTCCGAATTCGTCACCAAGGTTCGTGCAATATGTGTACGTTGCGGTGAGCTTGCTTATGTTTCACACAGGATGATCGAAAATAAAAAGCTTGTGTTGCTCGGTGAAACCGACACGTATGAGCCGTTATGCCGGAATTGTTATAACGAAGCCGTTAAATCCGTAACGGAATAAAAACTACTGAACAAAAATTGTTTTTGTTGTCGTTTCTCCCGGTTTTAAGCGTATAACGCCCCTGCCGATCAGCGAATCGTTTGTTCCTGTGACGGCTTTATAAACAATTACATCCAATATTCCTTCGTATTTAAAAACATGCTGAAATGTTCCTGTAATATCGGTTTTCCCTTCAACCCGAACATCCTGATACTGCGGAGCAACAATAATATCGGCATACGAAACAATAAGATTCGTATCGTTGAGCTGCTTGGCCGTAATAATTGCGGTACAATCCGTACTTTCTTTTTTACATCCAAAGAAAACTAGAAAGCCCACACTTACTACAACGATAAGGGATAAGACATTTTTGGGAAGAAATATTTTCATTGTTGTTTTTTTTTTTAATTTTGTTCAGAATATAATTTGTACGCAAATTAAAACATTTTGTTTTAAATTTATTAGCAAATATAAAAAAAATATCTTTATGAAAAAATTTTTTGTTCTCTTTTTAGGTTTGTTTCTATTGTCGGCTATAAGCTTTAGCCAGAACGAAACTCAAACTCCGGAATCAAAATTCCTGCTTAAAACCAATTACGGCGATATTACACTGAAATTATACAACGATACACCCAAACACCGCGACAACTTCAAAAAACTTGTTCAGGACGGTATTTATAACGGCTCTATCTTTCACCGCGTTATCAATCATTTCATGATACAGGGTGGTGGAGCTAAAGGCGGCACTGAAGATGTGGGATATACCGTTCCGGCCGAAATTCTTCCTAAATATTTTCATAAATTCGGCGCTTTGGCTGCAGCGCGTATGCCCGATTATGTAAATCCGAACAAAGAATCGTCCGGTTCGCAGTTTTATATTGTTCAGGGCAAGGTTTATACCGACGCCGAACTTGATTCTTTCGAACAGCGGCTGAACAAAAAATTTACTGCAGAAGAGCGCGAAGCATATAAAACTATTGGTGGCACACCGCATCTCGATGGGTCTTATACCGTTTTTGGTGAAGTAACCGATGGATTTGATGTGATCAATAAAATTGCCAGTATTAAAACTAAAGCTGGCGACAAACCTGAAACAGATGTAACAATGACAATTATTGAAATAAAATAATTGGAATATTGTCACCTAATTTTACATCTGAAAAATATTTGCAAACCAGATAATGGAAAAAAAAATTAAAGGTTTCCTCGAAGAGATAGCAAAATATAGTGCCTCTGATGCAAATGAACTGGAGCAGTTCAGAATAAAATTTCTTGGCAAAAATGGCATTTTATCTGCTCTTTTCGAAGAATTTAAAGCCTTACCGCCCCATGAAAAACAGGGTGCCGGAAAAATGCTCAACCAGCTTAAAACCGCAGCCACCGAAAAATTTGCCGAAATAAAAAAGGAAATAGAATCCCTTGCTATTAAAGATTCTGACAAATCCGATCTGACGCTCAATGCTGTTCATGGTGTTTACGGGTCGCGACATCCTATGTCCATTATTAGAAATGAAATTATTCAGATATTTTCAAGAATAGGATTTACTATTACTGAAGGCCCTGAAATTGAAGACGATTGGCATGTTTTTTCGGCACTTAATTTTCAGCCCGATCATCCGGCCCGGGAAATGCAGGATACTTTTTTCATAGAACAAAATCCGGACATTGCGCTAAGAACGCATACATCTTCGGTTCAGGTAAGGCTTATGCAAAGCCAAAAACCTCCGCTGCGTGCCCTGATGCCCGGAAGGGTTTACCGCAACGAAGCCATATCGGCACGTGCTCACTGTTTTTTCCACCAGGTTGAGGGCCTTTATATTGATAAAAACGTTTCGTTTGCCGACTTAAAACAAACCCTTCTTTATTTTTCAAAAGAAATGTTCGGTGCTGATACAAAAATACGTTTACGCCCGTCATTCTTTCCTTTTACCGAGCCTTCCGCCGAAATGGATATTTCATGTACACTTTGTGGTGGTAAGGGTTGTCAGATGTGCAAAAAAACTGGATGGGTAGAAATTCTGGGCTGCGGCATGGTAGATCCCAATGTGCTCGAAAACTGCAATATTGATAGCACTGTTTATTCCGGATTCGCTTTTGGTATGGGTATAGAGCGCATTACTAACCTGAAATATACCGTTAAAGATCTGCGCCTCTTTTCTGAAAATGACATCCGTTTTCTGAAACAATTCGAAAATAATATATAGCCTTTAGCCTTCTGTTTCAGTGTCAAAAAGAGGCAGCTCAATAAAGAATGTTGTGCCGGTGTCCTGAACCGAATCAAACCAGATCTTTCCTCCGGAATTTTCAATGATTCCTTTTACAATAGCCAGTCCTAGTCCCATTCCTTCTGATTTTGTGGAAAAATTAGGCGTGAAGATCTTTGGCTTCATTTCTTCAGAAATTCCCGACCCGTTGTCGGCTATATAAACAATAACAGATTGTTTTTCTTTTCTGAATCCAATTTTTATGTGGCCGTCTTTTTTGTTACCGATTGCCTGTACGGCGTTATTTAAAATATTGTTCATCACTCTGATCAACTGCTTCTTATCAGCAAATACATCACAGCTTTTTAAAAATTCATCATCAATAAACTCAATATTTATATTATTGTTTACCATGTAGATATTAGCCGAATTGTGAACCAGCGAAACAATATCGGTTTTTTCATTTTTCGGTTTTGGCATCTGGGCAAAATAGGAAAACTCTGAAGCGATGGCTGATAAACTTTCAATTTGCTCGATAATATTTTTAGTAAATTTCTCAAGCCTGATATCCCAGTCGGGGGTTTTATCTTTCCACGAACGTTCAAGATGCTGAACGCTTAACTTCATGGGAGTCAACGGGTTTTTGATCTCGTGGGCAACCTGCATGGCCATTACCCGCCACGCGCTTTCGCGTTCTGAACGCGATAATTTTTCAGCACTTTCAGCAAGCTCATCTATCATGCGGTTGTATTCAGATATCAGCCCTCCTATTTCATCTCTTCCCGGCCAATATATTTTTTCGTTCTTCCCGACAAGCTTAATATTCCCGATTTTCTCCCGTATTACGTTCAGCGGCCTTGTAATCCGACCAGCAATAAACAAAGCGATAAGAATGGTTATGGCAATCAAAAACACATAAATATTACTGAATGATGTCATAAATAACGATAACTCCCTTTTTAGTTCGCCTTCTTTTGCAAAATAGGGTAAGTTGATGTAATACAATATTTTATTGTTCGTACTATAAAAAGGTACATAGGATGAATAATATTGCAATTTCCCGATATTTTCTTTATGAATAAACAAAGTTTTCTTTTCTGTAATTAGTTGATTATAAGCTTCCGGATTCATTCTTTCTGACAATAAGCCTTCGCTAAATATTTGTGGCCTTGATGATGAGACAAGCATTCCTTTTGTGTCAAAAACATTTATATCGGTAAAGAAAACATTAGAAAACTTGATCAGGGCGTTGTTCAAAACAGCAAGCTGTTCGTCGTTCATAATATCGTTATCACCCAGCTTTTTTTGCATTTCAATTAGAATTGACATGGATTTTTCGCTGAGTATTTCTTTGTTTTTGTCTTCATTTAGGTTGCGTATGAAATAAAACGTTGAAATTCCGATTATTAAAAACGAAACAATGATAATTGACACCATTGATATCTGTAAGCGGTTTTTGAAATTAAATTCGATTGATTTTAAATTGGGAAGTATAATTTCAAACAAGCAAAACGCCAATAATACCAAGGTAAATAAAGTAAATAATATTGAAAAAGGCGCCAAAAGGTCAAGAAGGTTCCCGTTTTTTTTGCTTATCATCAGTAAGACTGTTTTGTCGGGCATATAACATAAATGGCTGTAACCGTTTAAATTATCAAGATAAAACATGTCCACAAACTTTGAGCCATCAATTTTATTTTGTTCTGAATAATAGTATTTCCCGTAAGCATCAATTAAGTTTCCCTGGTAGTATTTTGCATAAGAATAATTTGACAAGTCGGTGTTAATAAAAAGTTTTTTATCTATCAGAAGCTCCGGATAACCGAGCCCCTTGGGAATGAACTTCGAATTTAATTCAATGTAAACAGATATTTGATTAGAGTCGCTGACAAAATCAAGCTTTGATAAATAGTTATTTCCCCCGGTACCGTAGTTAAGTATATATAAATTATTACAAGACGATGGTTTCCCTATGTTTTTTATCAATCCATTAAAAAATAGATTACAGTTATGCTTTTCTGCATCCGATTCCATCATAAGGCTGTCCAAAGTATTACAAATTGTTATCTGTACTTTGTATTTTTCCCAATAGCCATAAAAATATTTTTTAGTCAGATATTCTTTAATATCGTATTCGCCCTGAGGATATTCTGCAAGTTTTTCTTTTAGTGTTTTATCACTTAATATTTCCTTTTGAATATCCCGATAAATATTCTCACCCAAGGGGTCTTCGCCCGAAGAAAGTTTGTGTGCAAAAGATTTTCGTTTTTCTATCTCTTTGTTGGTATTCGTTATTGTCAGGATATAGTATGTCAGCGCCGTAAATATCAAAAGGTAGGTTAATACTTCATAATAAATAAGCTTGTTTCCTTTTTTAAAACGTAAGATATAATATAAAATATACACGATTGAGAACGTAATTATTGCCGTGACACTACTTATAAAATCAAAAGGATTTAGAAAAAACCAAGTTAATCCATTGATAATAATAAATACAGAAGAATAAACCAGTCCGTTTTTACTATAGTCAATGGTTCGCATAAGGGCTGAAAACAGCAAAAAATAAGATAATATTAAAAATGAAATTACTAATAGTCCAATAATGCTTAGTCCGCTTAAAGTAAAAAGTTGATTAAGATTATAGGAAATTGTTGAATCAAGAATTATCGACTGGATTAGTGAAAATATTACCATAAACATGGCGCTCAAGAATACAAAAACGGCTATCAATCTTACTGTTTTCTTCCAAGTTTTTAATATTTTATCTTGTTGTAAGACGTTTTTGTATAAAAATAACGACACAATAAAAAATAGTATTGTGTTGATAATAAGATCGCCAAAAGATGGTAAAATCATTGACGAAGCATATAATTGCGGGCTAAATAATTCGGAGTTAAATAAATCTGCAGGTATTTTAAAATAAAATAAGAGAACGCGAAAAATTAGGAGATCTATAATAAAAGCAAATAAAAAGAATGTTTTTTTTATTTGTTTTTTATCATAGAAAAGCTTGTGCAGAAGGTAGAGCAAGTAAATGAGACATAAAAAAATAAGCAAGAAAATGGAAAAAATAATTATTTCGTTTGAGTGAGAAAGCTTTTGCTCATCAGTTATTTCTATTGAAAAAAGCTTAGCCCCGTATTGTGAGCTGATATAATTTTTTTTAACATCCTCACTGATTTTACCTTTGGAGACATCCAAATCAAAACTTTTGGTAAAATTATTAGCCAAGTAATCATTTTCATATTTGTAGTTACTTTGTATTAATATTGCTGCAACAGCAGAAAATTCTTTCGCTTCTTTTTTAAGAACATAATACCAGCCATTCCCCGAATTAATTACTTTTTTTTCCGGAAATTTTTCATTTATCACCCGGGGCGCTGAAAAAATATTATCAGACCAAAAAGTAAGTGTATCCTTTTCGTAAAGTAAAAATGTAATCTCCTCTTTTTGTGATATTAAATTATATTCATTTTCATTAAACAGTTTTTGTTTTGTTTGAGGTAAAGACATCAATATTTTATCCATAGCATTATCTGCTATTTTTTCTTTACGATGAATTTGTTTTTCGATTCTTTCAAGAATTGAACTTTTGTCATTTTGAAAAGTTGTGACATACCCTTTGTAAAGAAAGTTAATGAGTATTAAAACCAAAATGGTTATTAATACAAAAAATATTTTTTTGGTGGTATTATGTTTCATTTTTATGAAAAAAATTTCGATGCGTGTGAAAAAACGACTTAAATATCGTCATTTTAATGCATTTTTTTCGTAAAAACCACCCAATATATTATAAAGGGGGGTTATTTCGTTAAACGGGCTTATTTTAAGCCGTTTTTTTTAAAAATATAAATCATGCTCGAAAATTCGTTATTATTCTTTTTTGCCCAAAGGTTAGATTTGTAACCATTAAAAAATGCCTTGAAAAGTTTCTTCCCACCAGTTTTATATTTTTCGCTGATCATACTTATATAATAGGCATCATATTTCATTGGAATTTTTTCAAGAAAGTAAAAACCGTTTTTTTCAAATAACGCCTTTATGGTGTCAAATTTAAAATGGTAAAGGTGTCTTGGCAAATCAAAACCCGCCCAAAAATTTTGATAAATAGCAGCATCTTTAGATGCTGGATTCGGAACAGCAATTATTGCAATTCCGTCATTTTTCAATTTTCTGTGGATTTGATTTATTCTTTCATTTATATCATGAACATGTTCTAAAACATGCCACATGGTAACAATATCAAAAATATTTTTATCAGGTTCGGTTAATTTTTCTTCATTATAAACATCAAGATCATACATTTTTTTTGCAAAATTTCTTGCAGGTTCATCCGGCTCAATTCCGCAGACTTCCCGGCCATTTTTCTTTAAATAATTGAGAAACTCGCCCGTTGCACAACCAATATCCAAGATACTTCCCGTGGGTTTATACTTTGAAATTATTTTATACTTTTTCTTATGATTAATCTTCCTAATTAAAACATAAACTTTGTTTAATAAGCCTTTTTGTTTTGTAGAATGTGATATATAATTATCCGATTTGTAATATCTGGATATTTCGGAGGAAGAAGGTCTCGGGTTTACAAATAAAAATCCGCAATTCTCACACTTTACAATTGTAAACTCCTCTTGAGTAAGGAAGTAATCTTTAGACTCCAGGTAAGCCGAAAAGTTTTCGTTCCCACATAAATCGCATTTTTTTATTTTTTCCATTTTACTAGTTTCACGTGAAACATTATCGTCCTAAAAATACTAAAAGTACCGTTATATCCGCCGGAGAAACCCCGCTGATCCTTGAAGCCTGACCAATTGTCTTTGGTTTAATCAAGCTTAATTTTTCTCTGGCTTCTAACGATAGTGCTGAAATCTTATTATAATTTAAACTCTTACTCAAAAAAATATTTTCAAGTTTTGAAATCTTATCCGCTATTTCTTTTTCTTTTTCTATATATGAATGGTATTTTAAAATAATTTCTGTTTCTTCTAATACAGAATTATCCGAAATTCTTTTTGTCTGAATGAAATTTGCTAATTTTTCACACGATGCTGCTAATGAATAAATGTCAACTTCCGGGCGCAACAGTATATTGAATATTTTTGTTTTACTTGAAATTTTCGGAGTATTAACGGATGATAAAAGATCATTTATTTCTGCCGGCAATACCGTTTGTGTCATTATAAAATTCGTGAGCGCTTCTATTTTTTTTATTTTGTGGCTAAACTTTTTCATTTGGTCGTCCGAAATTAGCCCAAGCCTGTGTCCTATTTTTGTTAAGCGGATATCAGCATTATCCTGACGCAATAAAATCCTGTATTCAGCCCTTGAAGTAAACATACGGTAGGGTTCATCGATTGTTTTTGTGATGAGGTCGTCTATTAAAACGCCAATATAAGCCTCCGATCTAGTGAGTATAAAATCAGGTTTATTATAAATTTTATTAAAGGCGTTTATGCCAGCAATAAGACCCTGTGCCGCGGCTTCTTCATATCCGGTTGTTCCATTTATCTGCCCGGCAAAATATAAGCCTCCAACTATTTTTGTTTCAAGGGTAGGGTAAAGCTGATTGGGCGGAAAATAATCATATTCTATAGCGTAGCCCGGTCTGAATATCTTAGCTTTTTCCAATCCTTTAATCTGTCTTAACGCATCTAACTGTGTTTTTTCGGGAAGAGATGAAGAAAAACCATTCAGATAATATTCAATAGTATTCCAGCCCTCCGGTTCTAAAAAAAGCTGGTGTCGGGTCTTATCAGAAAAACGAACAATTTTATCTTCAATTGAAGGACAATATCTGGGTCCTTTCCCTTTTATTCTGCCTTGAAACATTGGTGATTTTTCAAAGCCGGTACTTAATATTTCATGAACATTATTATTTGTGTAAGCAAGATAGCAGCTTTTTTGTTTTTTTAGCGGAATCGTATCTGTGAAAGAAAATTTGCCCGGATTTTCATCCCCTTTTTGTTCTTCCAGTTTTTTAAAATTTATCGTTCTGCCATCCAGCCGGACTGGTGTTCCGGTTTTCAAGCGATTGGTAACAAGGCCGAATTTAATTAATGAATCGCTTAGTCCCATGGATGCTTTTTCGCCATACCTTCCACCCCAAATATTTTTTTCACCAATATGTATCAATCCATTTAAAAAAGTTCCCGAAGTCAAAATTACTGCTTTAGAAAAAATTCTGACACCAAGCATAGTTTCAACGCCAATTACTTTTTGTTTCTTAATTAAAATTTGTTTTACTTCGTCCTGCCAGAAATCAAGATTCTTAGTACTTTCAAGCATAAGCCTCCATCTTTCCGAAAACAGCATACGGTCACACTGTGCTCTTGGGCTCCACATTGCCGGTCCCTTCGACCTGTTCAGCATCCGGAATTGTATCATTGACTCATCGGTTACAATTCCTGTTTTACCGCCTAGCGCGTCTATTTCACGAACGATCTGTCCTTTCGCAACACCACCCACAGAGGGGTTGCAGGACATCTGAGCAATCAGATTCATATTCATCGTGATGAGCAAGGCAGACGCCCCCATGTTTGCTGCCGCACATGCCGCTTCGCAGCCTGCATGGCCAGCACCAATAACTATAATATCATATTTATTTAATAACATGGCGGTGTTTCACGTGAAACATTTGTTTATGTTGCTGATTTACAGGCACTTACTATATTTTAGGGTCATAAGCCTCAACTTTTAAATTTTTAATATAAACGGGCTTATTTCCCCTGTGCCAGACATATACCTTCAGGCAATCATTTATATCTCTAACCTCCGGCGTTTGATAGTCAATACTTATTTTTTTCCAGCCTCGCACCTCCCCGTTCTCATATTTAAAATCTTTTGTTGCATATTTATATCCCTTGCCTTTATGATCAAAAGTTACTACAAGGGCCGGGTAGGTTTCATTATATGTTTCGGGGATAAAAATTTCTACGCTTGCCCTGATCCAGGCATAATATTCGCCGGTTATGTTTTTATACTTCATGTCTAATCCTGGTGAATAAATACAAGAACTATCCAAAACAAAACAATAATTTGCCGTATCAAAAATATCTTTTACATACCTTTCTGGTTTTGAAACATCCGGCGATGTGAAGTTAAATTCTCCTATGATTTTTTTATTAAAATTCTCAGCTGGAGGCATGGTTTCATTATAAGAAAAAGAACGCATCACTAATAAAAGATTTTCTGCTCCTTCCGGTATTTTTGTTTTTCCCAAAATTGCACAATAATATCTGCCCGTCATATTATAACCTTTTAGTATATCTTTATGAAACTGCCAGAACTGAAAAACATTCAATGTAAGGAACCCAAAAAACA
>Ga0116170_10002841_pt1 | contig 16465 bp, 7 predicted proteins | sample AD_JPNHW1_MetaG_FD_89797 | JGI IMG/M metagenome (GOLD analysis project Ga0116170, IMG submission 89797) | Active sludge microbial communities of municipal wastewater-treating anaerobic digesters from Japan - AD_JPNHW1_MetaG | ecosystem: Engineered > Bioreactor > Anaerobic > Digestate | place...
CAGCGCTCGGCGGAGAACCCGTCACCTGCCGGGGCCCTCGGCACGCTCTGCCACCCGGGCAGCACCGACTTCGACAACTATGCTTACAACACCTATGCCGACCAGGCGATGCAGGCCATCGCGGTGCGGTCGGGTGCGGCGTTCTCGACGGCGACCACCTGCGCGGACGCCAATGCCGGCACGGCCGACTACTTCTCGAAGTGGACCAAGGCACTGTCGATCGGCTTCCACGTCGGCCCGGCCGGTGACTCGGACGCGCACTGCGCCAACTACGGCGTCGCCGTGCCCACCCGCACCGTCTACCTGATCCCCAACGGCGCGGCCCCGGTGCTGACCAAGACGAAGCTGCTCCAGGCCCACAAGGCGCGGCACTTCTTCGCCACCGAGGACGCCAACCTGCAGCTCATCTTCGCGACCTCCGACGGCGGCCACATCATGGGCGACATCTTCAGCGCCGGCTCTGTGACGCTGCGGGTGGCCGTCAACGACCCGGACAGCGAGGCCACCTCGGCGATCGAGATCTGGCGCGGCCAGGCGGGCAGCACGGCTCCGACCGCCACCTACGCCAGCAACGCCAACCAGGCGACGTTCTCGATCACCGAGAGCCTCTCGTCCGGTACCTACTACTACTTCGCTCACGTCCGCCAGGCCGACGGGCACGACGCCTTCTCGGCACCGATGTGGGTCACCTTCTCGGGCGCCACCACGTACTCGATCTCGGGTAGTGCCGGCACCTCGGGCGCCACGGTCACCACCGGCTCCGCGTCGGCGACCTCCGACGCATCGAGCAACTACACGCTTTCCGGGCTCACCGCCGGCACCTACACGGTGACCCCGAGCAAGTCGGGCTGCACGTTCACGCCCGCGTCGATGTCCGTGACGGTCGGACCCGACGCGACTGGCAAGAGCTTCACCGCCTCCTGCCAGGCGCCGACCTACACCATCTCAGGCAACGCCGGCACGGCCAGCGCCACGCTGACCGCCAACGCCGCCACTGCCACCGCCGACGGTTCCGGCAACTACACCCTTTCGGCCCTTTCCGCCGGCACCTACACGGTGACCCCGAGCAAGACCGGCTGCACCTTCTCGCCAGCCTCCCTCTCGGTGACGGTGGGTCCGGACGCCACGGGCAAAAGCTTCACCGCCACCTGTGGCTCGGGGGACATCGAGCTGTCGAGTGGCGTCGCTCTCACTGGACAGAGCGTCGCCTACCAGGCATGGAAGTACTTCTTCATCACCGTGCCGTCCGGCGCGACCGGGCTCGAGCTCAAGACCACGGCCTCGACGGCTGACCTCGACATCTACACCCGCTCCGGCAGCAAGCCCGACGCCTCGAACTACACGTGCCGGCCGTACACCGGCTCGGGTGACGAGACCTGCACCGCGTCCAACCCCGCGGCCGGCGTCTGGTGGATCGGCGTCTACGGCTACGCGGCCGGCAACTTCACCGTCACTGGCACCTACACCCTTCCTGTGAGCACGTACTCGATCGCCGGCAGTGCCGGCACGAGCGGCGCCCTGGTGACCGCGGGCTCGCTTTCGGCGACCTCCGATGCGTCGAGCAACTACACCGTCGCCGGCCTGGTAGCTGGCACCTACACCGTGACGCCGAGCAAGTCGGGCTGCACCTTCTCGCCGACCTCCCAGTCCGTGACGGTCGGCCCCAACGCCGCCGGCAAGAACTTCACCGCCACCTGCGGGAGCGGCGACACGCAACTGACGAGCGGCGTCGTGATCAACAGCCAGACGGTCGCGTTGAGCACCTGGAAGTACTTCTACATCATTGTCCCGGTCGGCGCCTCGAGCCTCGAGCTGAAGACCACCAACGCCACCGCCGACGTCGACATCTACACCCAGGTCACCAACAAGCCGACCTCGTCGAGCTACGTCTGCAGGCCGTACAGCTCCTCCGGCAACGAGACCTGCACGGCTTCCAACCCGGCCGCGGGCACCTGGTGGCTGGGCGTCTACGGGTACAAGGCCGCCACTTTCTCGGTGACCGGCACGGTGGTCATGGGCACCACCCCGACCGAGCGGCTCGCCAATGGCTCCTTCGAGTCGATCACCTCGAGCGGCAACACGGCGCCCGACGGCTCGTGGACCCGCAGCGCCTACACCGGCACGAGCTTCTCGGTCCTCACGGCAGCCGGCGCCAACCCCCACGGCGGCACCGACTACGCCACGACGGGTCAGTACGCCAGCTCCTCCCAGACCCTCGACTCGGCACTCGTCACCTTGCCGTCCACGGCCACGTCGGCGACCCTCTCGTTCTGGGTCTCGATCGTCACTGCCGAGACCTCGACCACCGCCTACGACACGCTGAAAATCCAGCTCGTCAACTCCTCCGGCACGGTGCTGGCGACTCTGGCGACGCTGTCGAACGCCAACAAGACCAGCTCCGCCAGCACCTATGTGCAGAAGAGCTACTCGGTGCTGAGCTACAAGGGCCAGCCGGTGAAGGTGCGGTTCATCGCCACCAACGGCTCGACCCTGGTCACAACGTTCCGTATCGACGACGTCTCCCTGAAGTCGGACGGCTGAGGACAGCCCGCATTTCCGCTGTGGCTTGACATCGAAGTCACTCTCCCGGCCCCCGCCCAGGGGGCCGGTGGCTTTCCCGGCCCAGCTCGCTCAGTGGCTCCGGGTGAGGTGGCGGCGGGGCGGACCGGGCTCGTGCAGAATGGGCAGCAAGAGCCTTGATGCGCGCGGGCCGCCCCGGTGAATCGTCTGGGTGGCCGGCTGTCGCGTCGTGCCGGTGGCGAGGTCGTCGAACTGGTCGCGGTGGACGTCGAACGCCGGGAACTGGGCCGAGCTGACAAGTGCGCCCACCCGGTGCCCGGCCTGGAACTCGTAGGCGGTGGACCAGAGGTCGACATTGACCAGGACCGGCTCACCAGGTGCGAGCGGGACTGCCTGCCCAACACCGGTGCGGAACCGGGCGCGGGTCATCCCATGTTGGATCGCGATCACTTTCCCGCCTGGGGTGATGTCCACGAGTTGGACCCCGACGTCGGTGTCGGGAGCGGTCGAGGAGAACCAGATCTCGGCCCTGATGTCTCCCGCCACCGGCAACGGCCGGTCCAGCGAAGGCGTCGCGTAGAGCCGCACGTCGGAGCGTTGTACTACCGAGCCCAGGCCCAGCGGCACGTGCCCAAGCAGCAGGCTCCACTGCTCTGCGGGCTGTGAATCCGCAATCGGGGTTGGGTCGTTTGGATCGTAGAGATACGAGTCCGCACCCCCGGTCGGCAGCTCGGGACGAAGCTGGCCTCCTGCGTCGAGGTATAGCGCCTCGACCCGCGACCGTTCGGGAGGCCACTCCCGCGCTTCCAGCCAGACATTGCGCCCCATCAGGTAGTACTCGACCGCCGCCCCAGGCCGCGAGCCGTCTCCTCGGAGGTGTCGCTCCTGCCAGTCCCCCATGATGCTCACCCAGTCCCGACCGGCGTTGGGGGGAAACCGTAGCTCGCCCCAGGTCGGGAGGTACGAGAGGGAGTGCTCCCAGGGGCCCAGGATGAGCTTCGACCCCTCGCGGACCGCCGCGCTCGCGTTTCTTCGCAGCGCCTGGAAGATCCGGATCGCCCCCGGCTGGTCGCGGTCGAACCAGCCCGTCCCCAGCAAGGCCGGGGTTGCGACGGACGGAAGACGGCTCTCGAACGAGCGCGCCTGCCAGAAGTCGTCCCATTGCCAGTGTGTGAGCCAACGGTCCCACCACGGCACACTCACACCGGCCAACTCGTCCCATCCGGCGATTGGCGCGGTGCGCACGATGGCCGCATAGTCCGCATAGGGTGCGGACTCGCCAGTCCGGCCGCGCACCTGCAGCCCCCACAGGTAGCCAGCCACGGTCAACGGCCCGTCGTCGAAGGGGATGTTCCCGAACGGGTCCGAGGGACAGACCATCACGATCATGGTGGTGAGCGCGGGCACGCCCTCGACCGCCGCCAACGCCTGCACCCAGCCGTCATAGGAGCCGCCCTGGGTCGCCACCCTGCCGTCGCACCAGCTCTGGGCCGCCGCCCATGCAATGACGTCCGCGCCGTCCCGCCCCTCGTGCAGGATCGGCTCCCACTCACCTTCCGAGCCGTACCGTCCCCTCACGTCCACGGCCAGGAACGCGAGCCCCCGAGCCGCCAGCAGGGGTGCCCAGCCGCTGAAGTTGGAATGCCCGTAAGGTGTACGGAGCAGCACAACCGGGAATCGCCCGCTCTCGGACGGTAACCACAGCGTTCCGGCCAGCCGCACACCATCGCGCATGGGGATCTGGACCGCGGAACCGGTCGCCGAGACTCCCTCGGGCCACGACATCGCCAGAACCGGCCCGTCGGATGGAGGTGCGCCGGGCGTCGCCGACACTCCCGGACGACCCAGCCCCACCGCCGCCAGACCGATGAGGACCCAACCCAGCCTCCCGCCTCGTGCCCTCGGGCTCTCGAGCATGACGCCTCCGTGCGGCTCCACGATAGCCCAGGTGCTACAGTCGCGCTCCGGAGGGGCGCATGCCGAGATCGAGGGTCGTGGCACTGTGGGCCGTGCTGGGGGTGCTGGCAGGCAAGGTTGGGATGTGCGGGACGAAGGTCGTCCAGGCACCGCCCAAGCCGCCCGAGGTGACGGTCTCCGTTGAGCGCTGGATGGTGCTTGGGCCCGTGGCTGCTCCGCTGCCGGTCTTCGCCGGAGAGAAGCGGGGCGGGTACGGCGTGAGTGATCTCCTGAAGACCTCCCTGATCTCGACGCCCGAGACGATGCCGGCGGCCGGCCGCCGCGAGCCCTGGCTTGGCGGCAGCAGCCTGGAGTGGCAGCAGGCGACGGTCGGCAAGGACGGCCTGCTCGTGCTGGCACCAGCCTCCAAGGGCACGCCCCAGGTGGCCTGGCTGGCGACCCAGGCGGAGGCCAGGCGCTGGCAGTCCCTGAGCGTCGAGCTGCAGGGTACCCAGGCCCGGCGCCTCCTGGTGGACGGCAAGCAAGTCGCCGCCACCGAGAAGGCCGAGGCGGCGGCCGAGGCCAAGGGCACGGTCAAGCTGCTCCCCGGCACCCACCTCCTGGTCGTACAGACGGTGCTCGACCCGGCGCGAGGGGGAGACTGGAAGGTCGGCCTGCGCCTCAAGGCTCCGACCGCCCCCGAGGTGAGCGTGGCCACGATGCCGGACCGGGACCTCGACATCCTCGACGTACTCGACCGACCTGACATCGGCTCGGCCGCCATTTCGCCGGACGGCGAGCTCGTCGCCGTGTCCCTCAAGCGCATCTTCCCCGCAACCGACGACAGCGAGAGCTGGCTGGAGGTGTGGTCCGTCCGCGACGGCGCGCTGCGCTGGACCTGGCGCGGCACCGGCGAGCTGCGAGACGTGGCGTGGGCGGCGCCCGGCCGACTGAGCTACATCTCGTCCGACAGGACGAAGGGCAAGGACGCCAAGGATGCCGACCTGGCCACCCTCTGGCTGGCCGACCTGGCGACTGGATCTGTCGCGCCCGTCATCGAGCGGGTCGAGGGTCTGGCCGGCTATCGCTGGGCCGGAGGCGGCTCAACCGTCGTCTTCTGGACGACCGCCAAGGCCGAACCCGACAAGCGCGGCGTCAAGGTGCTGGAAGGGCTGCTCGACCGCCAGCGCGGATACCGCGACAAGTCCTACCTGTGGCTCGCCCGACACCCCGGCGGCGGGCGCGTGCGGCTCACCGCCGGCGAGCTCTCGAGCCAGGTCACGGACATCTCCCGTGACGGGGCCCGTCTGCTCTTCACCCGCGAGGTGGAGGACCTCACGACCCGTCCGTTCGCGCGCAAGGAGCTGTGGGAGCTCGACCTCGGCAACCTGGCCGCGACCAGGCTACGGGACTGCCGCTGGCTCGACGAGGCACGCTACGGCCCTGACGGCAGCTTGCTGATCGTCGCCGGCCCGTCGGAGTTCGGGTCTGTCGGGGTGAGCTTGCCGGCCGGCACTGTCCCCAACGAGGGCGACGGGCAGCTCTACCTGTGGGACCCCAAGGCAGACAAGGTCGAGCCCCTCAGCCGGGACTTCGACCCCGCCATCGGCAGCGCCGAGTGGTCCCCGAGCGCCGGCGCCATCCTCGTGCGGGCGACGGTGGCCGACGAGGAGGGCCTTTACCGCCTCGACCCCGCGTCTCGCCGTTTCACGCGCCTCGACGTCGGATCGGCGGTGGTGTCGGATCCATCGCTGGCGGAGAACGCTCCGCTCGCCGCGGTGACCGGCAGCTCCCCCTGGCAGCCCGAGCGCCTGGCCGTGGTCGACCTGGCAACCGGCACGAGCAGGGTTATCCTCGACCCATCCCGCGACTGGTACCCCCCGACTCGCCAGGGCCGTATCGAGGCGTGGGGCTGCACCGTGGCCAGCGGCGTCCACATCGCCGGTCGCGTCTACCTCCCCCCCGACTTCGACCGCGCCCGCTCCTACCCGGCGATCGTCAACTACTACGCCGGGACCACCCCGGTCAACCAGGCCTTTGGCGGGCGCTACCCCAAGGAGTGGTGGGCGTCGCGGGGGTACGTCGTCTACGTGCCACAGCCCTCTGGCGCCACCGGGTTCGGGCAAGCGTACTCGGCCCGCCACGTCAACGAGTGGGGCTCACTGGTCGTGGACGAGATCGTCGATGCCACGAAGCAGTTCCTCGCCGCACACCCGTTCGTCGACGCGAAGCGGGTGGGGTGCATCGGCGCCTCCTACGGAGGCTTCACGACCATGGCCCTGGTGACCAGGACCGACCTCTTCGCCGCCGCGGTCTCCCACGCCGGCATCTCGTCGATCTCGTCCTACTGGGGTGAGGGCACCTGGGGCTACTCATACAACGCCCGCTCGGCAGCCGGCTCCTTCCCCTGGAACCGCAAGGACCTCTATGTCGATCAAAGCCCGCTCTTCTCGGCCGACAAGGTGAGGACCCCAATCCTCCTGACCCACGGTGGCTCCGACACCAACGTCCCGGTGGGCGAGAGCGACAGCTTCTACACCGCGCTCAAGCTGGTCGGGGCACCGGTGGAGTACCTGCAGGTCGAGGGCCAGGACCACTGGATCCTGGACCACGCCAAGCGGGTCGTCTGGTCGCGGGCGATCGTTGCCTGGTTCGACCGCTTCCTCAAGGCCCAGCCCGAGTGGTGGGAGGACACCGTCGCACCGCCCAAGAAAGATGCGCCTTAGGAAGACCTTCCTGTCGCGGCTCCGGTGCCGCGATCTGGACCTGCTCGGCCCTTCAGAAGGTGTAACCGAGCGTGAGCTGGACGGCCGTGAGCCTCGCGGCGAGATGGGCCCAGCGGGAATGGAGGATGTCGGTCTCCTCCACCCTCAGCGAGGCCCAGGTGTGGCGCACCTGCATCCCGGCCCGCCACGCCCCCCCGCCCAGCGCCACCTCGGCGCCGGCCAGGGCGCCGAGCTCCAGGCCGCCCCTCACCTCCCGTGGGTGATCAGGGAAGCCCTGCCCGGAACCGTACAGGTGGGCTTTCTCCGCCCAGGTCCAGCCCGCCAGCACGCCGCCGAAAACTCCCACCTGGTTGCGGGCGGGAAGGTGGAGCGTGACGCCCAAGTCGGCCCCGCTCAGCCCCACGTCGTCCCGGGCGCCCTGGAAGTGCTCGGCGCAGTCGACCCCGGAGCATGGCCACCCCGCCCGTGCTGCACGCAAGCGCAGGCTCGAGTGCCACAGCGTCGCCTCGAAGCTCCACTGCGGTGCCACGCGATAGGCAAGGGCCAGACCCGCCAGCGGGCGATCGTCCTGCAGCCGGTAGCGGTTGAGGTCCCAGCAGCGCCCCTGCTCAACCGGCATGCATTCCGCGGGCGCGAGGCCGGCGGCCGTGGAGAGCGACTCACCGCCGGTCCGTAACCCGCCGGCCTGCAACCGCAACGTCCAGCGCCCGTCCTGGGCGAGCGCTGGAACACCCAGGACGGCCCCGACCACCGCGACTCCCACCACCCAACGGGCTCGTAACATCGTCACCTCCCCTGACCTCTTTCCCAGCCGGGGCCCTGCGACCCACATCGTATCTCCGCCCGGCCGCTTCCGCTTGGCTGCAGCGCCAGGGGTGCCTACCTGCCGCCCTCGACCGGGACGACAAGCACCGGCACCCGCACCCGGTGGCGCAGGCGCCCAACCGTGGTGCCGAGCACGAAGTCGGTGAGACCGGCGTGGCCGTGGCTGCCGAGAACCAGAAGGTCCGGGCCGAACTCCTCGGAGAGCCGCGTCAGCTCCCCGACCGGCTCGCCGAAGCCGAGGTCGTAGTCGGCCTCCACCCCGTGCTCGGCCAACTCGTCCACGTAGAGCTCAAGCCGCGCCTGGTCAGCCTTGGCCTCGCTGTCCCGCATCTCCCCGCCGAGCATCCGCGCGCCTCCCGACTCGACGACGTGCAGGAGGCGCACATGCGCACCCCGCCCGGTCCCCTGGGCGAGGCTCACGGCCTGCGAGAGCACCGCCCCGTCGGCCGCGGAGAAGTCCACCGCCACGGCCAGCCGTCGTGGCTGCCTGGGCGGAACCAGCTCCGGCATCATCGAGGGGCCGTGGACATTGAGATAGGCCGGGGTCGGCACGCCGCGCAGCCGTTCCAGCACCGGCACCACGGTCACGTAGCCGAGCAGGAAGACCAACCCCACGGCCATGGGCACGACGGTGACCCCAAGCAGCCACGGCGAGCCGCCCGTGCCCTGCAGAAACCCGCCAACCGTCTCGGTCGCGAGCTTGAGGTTGAGGACGGCGATGACCCCCGCCGCCAGCCAGGCGAGCATCTGCACCGGAGCCTTGATGGCATACTGCCCCATCCAGCGCCGGTCCGAGACCAGATGGACGAGAGGGATCACGGCGAATGAGAGCTGGAGTGACAGCACCACCTGGGAGAGCACCAGAAGGAACCCGGTGGCGGACTCCCCCGCCAGGACGATCGTCGCCACCGCCGGGATCAGGGCCATGGCGCGCGTCGCCAGGCGCCGCACGATCGGGCGCAGGCGAAGCTGGACGAACCCCTCCATGACGATCTGCCCCGCCAGGGTGCCGGTGATCGTCGAGGATTGCCCCGCGGCGATGAGCGCCACGGCAAAGGCGATCGGCGCCACGGTGCTGCCGAGGATTGGCTCGAGCAGCCGGTGCGCGTCGCCAATGCTCACGATGTCGTGCATGCCGACGCTGTGGAATGTCGCGGCGGCCATGACCAGCAGCGCCGCGTTGACGAAGAAGGCGCCGTTCAACGCCACCACCGAGTCGATGGTGTTGAAGCGCACGCCCGAGCGGATCCCCGAGGGGGTGTGGCTGATGCGGCGCGACTGCACGAGCGCCGAGTGCAGGTAGAGGTTGTGCGGCATCACCGTGGCGCCGAGGATGCCGATGGCCAGGAAGAGGGCGCCTTCCCCGGGTAGGGACGGCTGGAAGCCGCTGACGATCTCACCCCACACCGGCTTGGCAAGGAAGACCTCCACCGCCATGGCGGCGCCAATGGTCGTCACCAGCACGACGATGAACGCCTCCATCATGCGCACACCCTTGCTGTGCAGGAACATGAGCATGAAGGTGTCGAGTGCCGTGACGACGACGCCGATCAGAAGGGGCAGCCCGAACAGGAGCTGAAGCCCGATCGCCGACCCCAGGACCTCGGCCAGGTCACAGGCGGCGATGGCAATCTCGGCCAGGACCCAGAGCGCCCAGGAGACGCGCCGGTCGAACATGGCGCGGCACGCCTGGGCGAGGTCCATCCCGGTGACGATGCCGAGCCGTGCCGACAGGCTCTGCAGCAGCACCGCCATGAGGTTGGACATGAGCAGCACCCAGAGCAGGGCGTAGCCCAGCTTCGAGCCGGCGGCGATGTCGGTGGCCCAGTTGCCCGGGTCCATGTAGCCGACGCTGACCAAATACGCAGGGCCCGCGAATGCGAACAGACGGCGCCAGAACGAGGGGCTCTTCGGCAGCGCCACGCTGCCGTGGATCTCGCCCATGCTGGGCGGCGGCGTGTCGTTTCTCCCCTGCTCTCGGCTCACCCTTCAAGCATTGGGGCACTCCGGCCGGCTGTCAAGCTTCTCGCACCAGTGCGAGCCCGCTTTCCGTACGTCCACGGACGTCGACCTGGACATGGACCTCGACGAGGACATGGTCGAGACCGGCATCGCCTGCGATGCTCCAACCGGGCTCCGCTGCAGACGAACCCCCGCCTCATTGTTGCCGAACGAGATCCGGGTTCCGGGCCGGGCCGGGACCTTTGACTCGAGCCGCCCGCAGTCGCTGGTCCAAGGTTCCATCACCAGCTCCGGGTGGCGATCCGCCGGACCGGTTGGGGGACCCCTGAAGGCGTGGTATCGTCTTCCCGGGGAGCTTCCGATTCCACACGCTTCGACCTTGACGACCCCGGCATGGGGATACCACCCGGCTCCTCCCCGACTGGGGGTCCCGTGAACCCACCGCCACCCACGCCAGAGGCCACGCCGGGAGACCGCTACTTCTACACCCGGGCGCGGACCCTCGCCGAGTACATCAGCCTCTGCCTCGAGACCCACCGGGAGCACCGCTTCCTGGCCGAGCTGCGCGGACCGAGCATCACCTACGAGGAAGCCGCGCAGCAGATCGCCGCGTTGCGCCAGACCCTCAAGCGCGCCGGCATCCGTCCGGGCGACCGGGTGGCGCTGCTGGGCCAGAACTCCATCCACTGGGCGCTCACCTACCTCGCGGTCGTCACCTCCGGCGCCGTCGTCGTGCCCATCCTCAACGAGTTCAACCCCGCCGCCATCCACAACATCCTCAACATGTCCGGGAGCAAGGCGATCTTCGTCACCGCCGCCCTGGCCGAAAAGCTGCAGGGGGGTTCCTTCCCGGACCTCGAGAAGGCGTTCCTGCTCGAGGACTTCAAGGAGTTCGACCTGCAGCGGCTGTTCGAGCTCCTCAAGCAGCTCAAGGAAAAGGTCGCCTCCCTGCGCGACCGCGCCGAGCAGTTCCTGGCCGACCGCAACTTCCCCTTCGCCAAGGGTGAGCACGTGCCCCAGCCCAACGACCTGGCTGCCATCGTCTACACCTCCGGCACCACCGGGTCCTCGAAGGGCGTGATGCTGACGCAACGCAACCTGGTCAGTGACGTTATCGCGGCGGTGCGATACGTGGACCTCACCCCGGCCGACCGCTTTCTCTCCCTCCTGCCGCTTGCCCACACGTACGAGTGCACCTGCTGCCTGCTCGCCTCCCTGCATTCGGGCAGCTCCGTCACCTACCTGCAGCAGAAGCCGAGCCCGAAGATCCTCCAGGAGGCGTTCGCCGAGGTCCATCCGACGATCGTCTTCGCGGTCCCGCTGATCATCGAGAAGATCTTCCGCAAGAAGGTCTTGCCCGGAATCGAGGGCAAGCTGCTGCTGCGTGGCATGGTCAAGCTGCCGTTGCTACGCCGGGTGGTTTACCGCAAGGCCGTCGACGGGCTCATGAAGGCCTTCGGGGGCCAGATCAAGTTCATGGGGTTCGGTGGCTCGGCGCTGCCGCCGGACGTCGAGAAGTTCCTGCGCATCGGCGGCTTCCCCTACGCGATCGGCTATGGCATGACCGAGTGCTCCCCGCTCATCTCCGGATCAACCACCGCCGAGACCCGGCAGGGAAGCTGCGGCACCCCGGTCCTCGGCATCGAGCTGCGGATCGCCGATCCCGACCCGAAGACCGGTGTGGGTGAGGTGCAGGTGCGTGGCCCCATGGTCTCCCAGGGGTACTACCGCAACGCCGAGGCCACAGCAGCCCTGTTCACGCCGGACGGGTTCCTGAAGACGGGCGATCTCGGGCTCCAGGACAAGGACGGCTACGTCCACCTCAAGGGCCGCTCGAAGAACGTCATCCTCGGCCCCTCCGGCGAGAACATCTACCCCGAGGAAATCGAGTACCTGCTGTCGCAGTCACCGTTCGTCATCGAGTGCCTCGTCGTCAAGCAGGCCGCCGGTCTGACCGCCATGATCTTCCCCGACTACGACCTCCTCACCCGGGAGCTCCACCTCCACGCGCTCTCCGACGCCAGGATCCAGGCGCGCCTGCAGGAGCACTTCAAGGCCCTCATCGCCGAGGTCAACGCCCAGCTCGCTGCCTTCTCACACCTCGTCGCCTTCCGCCTCGTCGAGCGGGAGTTCGTCAAGACCCCCACGGAGAAGATCAAGCGCCACATGTACCAGTGACCCCTCCGCCTGCCCGGTCGAGAGTCGAGAGTCGAGAGTTCCCCTCCCGGGAGACGTACCAGGGCGGGGGCTCGGTGCCATGTATCACACTCTCCTCGCGCGAGTGGTCGCTGGTGGAGGCCAGCCTGAGAAACCTGTTAGCCTCCATGTCGATTCGACACTGGAGAGTGTGATACGTGGCTCCGCCGATCACCAGAAGCGCCACCCTGCGGTGGCGAAGACCGTCGCTCCCACCTCTGCTGACAGGCGGCGAACCTGCCGCGAGTATCATGCCGTCGGGGGTGTCCCATGCGCTTCATGCTGCTCGCAAGTGCTTGTCTGATTGCGGCGTCGCTGGTGCTGGGGGCGGACCGGCCGGCCGGGTGGTCGTTCGCGACACGGTCGCCGGTGCTGGCACGGCACGGGATGGTGGCGGCGGCGCACCCGCTGGCGGTGCAGGTCGGCATCGACGTCCTCAAGCGGGGCGGCAGCGCCGTGGATGCCGCTATCGCCGTCAACGCGGCGCTGGGGCTCATGGAGCCGGTGTCGTGCGGCCTCGGGGGTGACATCTACGCTATGGTCTGGGACCGGGGCACAGGCAAGCTCTGGGGGCTCAACGGGTCGGGCCGCGCGCCGGCCGCGCTCACCATCGACAAGGTGCCGCCCGAAAAGGACGGCACGATCCCGGAGTACTCGCCCTACGCCTGGACGGTCCCCGGGTGCGTGGACGGCTGGATCGAGCTGCACAAGAAGTTCGGCCGCCTGCCTTTGAAGGACCTGCTCGCGCCGGCCATCGCCTACGCCCGGGAGGGTGTGCCAGTCCCCCAGGTGATCGCCGGGAGCTGGGAGCGCAGCGTCTCCCGCTTCAGGGACAAGCCCGGCTTCGCCGAGGTGTTCCTCCCCGGTGGCCGGGCGCCCCGGGAGGGTGAGCCCTTCGCCAACCCGGCTCTCGCCCGCACTCTGGAGATCATCGCAGCGAAGGGACGTGATGGGTTCTACTCGGGACCTGTCGCCCAGGCCCTGGTGGCGTACTCCGGGAAGGTGGGCGGGTTCTTCTCGATGGAGGACCTGGCGAACCGCCACAGCGAGTGGGTGGAGCCGATCTCCACCACCTACCGCGGGCACACCGTCTACGAGTTGCCCCCCAACGGCCAGGGACTGGCCGCGCTCGAAATGCTCAACATGCTGGAGGGTCGTGACATCAGGGCGATGGGCCGCGACAACCCGGACCTCTGGCACCTGCTCGTCGAAACCAAGAAGATCGCCTACGAGGACCGCGCCCGCTACTACGCCGACCCGGCGTTCGCCGAGGTGCCGGTCGAGGGCCTGCTCGACAAGGGCTACGGCCTGAAGCAGGCGGCACGGGTCGACATGGCGCAGGCGGCACGGCGGCTGGAGCCCGGCAACCCCGCCCTCCGCCACGGTGACACCACCTTCCTCGTCACCGCCGACAGCCGCGGGCAGATGGTCTCTCTCATCCAGTCTAACTACACGGGCTTTGGCTCGGGCTACGTGGTGCCGGAGCTGGGGTTCGGCATTCAGGACCGCGGCGCCCTCTTCTCTCTCAAGCCCGGCCATCCGAACGCCCTCGCCCCCGGCAAGCGGCCGTTCCACACCATCATTCCGGCGTTCCTCGGCAAGGACGGTGTCCCGTTGATGGCGTTCGGCGTCATGGGCGGCGACATGCAGCCGCAGGGGCACGTGCAGGTGCTGCTCAATATCCTGGACTTCGGGATGAACCTGCAGGAGGCCGGGGATGCGCCCCGCTTCTACCACACGGGCTCGTCCGAGCCGACCGGCACGGTCATGGAGGATGGGGGCATCCTCTATCTCGAGTCGGGCTTGCCGTTCGAGGTGCGCCAGGAGCTGCTGCGACGCGGGCACCGCCTCCAGGAGACCAACGGCATCGCCTTCGGCGGCTACCAGGCGATCTGGCGCGACCCCGTCACCGGTGTCTACACCGGCGCCACCGAGTCCCGCAAGGACGGCTGCGCGGCGGGATACTGACCAACCCCCTCCACCCAGCGAATCAGCGGATCAGGAGATCAGCGAGTCAGCAAGAACAGGGATCAGGTCTCCAGCAGCACTGAGGATCCGCCTGGCTGACAAGCTGCTTCGCTGACTTGCTAATATCCTGACTCGCCGTTGAGCTGATTGGCTGATCCCTTGATGCGCTGACTCGCTGATCCGCCGATTCGCTGATCCGCTGATTCGCTGGCTGGGTGGGCGGGGGAAAAAGGGTGTACAATCCCTGGCTCAGCCCAACGGGTCAACCCGTGGCTGCGCCTGGAGCAGGGCCAGGCGGCGAGGACTGGCACATGACTGACGACACCAACCCCACCACCGGGCAGCAGAGCTTCGCTGAGGCGCTGGCTGCTTCTTTCCAGAACGACGAGCTCGAGATCGGTCAGCTCGTCACCGGCACCATCATGGCGATGCACGGCGATGTCGCGCTGATCGCCGTGGGCGGCAAGTCCGAGGCGGTCATGGATCGCCTGGAGCTGGGCGACCTCAACCCGGGCGACGGTCTCGAAGCGATCGTCATCGCCCTCTCTCCGGAGATTCGGGTCTCCCATCGCATGGCCATCGAGCGACGCGAGCGCGAGGCACTGCGCGGCGCCGCCGCCAACGCCGTGCCGGTCGAGGGCAAGGTCGTCGGCCGCAACAAGGGCGGCTACGACGTGTCGGTCGCCGGGATCCGCGCCTTCTGCCCGATGTCGCAGATCGAGCTAGGGTTCCCGCGCAACGTCGACTCGTACCTCGGGAAGGTCTACCGCTTCCGCATCCTCGAGATCTCCGATGACCTGCAGACCATGGTCGTCTCGCGCGCCGCGGTCCTCAAGGAAGAGCATGACCTCGCCGCCGACCAGGCCTGGGCGCACATCGTCCCGGGCGCCGAGGTCGAAGGCCAGGTCAAGAGCATCCGCGACTTCGGCGTCTTCGTGGATCTCGGTGGCGTCGACGGCATGGTCCACATCTCCGAGCTCTCACACCGCATGGGTGTGCGTCCGACCCAGGTTGTCAAGATCGGCGACACGGTCAAGGTCAAGATCATCGAGGCCGACCGTGAGAAGAACCGCATCGCTCTCTCGATGAAGGCCCTCGAGCCTGACCCCTGGGCGGAGGTGGCGGCACGCTTCCCCGGCGGCTCGGTGTTCGAGGGCACGATTGCCCGCAAGACCGAGTTCGGGCTGTTCGTCGAGCTGCTGCCCGGCGTTGACGGTCTCATCCACGTCTCCCAGCTCCTGCCCGGCATGAAGATCGACGACGAGAGCCTGGCCGCCGGCGCCCCGGTGCGCGGCTGGGTGCGCGAGTGCGACCTCGATCGCCGCCGCCTCTCTCTGACCCTGCGCGAGGTCGCCACCCACGACCCGTGGGCGGACGCCGTCGAGCGCTACGCCGCCAGCTCGATGGTCGAGGGCACCGTCGAGCGCACCGCCAACTTCGGCGTCTTCGTGCAGCTCGAACCCGGCCTCACGGCCCTCATCCCGGCCTCCGAGACTGACGTGCCGCGTGGCGCCGACCTGGCGAGCAGCTTCGTGCCCGGCACCCGCATCTCGGCCACCGTCCTCACCGTGGACCCGGCCCGCCGGCGCATTTCCCTGTCCGTCAAGAAGGCCAAGGAGGGCAAGGCGGTCAAGGAGTTCCAGAAGTGGACCGAGGACCGCAAGGTGGAGCGCAAGCCCGAGGTCAGCGCCTTCGGTGCCGCCCTCATGCGCGCCCTCCAGGAACCCAAGAAGTAGCGCTTCCCCGTACGTTCTTCCCCGCGAGCCCGGCACCCGCCGGGCTCGTTGTCGTTGCGCCGGCAAGGGGCGGGAACCAGCCCCCGACAACCCAGGGCAACACAGCACGCAGTCGCAACCGGTCTCCTGTCGCGGAGACGGAACTCGTTGCGCTGGCGTTCGCGCTGGCTACGGCGCCGGGCGAGGAAGGGAAAGTCGCGGCGTCGGGCGCACTCGACCAGCTTGGAGATGTCGGCCCAGCCGGCCTGGTCGAGGGTCAGGCCGATCTTCCGGAGGCGTTCGGCATCCGCGACTGCAAGGGACGGCCGGCCTCCGGACGCTTTGTCCACCGGCTCGAGCTCGCCCGGGTCGAGCCGCGGCTCGACGCCTTCGACGTCCTGGTCTACGTCGACGAGATTGTCTCGGGCGGCTCGATGAAGGCCCACCTCGCCGACATGCTCGATCTTGGGATTGCGCGGCGAGTCCCTGCCGTCGCCGTGGGCCTGGCGGATCGGTTCGCTGGGCCCCCAGGCGGCGTTCTTCCCCGAGAAGGGCGAGTTCGAGGCCGACGTCGAGGGCACCCCAGAGCCGGTTTGACGACCTCCACGCTGGGGCGCGAGGCCGTCAGTCGCGAGCGGCCGGGAAGGTCAGCGTCAC